>Ga0256843_1002934_pt1 | contig 12166 bp, 14 predicted proteins | sample AlvinellametaG_FD_191572 | JGI IMG/M metagenome (GOLD analysis project Ga0256843, IMG submission 191572) | Pompeii worm associated microbial communities from hydrothermal vent at the East Pacific Rise, Pacific Ocean - Alvinella | ecosystem: Host-associated > Annelida > Integument > Unclassified ... | reverse complement strand
TAGGGGATTTCGGTTTGGCCCGGGGCGGAGTGGGAACGGGGGATGGCTTGGGAACGGAGGGTGCGGGAGTGGTCGTCTGCACGGGCGACTCCAGGGGTCGGGTCTGCCGGCTGTGATACCACCAGGGTATGCTTGTCAGCAGAAAAAGCAGCACGACGGCAATTCCAATCCCCCTCCTTTTGCGCATTACTCCCTTTCTCCTACTGCTTACTACTGCCTATTCCCGGTTTTTGGTCCTATTATAGCTCATTGATATGCTTACCTTTTTTCATTCTTCGCCATTTTGGTTATAATCGCGGTAAATTTTTTAGGGGCTGTCCCCGATAAAAGGAAAGACCGTGAGAGGAAAAGTCTGGAAATTCGGCGACAATGTCGATACCGACCTGATCATCGCCGCCCGCTACCTCAATACCTCCGAACCCTCCGAACTGGCCAAGCATGTCATGGAGGACGCCGATCCGGAGTTTGTGAACAAAATGGAGCCCGGAGATATCATCGTCGCCGGAGAGAACTTCGGTTGCGGCTCCAGCCGGGAACATGCCCCTATTGCATTGAAAGCGGCAGGGATCAGCGCGGTGATCGCGCCGACCTTTGCCCGGATCTTCTACCGCAACGCCTTCAATATGGGTCTGCCGATCTTCGAGCTGCCCGAAGCGGCCCAGATCAACGAAGGCGACACGGTGCGCATCGATATGGAGGCGGGAGAGATCGTCAACGAAACGAGCGGGAAGAGCTACAAGTTCATCCCCATCCCCGAGTTTATGCAGGAGCTGGTGGATGCCGGCGGCCTGATCGAATACGCCAAGCGCGAGCTGGCGGCCCAAAAGGAGAACGCATGACCCGCACCTACAAAATCGGAGTGATCAAAGGCGACGGGATCGGTCCCGAGATCGTGGAAGAGGCGATCAAGGTTCTCGACGCCGTGAGCGTGGCCGAAGGGTTCAATCTCTCCTACGAGGAGTTTCTCCTGGGCGGCGCCGCCATCGACGCCACCGGTGTGCCGCTGCCCGAGGAGACTCTCCAGGGGGTCAAGAAGGTCGACGCGGTGCTCTTCGGCGCCATCGGCGGACCCAAATGGGACAATCTGGAGCGGCATCTGCGTCCCGAGAGCGGTCTGTTGGGACTGCGTAAAGCCATGGGCACCTTTGCCAACCTCCGTCCCGCCACCGTCTACGACGAGCTGATCAACGCTTCGACCCTCAAGCCCGAGGTGGTCAAGGGGGTCGACATCATGGTGGTTCGGGAACTCACCGGAGGGATCTACTTCGGCCAGCCCCGGGAGTACGGCAAAGAGAAGTCCTACAACACCATGGTCTATACCCGCGAAGAGGTGCTCCGCATCGCCAAAGTGGCCTTCGAGATCGCCATGAAGCGCGATAAACGGGTCTGCAGCGTCGACAAGGCCAACGTCCTGGAGGTCAGCCAGTTCTGGCGCGACATTGTCGAAGAGGTGGCCGAGGGCTACCCCGAGGTGGAGCTGAGCCATATGTATGTGGACAACGCCGCCATGCAGCTGATCCGCGATCCCCGACAGTTCGACGTGATCCTCACCGGCAACATCTTCGGTGATATCCTCAGTGACGCGGCCAGTATGCTCAGCGGCTCCATCGGCCTGCTCCCCAGCGCCAGCACCGGGGAAGGGGTGGGGCTCTTCGAGCCGATCCACGGCTCCGCTCCCGACATCGCCGGACAGGGGATCGCCAATCCCATCGCCACCATCGCCAGCGCCAGTATGATGCTCCGCTACGCCCTGGATGAGGCGAAGGCTGCCGATCGGATTGATGCGGCGATCCAAAAGGCTCTGGCCGAGGGTTACCGCACCGGCGATATCGCCGCCTTTGACGCCAAGGAGGTGGTCTCCACCACCGAGATGGGCAGCATCATCGCCGACTACGCCTCGAAATGAGTGTTGAGCGCTCAGTGTTGAGTGCTGAGTGTTGAGACAGGAAGCCCTCTTCGGGCTTCCGTTATAATCGCTCCATGAAAATTCTCTCTTTCCCCGATTTTTTCGTGCCTTTATCTGCCGGGATTCTTCAGGAGTTTGAAACGATCCGTTACCTGCTGGAGCGGGAGTATTCCGCCCGGATTTTCGTGGTGGGCGGCGCGGTACGGGATCGGCTTCTGGGCCGGAATGTGGTCGATCTGGATTTGGAGGTCTACGGGCTCGACCCCGAAACGTTCGCCGGGGCGATGGAGCGCCTGGGGGCCAAGGGAGTCGGGAAGAGCTTCTACGTCTACAAATACGGGGCGATCGACATTGCACTGCCCCGGCGGGAGTATAAAACAGGGAAAGGTCATCGGGGATTTGCCGTAGAGCCGGAAGAGGACCCCCGGGAGGCGAGCCGGCGGCGGGACTTTACCGTCAACGCCCTGATGTACGATCTCCAAAACGCCGAGATTCTGGATTATTGGGGTGGGTTGGAGGATGTGGCGGCTCGGAGGCTTCGTTGCGTCGATCCCGGGAGTTTTGTCGAGGATTCCCTGCGGGTGTTGCGGGCGATGCGTTTTGCGGCGCAGCTGGGATTTCGGGTGGAGGAGGCAAGCTGTCGGCTCTGTCGCAAGATCCCTCTGGACGATCTGCCGGGGGCCCGGATTTTCGGGGAATTCGAGAGGATGTTCCGGTCACGATACTGGGAGAGAGGGCTTTATGAACTGCTGAATCTGGAGATCGCCTCCCGACTCTGGGGAGAGGGGAGAAGGCGGGAACTCCTTCTCCCCGCGGCGAAAGAGATGATCCGATATCGTCCGTTTGTCCTTCCGGAACTTTACGACTATACGTTTCTGGCGATTTACGGTCAGCACACGACAGTACCGATGGGAAAAATCCTGGAGGCCATCGACGCACCCAACCGATACCGAAGGCGGTTGGAGAGGCTGCCGAAGATTCCCGAAACGCTCATGCCCTCTTTCGTCGCCGCGCTGGCCCGCAAGGAGGGGGTGCGCGCTTCCGTACTCGGATACCATCCCGAGATTCGCCGCATAGCGAAAAGGCTGGAGATCTGGGATCGTCCTCTCGATCTTGGGCTGACTCCGCAGGAGCTGATGGATCGGGGGGTTCGGGGAAAGGCTTTGGGCGAGGAGCTCGATCGTCTCTATGCAGAGAAAATCAAAGAGCTGGATTTTGGCATCGATAAAAAGGAGCACAGATGAAGCTTTCCCTCTGTTTCAGCGGCGGAGCGCTGAGGGCGGCGGCCCAGATCGGTGTTTTGCGGGCTCTGGAAGAGGCGGGGGTGGAGATCGTCGCGGTTTCGGGGAGCAGTGCGGGATCGATAGTGGCATTGATGGTGGCGGCGGGTTGGAACAGTGTCCGGATCGAGGCTTTTCTCCGCTCTCTTCGCAAGCGGGATCTTTTTCGTCTGAGCACCCGGCCCGGGCTCTTTTCGCTGGACGGTGTGGAGGCGATCCTCTACCGGGAGCTGGGTCGGATCGGGTATCAGGATCTTCAGCGGCCGTGCTATACCTGTGTGACGGAGCTGGAGACGGCCCGTAGCCGCTATCTGGATACCGGTGATCCGATCGCAAACGTTCTGGCCTCCTCCTCTCTGACGCCGCTCTTCTCACCCCGCCAGATCGACGGGGTCTGGTACATCGACGGCGGCTTCAGCGACAACCTGCCGGTGCGGCCGCTTGAGGTCCACGGCTATCCCGTTCTCTCCCTCAATGTCAACCCCGTGGAAGGCGGGATGCCGGAAAATTTCCGCTCGTTGCTGATGCGCTCGCTGATGATCATGCTCAACAGCAACATCCGTCCCTCCCGGGAGCGCAGCGATGCTTATCTGGAGATCATGGGGGTGGCGCGGATGTCGCTGTTTGATTTCTCCAAACTGGACGAGGCGGTGGAGGCGGGATACCGGGAGACGCTGGCGGCGTGGCCGGATCTGCGTCAAAAGCTTGGAAACCCTTCGGTGCTATAATGATTGTTTGAATTTCACGTCAAGGACGGATGAATGAACATCATCATCGCCGGAGCGGGAAAGGTGGGTTTCAATCTGGCCCGGACCCTCTCTCCCTCCCACAGTGTTACGGTGATCGACAAAAACGCGGCGGCGCTGCAACGGATGCAGGAGCATATGGATATTCTGCCGGTGCACGGGGATATCGAAGATCCCCAGACCTATCGCAAGCTGATCGATCACGAAGCGGATCTCTTTATCGCGGTGACGGACCTCGACGAGGCCAATCTGGTCTCCACCCTGATCGTCGACGATCAGATTACGGTCGAGCGCAAGATCATTCGGCTGCGCAACCAGTTTTTCGCCCGGAGTTCCATCCGGGAGAAACTGGGAGTCGATGAGGCGATTTTTCCCCTGGAGCTCAGTTCGCAGACCGTGGAAAAACTGCTGGAGTATCCCCGGGCGAACAACGTCAAGAGTTTTACGGTGACGGGAATGAAGCTTATTTCGCTCCGTGTAGCCTCCGAAGCGGATTCGGCGGCGATCGAGTCAGACGGGATTGCCGTGGTCGGTGTCGAGCGGGAGAAACGTTTTTTTATCCCCGACGCTCCGTTGAAGCTTGAAGAGGGGGATCTGCTCTATCTCTTCGGTGATCCGGAGCGGATCCGCAGCCACTGTTCGCATCTGGAGGGCGAGACCCCCTGGCGGATCAAACGCTGTGTCGTCTTCGGGGCCAAAGATCTGGGAATCGGTATCGCCCGGGTGTTGCTGGAACACGGGATGGAAGTGAAGATTCTCGACAAAGATCCCCGGACCTGCCAGCTGGCGGATGAGGCGCTGGAGGGAGAGGCGATGGCCATCAACTGTCAGTACGGTACCGGGGAAATCTTCGAGGAAGAGGGGCTGGAAGAGGCGGACCTGATGATTGCCGCCACCAATGACGACGAGTATAACATCATCAAATGTCTGGAAGCCCGGGAACATGGCGTCCGCAAAGTGCTGGCCATCAACAACGAGATGGAGTATTACAAACTGATGCATTCGCTGGGAATCGTGGTGGTCCGCGGTCCCCAGATGGCGACTTACCATCGGATCGTCGAGACGATCCACTCCAATCGGGTCTTGCTGGAGCGGAAATACTGCGGCGGGGAAGGGACGGTCTTCCTGCGTCGGATACTGGAGGGCGGTCCCCTCGACGGCAAAGCGTTGCGTCCGCTCCGGCTGGAGGGGAGTCGGGTCCTGGTGGTCCGGGAAGAGAAGATTCTTCCGGCCGATGCGGGACTGGATCGGCTCGAGGCGGAAGACCTGATCTGCGCCTTTGCGCCCAGCGAGTCGGTGGATCGTGTGGAGCAGTGGTTCAATGGACTTTAAAAGTATCCTGAAGTTCCTCTCCCAGATCGGTATCGTTCTGGGGCTTTTTTTTATCGGTGACCTGATCGTCGCCTGGATCTACGGAGAGCAGGACGGTCCTATTACGCTTTTCGTCATCGGATTTATTCTCCTCAATCTCCTGATTTTCCTGGCTCTGAGGAGCCATCCCATGAAACTGGGAATCCGGGAAAGTATCCTTTCGGTCAATCTCCTCTGGATCCTGCTGGGGATCGCCGGAGGCATTCCCCTGCTGCTCTATACCGGTGTCTCGCCCGCCTCGGCCTTTTTTGAAGCGATCAGCGGCTTTACCACCACGGGTGCCACGGTCTATACCGAGATCGAGAAGCTGCCGCATCTGATCCTTTTTCATCGCAGTCTGATGCACTGGATCGGAGGAATGGGAATCATCGTCCTGGGGGTGGGGCTCCTCTCCATGATCAACCCCAGCGGAAGCCTCAGCCTCTTTCGGGCTGAATCCACCGGAATTCAGATCGAAAAGCTTCGTCCCAAGATCCGGGAGACGGCATTGAGTCTCTGGGGAATCTATCTGGCGCTGACCGTGATCGATATGCTGCTGCTCAAGGCGGCGGGGATGGGATGGTTTGATGCGATCAACCACGCTTTCTCCACCCTATCGACGGGAGGATTTTCGACCAAAAACGCCTCCATGGGTTACTGGCAGGGCAACAGTACGATTCTGTGGATCACGACGCTCTTTATGATTCTGGCGGGGATCAACTTTCTGGCCCATCTTCGCTTTGTTCATCGGGATTTCAGCGGCTATCGGAGTGAAGAGGTACGTTGGTATCTGGCGCTGTTTCTCTTTATTTCCGTGGCGTTGACGCTGGCGCATGAGGATCTGAGCTACGATACGCTCTGGCATTCGGCGACGCACAGTTTTTTCACCGTGGCGTCGGTGATGACAACGACCGGATTTGCTTCCATCGACTACGGGCTCTGGAGCCATCTGGCGATTGTTCTGATCTTTCTGGCGATGTTTGTCGGCGGGAATGCCGGTTCCACCGCCGGCGGGGTCAAAGTGATCCGTTATGTGGTGATCTTCAAGACGCTTTTTTCCGAACTCAAGAGGATTCTGCATCCCCGGGCCGCCATTTCGGTCTTTGTCGACGGACGCAAGGTCCACGAGTCGGTTATCGCCGCGACGTTTGGCTTTTTCCTCCTCTATATCTTTACCAATATTCTGCTGACGCTCTATATCTACGCCCGGGGATACGATGCGATGACCGCGCTTTCCGGAGCCCTGGCGATTGTGGGCAATATCGGACCCGGATTCGCCCGGGTCGGACCGGCGGAAAACTTCGCTTTCTTCAGTGATCTGGACAAGATCGTACTTTCGCTGGGAATGATTATCGGGCGTCTGGAGTGCTATACGGTCTATCTCTTGTTGAGTGTTTCCTTCTGGAAGAGATTTTGAGGAGGGGGACTGCAGAGTGTCCGGTGTCTGGAACATGGGTTATGGCTCCGCCTCTGTGTCGGCGGGAGCGCGATCAATCTCCGGAGAAGGCGGGATGTGGCGGGAAAGATAAATGATGGGGAGAGAAAGGGGGCCGTTTCCGGGAAAAGGCTCCGAACTCCGGACAAGATCCCCAATACCGTCTCAGCGCTCGGTACTCAACACTATTACAACCACCGCGATGGCAAATCCGCCGTCGTGGCTGATGGAAAGGGAGCTCTCCGCAATGCGAAAGCGTTGCCGGGCTTTTTCGCTCAGGGTAAAAGAGGGCGCTCCCGAGGCATCTTTGTGGAGCCGGATATCGCGAAAGCCCAGTTCTCCGCCGATACCGCAGCCCAGCGCTTTGGCCACAGCTTCTTTGGCGGCCCAGTATCCGGCGAGTGAGCTGACGGAACTCGTGGAAGTATACTCCGAAGGAGTGAGGTAGCGGTCGGGAAAGCGTCGGCCGAAGCGCCTATAGGCCTGTTCGATCCGGGTGACGCTGACGATGTCGGTACCCACTTTCAGCATACGCCTCTCCGGAGCCGATCACGCAAAGCGCAGGAAAATACCGATCAGCAGGGAAAAAAGGACGGTAAAAGAGAGGACCATCGGTGTATGCCACCGATCGTCCAGCTTCCACCTCTCCTGGATCATGGTGCTGATTTTCATGGCCGGGACACTCATGAAAAGCAGCATGACGATACTGAAAACCAGGGTCAGAACAATATCCATGGAGCGCATCTATTTCACTCCGTAATAGTCTTGGACGAAGTGCTTCTCCCGGGCGTTTTTCAGGAGAATCTCCTTTACTGTTTTGCCCGTATCGTCCAGAATTTTCAACCTATTTTCCTCCAGCTTCAGGTGCTTCTTCGCCCACTGCCGTTCCAGCGCCTGGAGTCGGGCATAGAAATTGACCGTGTCGGGCTCCTCCTTGAATTTGGGATCTTTTTTGCTCAGGATTTTCAATCCGCCGAGACCGTTTTCGACGGTATAGGGGCTGTACTGCCTGACGAGAGGATAGATCCGCTGATCCCGATGGGGCGGGCGTCCGATGATGAAGGCGACGGCGGTAAGAAAAATCATCACCGCCCCCAGGGCAAAACCGAGTTTTTTACTGAACATTGCTGTATCCTCTAGGGGAGTTTTGGGGAAGTATAGGCTTTCCTCTATTAGAGACGGTTGACACCTGTCAAGGAGAATGGAGGGAGGATATTGTTAGACTTTCCCAAAAAAAGGGAGGAAGCGAGAATGCTTGGTAAATTTTTCTATCTGGAGGGGGCCTATCTGATTCTGGCGGCGATCATCCTCCTGGTCACGCTCTTTGTCACGACCCGTCCTTTCATGTCTCCGTCGGCTCCCAGGAAAGGACTGCTCTGGGTCGGGCTGGTTCTGGCGGTTTTCATCGGGGCGCACTTCTGGGTCACCACGTCGAGGATCGCCGAGGTCAAAAAGGCCTTTGAAGCGGGCAAACCGGTGCTCTGTGAAAGCCGCATGCTGCGCAAAATGGCGCAATCCATCGAAATCCGCAAAGGGCCGGTCGGCTGGAAAATCGAAGGGGACAACTTTGTCTCCCCCCAATATACCCGTCCCTTTCATATCGCCCGCTGTATCGTCAAATAAGGTTCTTCGGCCGGGCTTGTTCTCTGTGCGAATACAGCGTGTTTCCGCATGATGTATTCGGATCCGTACCGTCACTCTGCTCGACGGTATTTCTCCGTTGGTGTGCTGATACATAGCCGCCTGCCTCCTCCGCTCTGCGCGCTCAGCAGTTCTGAAAAACGTTCTGAAAACTTCTCAGACTTTTTTGATGAAAAAAACCACTATGGAGATTTCAAGAAAAAATGGTTGTATGTTGACCGATGTCAACCTCTTCCGATGCAAAAGTTGAGATAATATCCCATGCTTTCACAAGCATATAGCCAAAAGGAGGTCCATTTTATGGGAAATTTCGTCGGTTGGCCGGAGATCGCTCCGGATCAGTTTCTACCGATCTTTGTCGCCGCGACGCTGGTCCTGCTCTTCGGGGTCGGTTATGCGGCGGTCATCACACTGGCCAAAATGGGGTTCTTTTCCAAAAAATGGATGCCTTTGGGCTATCTGTTCTGGGGATTGCAGACATTGAGTCTGTATGAGCTGGCCGTTCTGATCCACAGCAACCACTATACAACCAAGGTTCTGCTGGTGACAATGGTAGCCTATCTCTTTGTGCCGCATCTCTACTTCTATCTGGTATCGGAGTCGGAGAAGCGGTACGAGAACGATCACACTGACTCAAATCACTAAAGGAGGAAAAATGGCTGAGAAAAAACCATCAGTCTGGACGAGCATCAGCTTCTGGCGGCGTTCAGCGGCCTGGGTAACCGGACTGGCCACAGTTCTGCTGATCTGGCTGACGTTCGACACAATGGCGCAGATTCGTATGGGAACAGATGAGGAGCTGGCACAGGGGGTCAAGCGGAGGATTCCCGCTCCGACGGTGGTCAACTACAAGATTGACTACAAATATGATGAGAAACGTGGCGTGGAAGTTCCCGTCATCGGTCCCGAAAAACAGCCCCTTTTCGGCAAAGAGATGAGTCCCAAAGAGGCGGCAGCGATGCTGCATCTGGGCAAACTCACCTCTCAGGCCAAGAACTGCATGGATTGTCATACCCTGCTCGGTAACGGTGCCTACTACGCTCCCGATCTGACCAAAGCGTGGCTCGATCCCATGTGGAATCAGACCATGCCGGCCATGACCGGGAAGAAGACCAAAGAAGAGGCGATGGTGGAGTTCCTGATGCATCCCGAAAAGTACCCCACCCACGCCCGGATGATGCCTAACCTGGGAATCACCGAGGAGGAGGCAAAGGGGCTGGTGGTGTTCCTGAAGCATATGTCTTCCATCGACACCAACGGTTTCCCGAGAGGCTTCTCCAAGACGACGAAAGAATTCGAAACAGGAGGCACCTATGCTAAGTAGTATCAAAACAACGCAAATGACGTCGCCTTCCAAAAAGCTGGCGATGATGTATTTCCGGGTGGCGATCGTCCTCTTCGGCGCCCAGCTGCTGATGGGTCTGATCGCCGGTCTGCAGTTCCTCTATCCCAGCTTCCTGTATGGGATTTTCGATTTCAGCGTCGCCCGGATGGTTCACATCAACGCGCTGGTCGTCTGGATGCTCTATGCGATGATCGGTTCGGTCTATCTGATGCTGCCGGATGAGACGGGGATCGAAAACCCTGTCGGTATCGGCCTGGGCAAACTGGCCTTCTGGGTTCTGACTGCGGCGGTCGCCGTGGTTGTCCTGGTCTTTATCTTCATCCAGGTCGGACCCGGTAAAGCCAGCACCATCTGGCTGATCAATGAGGGACGGGAGTATCTCGAAGCGCCCCGCTGGGCCGATATCGGGATTGTCGTCGTCGTTCTGATCTTCTACGCCAACGTCTTCTTTACCTATATGAAGGGTGAAAAGACCGGGATCATGACCGTCATGGTGGCGAACCTCTTCGCCCTGGCCGGTCTCTACCTGTGCGGGATGTTCTTTACCGACAACATCTCCATGGATCAGTACTGGTGGTGGTGGGTTATCCACCTCTGGGTCGAGGCGACCTGGGAGGTCTTCGTCGGTACGCTGGCCGCATACGCGCTGATCAAGATCATCGGCGCCAAGCGCGAAATCGTCGAGATGTGGCTGTGGATCGAAGTGCTGATGCTCTTCGGTTCCGGTATCCTCGGACTGGGACACCACTACTTCTGGATCGGTACGCCTGAGTACTGGTGGGAGATCGGGGCGCTCTTCAGCTCCCTGGAGCCTGTCCCGCTGGTCGCGATGTTTGTCCATGTCCTCTATGACTGGGGGAAAGAGCAGGGGCATGCCGACGCCCACGGCAAAGGCAGCAGTATCAACAACGGTCCGGCGATGGCATGGGTCACCATCAACGCCTTCGGAAACTTCCTGGGTGCCGGTATCTGGGGCTTCTTCCATACCCTGCCCCAGGTCAACATCTATACCCACGGATCGCAGTTTACGGCGGCGCACGGTCACCTGGCCTTCTTCGGCGCCTACGCGACGATCCTGATCGGAATGATGTATCTGGGGATTCAGCAGTCCTACGGGATCAAGCAGATGAAAGCGACCTTCAAGTCCAAGATGGCGATTTTCCTGATCACCTTCGGTGTTCTGGGAATGGCCGTCGCTCTGACCATCGCCGGCTATGAGCAGGTTCTGGTCGAGCGGGCCGAGCTGGGTGCCGGATGGCAGGCCTTCTTCACCGCCCAGAATCTGCCCTGGTATGTCCAGGCACAGATCTGGCGTGAGATCATGGGACTGGTCACCTTTGTCGGATTTGTCTATCTTCTGATTGACCTGCTGACCATCGGTAAAAAAGAGGCGGCCCGGGAAGCCTGATCCCGAGCCCTCAAATCTGTAAATCAAGGAGTAGCACATGGGTGTAATGTTTGAACAGTGTCATGACGTCAGCTGCGGCAATATCTTTGCCTGGCTCAACCAGGGTCCTCTGACTCTGACCATCTTTCTCCATACGATCATCATTCTTCCGATGTTCTGGATCTATTTCCAGGAGAAGAAGAAACTGGAGAAGTAAAGGGGTCGGGCCAAGACCGCTTTCGCTCTATCCGGGTTCGTTTCGGCATTGTCCGGAGCGAACCTTTTTTTATGCGCTGCTTTTCGGGTATTTCCCGGCGCTCCTTTCCTGCCATCCGCTCTTCGAACTTCATTTTAATTGACCGAGATCATTTTTTTGGGTAATCGAATCCATTAGAATATGTTCAACGGCTTGGAGATCGCCGGATTACCGGCCAATGCAGAATTGTGCAACAAGTTAGAAGGAGGAATGATGAAAATAAGTAAAGTACTGTCCGCGACGGCAGCGATCGCTCTGGTGGGAAGCATGGCCTATGCCGGCACATCCAAGATGAATTTCGCCCAGAAATATGAAAAAGAGTGTCAGGGATGTCACGGGCCGATCCACCAGGGGGGTGTCGGTGCCGATCTGCGGCCCAAGGCGCTGAAAAAGAAAAACAAGCAGATGCTGGTCGATATCATCATGAACGGCAAGCCCGGTACAGCCATGCCCGCCTGGAAATCCACTTTCAGCCGCGACGACGCCGCCGGGATGGTTGATTGGCTGATGAACTGGAAAAATACCGTCGAACTGAAACTCTCTCTTGACGATGTCAAAAAGAGCTGGAAGAAACTGGCTGACCGTGAAGCGCTCTTCAAGAAGTATCCCACACCTACGGATGTCAAGAGCGTCAAAGATATCGTCTTCGCCACCGAGCGTGACGCCTCACTGGTTGACTTTATCGACGGAACGACCGGTAAAGTTCTCTCCCGCCACAAAGCGGGCTTCGCGGTTCACGTCACCGTCACCAACAAGCGGATGCCCCGCTACGCCTACTCCATCAGCCGCTCCGGCCGTCTGACCATGTTTGACCTGAACG
>Ga0256843_1002931_pt1 | contig 12176 bp, 6 predicted proteins | sample AlvinellametaG_FD_191572 | JGI IMG/M metagenome (GOLD analysis project Ga0256843, IMG submission 191572) | Pompeii worm associated microbial communities from hydrothermal vent at the East Pacific Rise, Pacific Ocean - Alvinella | ecosystem: Host-associated > Annelida > Integument > Unclassified ... | reverse complement strand
TACTGTGATATCAAGAGTCGATGAGTCTGTGTCATTCGCATCGTTGTTATCCACAACATCATACGATACTGTCGGTACGCTGCCTGCAAAGTTCTCTGCTGGCTCAAATGTATAGTCACCATTGGACTCGATTGTCAGTGTTCCAATTGCGTTCCCATCTGCATCTGTGATTGGTGTCGCTTCGCCAAGAGTGATTGTCTCCTCAACGCCATCACCATCCACATCGACTCTTGCCTCTGTTACTGAGTGAGAATCGCTATCTGCATCCTCAAGGTTATCCATAAGGTTACCGCTTACTGCTGTCTCCTCAGTAGTTGTTACGGCTTCATCATCGTCACTCAAGGCATCTGTTACTGGAGTCACTGTAATATCGAGAGTATCCTCTGCTCCTGTGTTTGTTGTGTAGGTGATCGTTGGAACATCCCCGTTGTAGTTCTCCTCTGGAGTAAACTCATACGAACCATCTTCATCGATTGTAACTGTTCCAACGCCTGGAATTGTAGCAGTCTCACCTGCATCAAACTCTTCCTCAACGCCGTCACCATCTGTATCTACTTTAAATGTAGTCACTGTTAAATCATCATCGACATCACTATCGTTATCAAGAACATTTCCAGTCGCTGTTGTATCCTCTTCGATTGTCGTCGTATCTGACTCTGTTGTTGTCGCATCATCAACGGCATCTACTGTGATATCAAGAGTCGATGAGTCTGTGTCATTCGCATCGTTGTTATCCACAACATCATACGATACTGTCGGTACGCTGCCTGCAAAGTTCTCTGCTGGCTCAAATGTATAGTCACCATTGGACTCGATTGTCAGTGTTCCAATTGCGTTCCCATCTGCATCTGTGATTGGTGTCGCTTCGCCAAGAGTGATTGTCTCCTCAACGCCATCACCATCCACATCGACTCTTGCCTCTGTTACTGAGTGAGAATCGCTATCTGCATCCTCAAGGTTATCCATAAGGTTACCGCTTACTGCTGTCTCCTCAGTAGTTGTTACGGCTTCATCATCGTCACTCAAGGCATCTGTTACTGGAGTCACTGTAATATCGAGAGTATCCTCTGCTCCTGTGTTTGTTGTGTAGGTGATCGTTGGAACATCCCCGTTGTAGTTCTCCTCTGGAGTAAACTCATACGAACCATCTTCATCGATTGTAACTGTTCCAACGCCTGGAATTGTAGCAGTCTCACCTGCATCAAACTCTTCCTCAACGCCGTCACCATCTGTATCTACTTTAAATGTAGTCACTGTTAAATCATCATCGACATCACTATCGTTATCAAGAACATTTCCAGTCGCTGTTGTATCCTCTTCGATTGTCGTCGTATCTGACTCTGTAACGGTATCAGTATCAACAATTGTTGTTGTCACTGGTGTTGTAGCTACATTTATATTCTCATAGCCACCACCACTTGTAGTACCACTAAGCTCTACTGTATACTCTTCATCAGCCTCTGCTATAGTATCATCTCTATTTGTAACATCGAATGTTACACTTGTCTGGCCTGCTGGAATAGTTACTATCTGTGTTATCGGTTCGATATCCCCATTGTCTGTTGCAATATGACCAACAACTACTTCTACCTCTAAATCTTCTATCGGTGCTTTATCAACACTTATTACATATGTAGCTGTCTCACCCTCGTTAACACTAGCTGGGCCCGTGAGTGTAATGTTTGCAGTATCCTCGTCACCTGTACCGCCATCTGTTTCATTTGCACCATCTGTAATTGTTGTATTGACATTGTCTCTACCTACAGTTACTACATCGAAGCCACCACCTTGTGGATTGCTGATTGCTACATTGTAGACTTCATCACCCTCTGCGTATGCATCATCGACAGCACTTACGCTAAAATCTACTGAAGTCTCACCTGCTGGAATAGTAACCGTTGTAGTGTTTGTTACAACATCATCGCTAGAAGCTGTTATGTAGCTGTATGTTACATCTACTGTGAGATCCTCTGTTGGTACATTATCAACACTTACTGTATATGTCGCATCTGCGCCTTCAGCTACTGTTGCATCACCGCTGATTGATACGACTGCTGCAAGTGGAATTACTGGAGTAGGCGTTAGAGTTTCTATTAATGTATCTGTTGTTTCTATGCCACCTTCATCAATAATTTGATAATCTGCTTGCTTGAAAGGGGCATCTCTTAGATCACTAACAACATTGGTAAAAGCATTATCTCTGTCTAAGAAGTTATCTTCTTGTAAATGTCCAACTACTGTCTCATTTCCGGCAGCTGTTTCATCTTCTCCATCTGTTGCATTTGCACTCTCTTGATCACCACTATCATCACTTTGTGCATTTTCTTGAGCATAGATTTCTGAGTTTTGTAGGGCTTTTGCTAAATTTTTAGGAGAAATTTTATCGATATTATCACTATCTTTTTCAATCATTGAAAGGTCAAATTGTTGCATTCCAATACCAGATAGCTCTAAAGCCTGTTGAAGATTGAGCATCACAATTTTAATATGTGCACTCTCTAAATTACCTTTAGCTCCAAATACAAGCATATCTGAGGTAATTTTATCTCCAACATGAAGTTTTACTATATTTCCTTGCGCGTCTTTTGCAAAAAAATCACCATTAATCTCTTCTACTGTCCCAATAATTGTACTCATCTTTTTCTCCTAAAATACCCAATTTTATGTATTTTATAATAAAAAGAGAAGAAGATCTATTGTCCCTATGGACAGTATAGGAAGAATTATTTTAAAAGAAGTGCAAGACCTATACGATCATGCGTATCTAGCTTTTTATAAATAGCGTGAGCATGGGCTTTTACTGTGCGTGGAGAGATTCCTAATTTATCTGCGATCTCCTTATAAGTCAGTGCATCTCTGAGTAGAAGAGCCACCTCTTTTTCTCGTTTTGTCAATACAGAGAGTAGTTCATCAATATTGTTTTTCTCTTCTTGAGGTGGTATATCCATAATAAGTTGTGAAGTTAAATCTGGTGCAAGCCAGATCATATTTTCTCGCAGTGTATGGATTGCAGAGAGAATAAAATGAGGGCTCATTAATGCATTACCATACCCCATAGCACCTAGTTGAAGAACTCTTTTTGCCACATTAATGTCAGGAACTCTATGTAAAAGTAAAACCCTATTTCCATTTTCAAAGAGTTTTTTTAATACTTTGAAAACTCTGTTATTTAGTGCTTCATAATTAATAATAATGAGAGTATCTACTACAGTTTCAAGATCATTTAGCTCTTCTATAACAGTATGTTTTGTTTTATTTAAAGCGTTTTGCCAATGGTTAAGAAGATTTACATCATCACTGTATAGAACTATTTTCATTATTTATCTCTCTGTAAAGGTATACTGTTTTGTTTTTAAAATTGGTTTTAGAATGTAATCTAACACACTTTTTTTACCAGTAATAATATCGACAGTAGTTGTCATACCTGGAATAATTTTTAAATGTTTTCCATGGCGACCTATATAATTTTTGTCAGTCTTTATACGAACTTCGTAAAAGACATTCCCCTCATCATCTTTAATGCTATCCGGACTGATTTGAACAACCTTACCTTCAAGCCCTCCATAAATAGAGAAGTCATAAGCAGTAAATTTTACAATTGCTCTTTGCCCTTTATAGATAAATGCTATATCTTTTGGAAGAATTTTTACTTTAATAAGCAAAGTCTCATCACTTGGAACTATCTCCATAATATCTTGACCAGGTTTTATAACACCACCAACAGTATGAACATAGAGCTTTTGTACAATACCTTTCATTGGTGACTTTACTATAGTACGCGTTACTTGATCTTCCAATGCAGTAGATGTTGCTTTTAAACTTCTTAATTCAGCCAAAGCCTCATTCATCTGCTCTTTTGCCTGACTTTGAAAATTCAGCTGCGTCTCACGTATATTATTTTTAACCTCTTTTATGGCTGATCTTAGTCTTGGTATAGACTTTTTAACAGCATCATATTTTGACTCTATCTCATTTGCTTCTCTTTGCAGTTTTAAAAAGTCAATTTTTGAACGCACACCTTTTGCCACCATAGGTTTTGTCATGCGTACCTCTTTAGAGATCATAGAGTATGAAGATGCTAAGTGATCTCTTTGAGAATAAGCCTCTTGAAGTTCTTGTTTACGCTGAGCCAGCTTCTCACGCAAAGCACTAATTTTTGAGTTAAGCTCTTTTTTGTTTGTTTCAAAGAGACTTTTTTCATTCTCTATAAACTGTCCAAGTCTCTTTTTAACATCTTCTGGTACCTGAAAATCCTCTCCTTTGGCCTCAGCTTCAAGACGCAAAATTTTTGCCTGGAGTGCTTCAGCCTTAATGGCATTTGAACTGTATGAAGAGACTGATTTTTGATTGTCAATTTTTAAAAGAATCTGATCTTTTTCTACACTGTCACCCTCTTTTACAAGGATCTCTTCAACAATACCACCCTCGAGGTTTTGAATCATCTGATTCTCACCACTTGGAATCACCTCTCCATCACCACGAGCTATCTCATCTATATATGCAAAATTTGCCCAGACTAAAAATGCAAAAATTGCAAATATCCAAAAGTAGAGTACTATACGCAAACGGGTAGGAGCAACCTCTAATACAGCTGCACTCAAAGAGTGCATAAACTCATAGTCACGCTTAGAGAGGCTCTTTTTCATCTCTTTTTTAGCCATTTGAAGCTCCTGAAAGCTGTTTAAGCACATCTTGCTTTTGACCATCGATCAAAATCTTTGAATTATGCATCACAATAACACGATCAACCATATCTAAAAGCGCCATTTTCTGAGTAATAATAACAACCGTATGCTCTTTTAACTCCTCTTTTAAACGATCCATCAAACGCTTCTCTGTTGTTTGATCCATTGCATTTGTTGGTTCATCCATAATCATAATAGAGCTATCTTGAACCAAAGCACGAGCAACACCAACGCTCTGACGCTGTCCACCAGAGAGACCTGCACCACGCTCACCTATTGGCATATCATAACCAAGTGGATGGGTTCTTACAAACTCCTCAACACCACTTACCTGTGCAGCATTGATAATTGTTGCAGCATCAGGATGTTGTTCTGAAGAGATAATATTCTCTTTAATAGTCCCTTTAAAGAGATGCACATCTTGAGGAACATAAGAGATAAAACGACGAAGATCAGCAGGATCAATCTGCGTAATGTCGATATCGTCAATTAAGATCTTCCCGCTTGTTGGTTCATAAAGTTTCAAAATCAATTTTGCAATGGTACTTTTACCAGAGCCTATACGACCTATAATAGCAACCTTTTCATTTGGTTCTATAATAAAACTGACTTTATCCAAAGCAGGAACCTCAGTACCCGGGTAGTTAAAACTAACATCACGGAACTCTATTTTTCCTCTAAACTTAGGACGCTCAACAAACTCTTTTCCAGCTGGGCGTTCAACCTCGCGTGAGATAATCTCATTTAAAGTCTCATAAGCTGTTTTTGCATCTGAGTAGTTTGAGATAAGTGCTGCAGCCTGACCAATAGGGGCAACAGTTCTTGAAGTCAAAATGACAACAGCAATAAGCCCACCCATTGTAAGTTCAAACTCTTTAATAAGATAAACTCCAAAAACAACAACAAACACAGTATTGAGTTGAATAAAGAGGTTTGTTACATTTGGAATTGAGTTTGAAAGAAGCCTTGCTTTGAGATTTTTTTCAGCAATCTCACCCGTTGACTCTTCCCACTCCCACTGCTTTTTCCCATTCATTCTCATTGTTTTTACAGTCTCAATATTTTGTAGTGTCTCAATCAAAATACCGTTTTTCTTTGCACTTGCTTCATGTGATGCCTCAATACTCTCACGCAGCGGTTTACGAATAAAAAAGGCATAGAGTAAAATAAGTACTATTGTCGTTAATGGCACAAAGACCAACGGACCACCGATATAGTAGATAACTATTAAAAAGATAATGGCAAAAGGAAGATCAATAACTGCTGTCATTGTTGCTGTTGTTAAAAATGAACGAACAGATTCAAAATCTTTTAGGTTGTTTGCAAATGAGCCAACAGAAGCTGGATGCTCTGACATTTTTAGATCTAACACCTTCTCAAAGATAATAGATGACATAATAATGTCACTCTTCTTACCTGCTAACTCTAAAAGGTAAGCCCTTGTAAATTTTAAAAAGAAATCAAGTATATAGACAAGCACAATTCCTATAGTAAATACCATCAATGTCTCTTCAGCATTATTTGGAATAACTCTGTCATATACATTCATAGTAAAAAGTGGTGTTGCCAATACAAAAAGGTTAATCAATAAAGAGGCAATCAGCACATCTCTATAGATAGGAATTGAGAGCTTTAATGTTGACCAGAACCAGTGTTTTTGCTTTAACTGTAAAGTTCGTGAGCTCTTTTTATCATACTCAAACTCTTTTTTTAAAAGATAGGCAAAACCCAAATACTCTTTTTCTAGCTCATGAACATCAACCCACTCCTCTAAGCCATCACCCTCAGGGTAGATAACTTTAGCCTTTGTCTTGTCATCATTAAACTCAGCTAATATACAAACATTGTCATTACTTAAAAGGAGTATTGCCGGTAGATGCAAAGAGAGCATATCTTCAAGTGAACGCTTAATAAGCGTAGACTTCAAACCAGCCCTTGCTGCTACACGGGAAAAAAGTGATTTTGGATTATCTTTTGAAAAAAGTTTTTGAGAGTCATGTATTGGCAGGCCTGCCAATAATGCCTCTTTTGTAAAAGGCTTGTGAAAGAGTTTTGTATAAAGTACAAATGCATCTAAAAGGGTATCTTCATGTATCGAAATTTTCTCTTCGTTCATTGCCTGCCTAATATCTGTTTTAATGAGATAGTTCTATCTCAATACGGCGATTTTTCGCTCGTCCCTCTTTTGTTCTGTTCGAAGCTATTGGATCGAGTTCACCTCGCCCTGCTATCGTGATTCTTTCAGGATCAACACCCTCAAGAACTAAAGCTTTTTTAACCGCTTCTGCTCTCTCAAGAGAGAGTTTCATATTTTTTTCAGCTTTACCACGACTGTCTGTATGTCCAGTAATTTTAACTTTATATGCAGGATTTTTCTTTAAAAAGTCTGCAAATTTCTGTATCTCTGCATAAGAGTCTTGCATTATTTTAGCAGAACCTCTTTGAAAAAACAACTTTAGTGTTCTTTTAAGTGGACATCCGTGTGGATCAACTTCTAAACCTGCTGGAGTATTTGCACATTTATCTTTATAGTCAAAAACTCCATCACCATCACTATCAAGCGGACACCCATCAACATCTACCATAATACCTGCTAGTGTATTTGGACACTTGTCTTTATAATCAACAACACCATCACCATCACTGTCAAGTGGACAACCATTCATATCAACTTCAACATCTTCAGGAGTATCTGCACATCTGTCATAACGATCATAAACACCGTCACCATCGCTATCTTTATCTTGTGGAGGATAAACATAGATAGAGACCATTACTCTATTTGAGAGTTCTCCACTCTCTTCCTCTTCATCACTAAAAGCCATATAGTACCCACTCTTAGCAACAAGTACTACTTTTTCATCCTCTGTAACATACTCACTGAGTTTCTTAGAGATTGTTTGCGCATACTCGGTACTCTTATCTTCAATCGTATCAAGCTCTTCTGTTACATATGCTAAGTTATTTCTGTTTTTTAAAGGGTAATATTCATCTGCTTTATATTTGTGCCCAACTACGGTAACAGTAAAGTTTTTTCCCTCTTTTTGCAACTTATCCATAGTAGAGATGATATTATCTAGCTCCTCACGAGAACTCTCGTCTAAAAGATCATTACTAAAGTGTAATCTTTCAAAACGAATAATCTTCTCATACTCTTGCGTATAAAAACTCTCTGGTAGTTGTGTACTAACAGGTGATGCCAATAGTGTCGCTATAAAGACACTCAGTATAAAAATATATCTCATTATCAAAACCTCTTAATCATCCAGCGTGAGTTCAACTTCAACTCTTCTGTTTAAATATTTACCTTCAGGTGTAGAGTTGTCAGCGATAGGTTCATCTTCACCTCTACCCTCTGTTGTAATACGCTTAGGGTCAATTCCTAACTTAACTAATGCTTTTTTAACAGCTATAGCACGGCGCAATGAGAGACGTTTGTTAAGATCTGCATCACCCTTAGAACTTGTATGTCCTACAACATGAATTTTATACTGTTTGTTCTTTTTAACAAACTCTGCAAAACGCTCTATATTTGCCCATGATTTCTCATCTATCTTGTCACTGTAGTATGCAAAGTTAACCCCTAGGTTAAGAGATGTAGCACACCCCTTGTCATTTACATTGTAACCAAGTGGTGTATTTGGACACTCATCTTGATAATCTTTTACCCCATCTTGGTCAATGTCAAGCGCACAACCATTTGGAGAAACCTCTGCACCTGTTGGTGTCAATGGACACTCATCTACCGCATCAATAATTCCGTCACCATCACTGTCTCTTGTAACTTTAACACAACCATACGGCATAATATTGTCATCTAAGAGAGAGTTGTCACAAAGATCTTCATTGTCTGCTATTTTGTCATGGTCAACATCATACTCAACCGGAACTGTATCAAGCACCTCTGGTGTATCACTGTTTACATAGAGATTCACACGTGACTCATACGCTTTTGTATCACCAACAACAGCTAAAGGAAGAAGTCCCATTGCATCTAATATTCTATATTTTGAGAGAAGTAGATCATACTCCGCTTTAATTATTTGTGAACGCGAGTTAATAACATCATTTTGAGCCGTTAAAAGGTCAAGAAGTGAGCGACGACCTAAGTCATACTCCTCTTTGTAAAGCTCTAATGTCTTTTCAGCAAAAACTTTATAATCACGAAGATCTTTTAACTGCAAACCTATCATCTCATATGCATTCCAGGCCAAATCTAAAGCCTCGATAGTTTGTCTTTTTAGATCACGTGCAATTTCAACCTCTTGAGAGATTTTACTAACATCTTTTTGCACATTTGCACTGTCAGCTCCACCACGGTAGAGATTATAAGAGAGAACAACTCTTGCTTTAAATCTGTCATCTGGTCTATCAAAACTGTTTAGCTTCTCAACATCATTAAATGTCTGTGATACTTCTAAATCAATTTTTGGATAGAAATCTTTTTGATGCTGTTTCCATAAAGATTGTGCACCACGGATATTGTAACGACTTACAAGCAGTGCCGGATTGTGGTTAATCGCATACTCAGCAGCTTTTTGCTGTGAACTTGGCATCTTAATATTTAAGTCTGGTCTTTGCATACGTGAGACTTGTGGTAATCTTCCAAGTAGACGTCTAAACTGATACTCTTTATCACGAGCATTATTTTTTTGTACAGTCAGATTTGAGCGTGCCAAAGAGAGAGATGACTCAATCTTTTTTACTTCAGAATCAGTAGTAAGTCCTGAGTCATAGAGATCTTTTACTTTATTGTATATCTCTTCATTAACCTGTACATTCTCACGTGCAGTCTGAAGAAGTTCATACTCACGCAACACATCCAAATATGCTTTGGTCATACGATAAGCAATATCATTTGCTTTTTCAATATAATTATATGCAGCGGCCATAATACGAGCCTCTTCATAAGAGACCTTATGTACTGTACCAAAACCATCAAAAAGGTTTTGTGTCACAATAATTGATGATTCATAACTTCCGTAACTCTCATCAACAACTGAATGACTCCAACTTGAATCATCCCCATTTTTTAACATTCCCGCTTTTGTATAACCTAAACTTGCCTGAAAATCTACATTTGGTAGGTACTCAGATTCTGCTATCTTTAAATCTTCTCTTGTTGCTCTATAGTTTTTAAGACGTTCTTGAACAACAGGATTCTGTTCTAGCACCTCTTCTACACTCTCTTTTAATGTGAGTGCACCAATAGAACTTGGCAAAATAAAGATAAACAGAAGAACAAGTGACAAATAACTTTTTAACATATGCTCTCTCATCGTTGAATTTTGATAGAATTCTAGCACAAAAGCGGTGATGTTTTAATGAGAACTTAAGAAAATTTTGAATATTTTTGCAAAAAAAGTAAAATTTTACCTAATATTAACAAAAATGTGATAAAAGAATGAGATTATTACTAAAACTAATCAGTAGATTCTAACCAAGCATCACTTTTTATAATAGTATGATTATCAAAAATCTTCATTTTATATCCATTTTTTGTTTTTCCATCTTCTATCTCTAAAACTGCAAGCTGCATAATCTTCTTACAACTCTTAGGAATATCAAAGTGCCCTTTCATTCCAGTTAAGAACTGCTGCAGAGGAACTTTTTTATCCATTCCTATAACATTGTCACGACATCCAGTCAGACCAATGTCTGTCATATAAGCTGTTCCCTTTACTATCTGGAAATCATCTGTAGAGACATGGGTATGAGTACCGATGATCCCACTCACCTCGCTCTCAAGCAGCATCATCATAGCACGCTTCTCACTTGTTGCTTCTGCATGAAAGTCTATAAAAATATTTTTTATCCCCTGCTCACGCAGCTCTGCTACAGTCTTTTGCGCACAACGAAAGGCATTGTCAACATAAGGCATACCGTAGTGTCCCATGAGATTAAGCACGGCTATCTTCTCTCCTGCTACATCGTAAACTCTGCATCCCGTACCCACTACACCATCAGGGTAGTTGTGTGGTCGCAAGAAAGCTTCATCTTCTAAGAGTGCCAAGATATCTTTTTTATCCCATGTATGGTTTCCGCCTGTAAAGACATCTACCCCGTAAGAGCGAAGCTCCTCGGCATTTTTAAGTGTAATACCAAAACCATGTGAGGCATTCTCATAGTTGGCTATCACAAAGTCGATATTCTCTTGCTCACGCAGTTTAGGAAGATAGTCTCGAAGCATTACACGCCCCGGACGCCCTAGTATATCACCGATAAAAGCTATTTTCATTACAGAACCTTTGGTTTGTTGTTTCTAAGATAGTAGAGTGTTGCTCTGATGATGTCATCATCATCTCTGCTATCTGATTTTATCGTCTCTTTTGAGTCATTCAGATAGGTAAAGGTGATGTTTTGACCATAGTTGGTGATGGATTTTACCTTCTTCTCGAGTGCTAGCAGCTTAATAACCATCAGCTCAAAGAACTGTTTTGTAGGGGTATCAAGCTCTCCAAAACGGTCTATCACTTCCTCTTCTATCTCATAGATCTCTACTGCCTCTTCACACTGTGAGAGTCGTCTGTAGATATCAAGGCGAAGTCTATCTTCTTTTACTACCTCATCAGAGATGTAAGCAGAGATGGTAAGTTTAATGTCCACTTTTATGCGTTCACTCTCTTTGGTGTTGCTAAGCTCTTTAATAGCATCTTCAAGCATTCTGAGGTAGAGTGAATAACCGATATTTTTGATGTGACCACTCTGCGCATCACCTACTAAGTTACCGCCACCACGGATTTCTAAGTCATGGTGTGCTAAAACTGAGCCTGAACCCAAAAATGAGTTAGACTCTAAGGCTAGGAGGCGTTTTTTTGCCTCATCGGTAAGTGCTTCTTTGTTTTGGACGATAAAATAGGCAAAGCCCTCAACATTGCCACGCCCAACACGCCCACGCAGCTGGTGCAAGTCCGCAATACCAAATCTATCTGCTCCATCGACAATGATAGTATTTACCCGAGGCATATGAATACCACTCTCAATGATGCTGGTTGCAATCATCAAGTCATACTCACCCGCTTCAAACTTGAGCAGCTCTTTTTCTGTTTGAACGGCAGAGATTTTCGAGTGGAGCATCAAGATTCTCAAATCTGGAAGCAGCGCTTTTAGCTCTCCCTCTTTGATAGGCATATGGTCAATCGAGTTATGCACATAAAAGACCTGCCCACCACGACGAAGCTCACGCAGAATTACCTCTTTGATAAGTTTTTCATCATACTCTTTTACAAAGGTACGCACCCCTTGACGCTCACTTGGAGCTGTTAGGAGCTGACTCATAGTCTTGATGGAGCTCAGTGCCTGGTTGAGACTTCTAGGAATTGGTGTTGCACTCATTGAGAGTAGGTGTACATTATGGTAGAGCTCTTTTATCTTCTCTTTTTGCTTTACTCCAAACTTGTGCTCTTCATCGATGATAACAACACCAAGATTTTTAAACTCTAAGCCAAAGAGTGTATGTGTTCCAACCACACAATCGATCTCACCACTTGC
>Ga0256843_1002930_pt1 | contig 12180 bp, 9 predicted proteins | sample AlvinellametaG_FD_191572 | JGI IMG/M metagenome (GOLD analysis project Ga0256843, IMG submission 191572) | Pompeii worm associated microbial communities from hydrothermal vent at the East Pacific Rise, Pacific Ocean - Alvinella | ecosystem: Host-associated > Annelida > Integument > Unclassified ... | reverse complement strand
GAGTTAAAGAAATTTGCCCTTTTTTTAATCTAAATGCAACATCAGAAAAAGCAGGAATCATTTTTCCTTTTGTAAACCATCCAAGTTCTCCACCCATTTTACCGCTTGGTCCTATTGAATATTGTTTAGCTAATTCTGCAAATTTTTTATCTAATTGAGATTGAGGTACTCTTTTTAATTGAGATATTAATTTTTCTGCTTCTGCTTTTGTTTTTACTAAAATATGTCTAGCTTTTACTTCTGGTTGTTGTTTAAACATAATTTCTTTATTTTTATTATAAAAATTTCTAGCTTCTTGATCACTTATTTTAAAAGAATCTAATTTTTGTTTTAAAAATACTTTTAATGCTAATTGTTTTTTTAATTTAGCTAATTCTTTTTTATATTCTCTTGTTTTTTCTATTCCAGAATTTTCTGCTTTTTGTATTAATAAAGCTTGAGTAATAATATCATCTAATACTTTTCTTTTTATTTGTGCTGGTAGTTTATCATAGCTTCTATTTGGTCCTAAAATTTGATTTATTTCAGATTTTGTCACTTTTTGTCCATTTACTACTGCTAAAACATCCCCCGCAAATAAACTACTTGCTACAAATAAACTTCCTAATATAAGTTTTTTCATGTATATCCTTTAAAAATAATTTATGCTATTATATCAAAAAAAAATGAAAGGCTAATGAATGATAAAAACTTCTAAAAAAAATATAGAAGAAATTAAACAAATTTTATTAGAAAAATATAAAGATGCTAAAACAGAGCTTAATTATAAAAATGAATATGAGCTTTTAATATCTATTATATTATCTGCTCAATGTACCGATAAAAGAGTAAATATTATAACTCCAGCTTTATTTGAAAAATATCCTTCTACTAAAGAATTATCAAAAGCAAACTTAGAAGATGTAAAAGAATTACTTAGAAGTTGTAGTTTTTTTAATAATAAAGCAAAAAATATTATTAAAATGGCTATTGATGTAGAAAATAAATTTAATGGTAAAATTCCTCATAATCATAAAGATTTAATCTCTCTTGCAGGAGTTGGTAATAAAACAGCAAATGTGTTTTTAATAGAACTTGATAATGAAAATAGAATGGCTGTAGATACACATGTTTATAGAACTAGTCATAGATTAGGTTTAAGTGATGCTAAAAATGTGGAAGGTACTGAAAAAGATTTAATTAAAGCATTTAAAACAGATTTAGCTGTATTACATCAAGCTTTAGTTTTATTTGGTAGGTATATATGTACAGCAAAAAATCCAAAATGTGATGAATGTTTTTTAGAAAAATATTGTAAAACAAAAGAAAGTTTTAAGGCAAAATAAGCCTTATTTCTTTTTAAATATAAACATTCCAACTTGTCCAAAATTCATTTTTTTTGCTTCTAAAGTATTAAATTTATGTTCAAATAATTTTATTAATTCTTCCATTGTATAGAAATTTTCAATAGAATTAGGTAAATATTCATAAGCTTTTTTGTTATTAGAGATCAATCCCCCTATTTTAGGTAAAATTTTATTACTATAGAAATTAACTACTTCTCTTAAAATTTGTTTTTTATCTTCTTTTATAAATTCTAAAACTAAAACTATTCCTCCATCTTTTAAAACTCTATGAAATTCATTTATAGCTTGTTTGATATCTATAACATTTCTAATACCAAAAGAGATACTAATTACATCAGCACATTTATCTTTTACAGGTATTTCTGTAGCATATGAATTATAAAATTTAACATCTTTAAATCTTTTTTTTGCAACTTTAAGCATCCCTTTACTTGGGTCAATTCCACATATTTCTAAATTATATTTTTGCCAAATTTCAATCATATCTCCTGTACCACAAGCTACATCTAATACTTTATTAGGTTTTATAAATTTAAATATTTCTTTAATTCCCTCTTCTCTCCATTTTTTATCTATACCAAAACTTACTATTTTATTTACTAAATCATAAGTAGGAGCTATTTCATCAAACATTTTTACTATTTCTTGTTGTTGCATTAATTTCCTTGTGAACAAATATTCAGCGAATTATATCATTTTTTATTATATAATTACTAAAAAAGGAATGTTAAAATGAATATAGCTATACTTACAAGTGGGGGTGATAGTAGTGGTATGAATCCTGCAATTAAAAGATTTGTAGAATATTCATATGCTAAAAATCATACTCCTTATTTTATATATAATGGTTTAGAAGGGATAATAGATGGTAATATAAAAAAAGCAGATTATATAGATGTAAGTGGTATTATTTTTAGAGGGGGTACTATTTTAAAATCTAGCAGAAGTAAAAGATGGTATGAAAAAAAATATAGACAAATTGCTTATGAAAATTTGCAAAAATATAATATTGATTTATTGATAATAATTGGTGGAGATGGGAGTTTTAGAGCTTTAGATATTTTTTATAAAGAATTTAATATTAAATTTATAGGAATTCCTGCAACTATTGATAATGATATAGCTTTAAATGAATATTCTATAGGAGTAGATACAGCACTTAATGTTATTCGTCATGCTGTAGATGAGATAAGAGATACAGCAAGCAGTTTCAAAAGAGCATTTGTTATAGAAGTGATGGGAAGAGAATGTGGATATTTAGCTCTTACAAGTGCTATTGCTAATGGTGCTGAAGTATGTCTTATACCTGAAATTAAACATAATCTAGATAATTTACTTCATTTAAAAAATAGAGACTATATATTAGCTATAGTAGCAGAAGGAGCTAATCAAACTAATAATTTAAAACAATGGCTTGAAAATGAATTAAATTTTGAAACAAGAGTAACTATTTTAGGACATACTCAAAGAGGTGGAAATCCAACTGTATTTGAGAGATTAATGGCTAGTAGATTTATAAGTTTTGCACTTGATAATATAGCTACACCAAATAAAATAGTTACTTTTTATCAAGATAAATTTATTTTAAGAAATTTAGAAGAAATTGTAAATTCTAAGTATCAGTTAGATAAATATATGTTACAATTAGCAAAACCACTAATGGGGGTATAACATGAAACATATAAAATGGTTTAAGGAATTAGGAATTAAAGATGTGGATGAAGTTGGAGGAAAAAACGGTAGTTTAGGAGAAATGTATAATAATCTTACATCTTTAGGTATAAATGTACCTAATGGATTTGCCGTAACTGCTAGTGCTTATAGATATTATTTAGAAACAAATAATTTAGATGAAAAATTATCACAATTATTTGTAAATTTTGATCCAAACGATATAGATACTCTTCAAAATGTAGGGAAAAGTGCAAGAGAAATGATAATGAATGCACAAATGCCAAAAGATTTAGAAGAAGAGATTATTAAAGGATTTGAAACTTTACAAGAAGAATATGGAAAAGATTTGACAGTAGCTGTAAGAAGTAGTGCTACTGCAGAAGATAGTCCTACTGCAAGTTTTGCTGGACAAAATGAAACATATCTAAATATCAATAAAGAAAATTTAGTTTGGGCATATAAAATGTGTCTAGCAAGTAATTTTACTGATAGAAGTATTAGTTATAAATATACACATGATTTTGATCCTATGAAAGTATATTTATCTGTAACTATTATGAAAATGGTAAGAAGTGATATTGGTAGTAGTGGTGTAATGTTTAGTATAGATACTGAAAGTGGATTTAGAGATGTTGTATTTATAAATGCTGCTTATGGTTTAGGAGAAAATGTAGTACAAGGTACTATAAATCCTGATGCTTTTTATGTACATAAACCTACACATAAAGCTGTATTAAAAAGAACACTTGGGGATAAAGATAAAACAATGATTTTCTCTAAAGATTTAGAAACTGCTAATTTAGCAGAACAGTTTACAAAAAATATCCCTACTCCTATTGAGAAAAAAATGAAATTTGCTATTAATGATGATGAGGTTTTAACTCTCGCTTCTTGGGCTATGATGGTAGAAAATCATTATACAAAAGTAAGAGGTGTTTATACACCTATGGATATGGAATGGGCAAAAGATGGTATTGATGGTAAACTATATATGGTACAAGCTCGTCCTGAAACTATCCATTCTCAAGAAAATGCAAATCAGTTTGAAATTTATAAATTAAAAAATAAATCAAAAGTTATTTTAACTGGAAATGCTGTAGGAGAAAAAATTGGTGCTGGAAAAGTAAAAATTTTAAAATCTATGGCTGAAGCTGATAAATTTAGTGAAGGAGATGTATTAGTAGCACATACAACAAGTCCAGATTGGGAACCTGTAATGAAAAAAGCAAGTGCTATTATTACAGAAACTGGTGGAAGAACATGCCATGCTGCAATTGTAAGTAGAGAGCTTGGAAAACCAGCTATTGTAGGTATAAAAAATGCTACTCTTATATTGAATGATAATCAAGAAGTAACTATAAGTTGTGCTGAAGGTGAGATTGGAAAAGTATATGAAGGAATTTTAGATTTTGATATTGAAAAAGTTGATATATCAAAACTACCTCGTCCAAAAACAAAAATTATGATGAATCTTGGAAATCCTGAACTTGCATTTAGCTTAGCTAAACTTCCAGTAGATGGAATTGGTCTAGCTAGAATGGAATTTATTATAAATAATTACATAAAAGCACATCCTATGGCTATCAAACATCCTCATATGTTAAGTGATACTGAAAAAGCTTTAATTGATGAATTAGCATTTCCTTATGATGGAAATAGCGAAGAGTTTTTTATTAAAACTTTAAGTGAAGGGATAGCAACACTAGCAAGTTGTGTATATCCTAAAAAAATTATTGTAAGAATGAGTGATTTTAAATCTAATGAATATGCAAATCTACTTGGAGGAAGACATTTTGAACCTATAGAAGATAATCCTATGATTGGTTTTAGAGGTGCAGCTAGATACACTCATCCTAATTATAAAGAAGGGTTTTCTCTAGAATGTAAAGCAATGAAAAGAGCTATATTTGATATGGGATTTGATAATATTCATTTAATGATACCATTTTGTAGAAGAATTGATGAAGCAAAAAGAGTAAAAGAAACTTTAGAAGAAAATGGACTTGGAGATGTAACTACATATATGATGTGTGAGATTCCAAATAATGTAATTTTAATCGATAAATTTTTAGAGATTTTTGATGGTATTAGTATAGGAACAAATGATTTAACACAACTTACTTTAGGAGTAGATAGAGATTCTGAAATAGTATCATTTGATTATGATGAAAGAGATGAAGGTGTAAAACAAATGGTAACTATGGCTATAGAAGGAGCAAAAAGACATAATAAATATAATGGACTTTGTGGTCAAGCACCAAGTGATTATCCTGAATTTGCTGAATTTTTAGTAAAACTTGGAATTGAAAGTATGAGTTTAAATCCTGATAGTGTATTAAAAATTATTAAAGATATATCAGAAATGGAGAAAAATTAAGAGTTTTTCTCTGCTTCTAATTCCACTTCTTTAACAAATCTATCAACAAGTTCATTTTCTGGAAGCTTAGCTATTATTTCCCCTTTTTTCATAATAAGTCCACTTCCCTTACCATATGCAATAGCAACATCTGCTTCTTTAGCTTCACCTATAGCATTTACTACACATCCCATTACTGAAACATTTAGAGGTGTTTTTATATGTTTTGTTCTTTTTTCAATCTCTTCTACTGCTTTTGGTAAATCTACTTCTATTCTTCCACATGTAGGACAAGAGATAATATTTAATCCATCTTTTATAAGTCCTAAATCTTTTAGAATTGCTTTACCTACTTTTATCTCTTCTTCAAGCTCACCTGTAATAGAGATTCTCATAGTATCCCCTATTCCATCAAGTAAAAGACTACCTAAAGCTATACTACTTTTTATAGTAGCATGAAATTTTGTCCCTGCTTCTGTAACTCCTAAATGAAAAGGATATTCTACAAGTGGACGAAGCATTCTATAAGCTTCTACAGTTCTTAAAATATCACTAGCTTTTAAAGATACTTTAATATCTCTAAAATCTAAATCCTCTAAAAATTTAATATGATATAAAGCTGATTCAACCATAGCTTTTGGAGTTTGTCCATATTTATTTTCAAGGTGATCTTCTAAACTTCCAGAATTAACCCCTATTCTAATTGGAATATTTCTTTGTTTACATACATCTACTACTGCTTTTATTCTATCTTTAGAACCAATATTTCCTGGATTGATTCTAAGACAATCCACAACTTCACCAGCCATTAATCCTAATTTATAATTAAAATGGATATCAGCAATAAGTGGTAAAGAAGTATTTGCTTTTATCTCTTTTAGTGCTTTTGCATCTTCTTCATCTAAAACAGCTACTCTTACCATATCAGCACCTGCAAAATGAAGCCTATTAATTTGCTCAATTGTAGATTTTACATCTTTTGTTTTAGAAAAAGTCATAGATTGTACAGAAATAGGAGCATCTCCACCTACTTCTACATTTCCTACTTTAATTTTTCTTGTTGGATATCTTTTTATCATTTTACACCTTTATAGTATCAATTATCTCTATTCCAAAACCTTTAAGCCCAAAAAATTCATTTTTATCAGAATTTGAAATTAAATGTAATTTTGAAATTCCTATATCTTTTAAAATTTGAGCACCTATTCCAAACTCTTTTTGTTTATCATCACTTGAATTACTCATAAAAATAATAGCACCAGAATTATATTTTATATATTCTACCACTTTTTTATAATCATCAAGTTTTTCTATAAATTTAACATTATCTTCTACTGGATAAAATTTTACATTTGTTTTTTCTTTTGCTTCATTTATAATAGCATAATGAATATTATTTTGATGGTCTTGATATGTTATTTTTTTAAATTTTATTCCAAATATATCAATATCTTTAGTTTCTATTTTTTTGATTAATGATTCATATTGAAGTCTATATTCTACTATATCTGAGATATATACTGTATGAAGATTATACTTTTCTCCAAATTTATCTAAATCATCACGACGAGCCATAGTTCCATCATCTTTCATAATTTCACAAATTACAGCACTTGGCATAACTCCAGCTAGTTTACATATATCCACACTACCTTCTGTATGACCAGTACGAACTAAAACTCCTCCATCTTTTGCAATAAGAGGAAAAATATGTCCAGGACGAACTAAATCATTTGCTTTACTTGTTGGATTTGCTAAAAGTTTGATTGTTAAATCTCTTTCATATGCACTAATACCAGTAGTACACTCTTTTGCATCTACACTTATAGTAAATGCTGTTTCATAAGAAGAATCATTATTTGTAACCATTGGAGTTAAATCTAATCTATTAGCTATATTTCTATCTACAGCTACACAAATAAGTCCTCTTGCTTCTTTTGCAAGAAAATTTACCTTCTCAGGTGTAGAAAAAACAGAAGCATATACTAAATCGCCTTCATTCTCCCTATCTTCATCATCTACCATTATTATAATGTTACCTTTTTGTATCTCTTCTATAGCTTTTTTTACTCTTTTAATAGCATTCATAAAAATTTCTCCAGTTTTTTTTAAAATTATATCAAAAAACTCTTGACATTAGCTTTTTTTTCTTATATAATTTCAGTCCACAAACGATGTGGAATAAACAACTTAAGTGTTGGGGTATCGCCAAGCGGTAAGGCACGTGGTTTTGGTCCACGCATTCGGAGGTTCGAATCCTTCTACCCCAGCCATTTAATTTACTCGCTGTCGCGGGGTGGAGAAGTCAGGTATCTCGTCGGGCTCATAACCCGAAGGTCGTAGGTTCAAATCCTACCCCCGCAACCAAAAAATTCAAAAACTTTTATAAAAACAATAACTACATTGGGGTATCGCCAAGCGGTAAGGCACGTGGTTTTGGTCCACGCATTCGGAGGTTCGAATCCTTCTACCCCAGCCACTTTCTTAAAAATAACAATAAAAAATAAATATTATATCTAATAACTTCTTTTTCCCTTTTATACATAATTTTTTGTCACAAAATTGGCACATTGTTTAAATTTAAACAGATAATAAATCTTTTTTATGTATAATTTTATTATATTTTAAATTGAAAGGTATAAAATGTTAAAAAAAGCATTAATAATATTAGTAATAATAGGGATTTATACAAATGCAATAGCAACAGAATTTACATTAAGACTTGGTGGTGGAAACACAAGTATTAGTGGTGGAAATAGCACAGGAACAGCTGATATTCAAGCTGGATTTGAATTTAATAATGCTGTAAATAAAAGTGGTGTTTATGGTGCATTTTTATTTGGATATAGTGTAGGAAAAATTGATAATAAAAAATTAGATCATATGCAAGTTCAGTATAACTTTGGATATACATTTAAACAAAAATATACTCCATATATATTATTTGGACTTGGAACTAATAGTGATGTATATTTAAATGGTAGTTATTATTTTGGTGCTGGATTTAAATATGATATTGTAAAACATTTTGCTACAGAGATTGAATATAAATCAATAAAATCTTTTTCTAGCAATATTACAGAACCAAATGCTTCAAATGTAAGTGGATATTTAAGTTATACTTTCTAAATATAACTTTTTTACTCTTTTTAATGTTTTTATCATTTTAAATATTTGATATAATTACAATCCATAGCCTACTGGGGAATTGCTTGAAAAAGAGGAAAGTCCGAGCTGCTATAGGACAGGATTCCATCTAACAGATGGCCATCGTAAGATGAGGGAAAGTGCCACAGAAAATAGACCGCCATTTATTTGGTAAGGGTGAAAAGGTGGGGTAAGAGCCCACCAGAGATTATAGCAATATAATCTGCTTGGTAAACCCAATCCGCAGCAAGAAGGGGTGGTAAAGTCCTATAACTGTGCCCTTCGCTTGAGTGTTATAGTAATATAGCACCTAGATAAATAATTCCCGAATACAAAACTCGGCTTATAGGTAGGCTATGGATAAAAATAAAAGGATATAAATGGGTATAATAACTGCTATTTTAGTATTATCATTTTTAATATTTTTCCATGAATTAGGACATTTTATAGTTGCAAGATTACTAGGAGTAAAAGTAGAAGTATTTAGTATAGGATTTGGAAAAAAACTTATTTGTAAACAATATGGAGAAACAAATTATTGTCTTAGTGCGATACCATTAGGTGGTTATGTACAAATGAAAGGACAAGATGATTCTAATCCAGCTTTAAAAAGCAATGATTCTGATAGTTACACTTCAAAAACACCTTTTCAAAGAATTTTAATATTACTTGGAGGACCTTTTTTTAATATATTATTAGCTTTTTTAATATATCTAGGTATAGCTATGAGTGGATGGAAAGTATTAGCACCAGAGATTGGTAATGTATTACCTAAATCACCTGCTGTAAATCTATTAAAAAAAGGTGATATGATATTAAAAATAAATAATTATCCTATAAAAACTTGGAATGATATAAAAAAAGTAATAGATAATTCTAATCCTCCCCTATTTTTAACAATTAAAAGAGATAATAAAATATTAAAAATAAAAATTAATCCTAAAATTATGGAAACAAAAAATGTATTTGGTGAAGATGTAAAAAGAAAACTTATAGGTATTTCTCCTAGTGGAAAAATTATAACAATCCACTACCCTATTATGACATCTTTTAACATTGCATTAGATGAAACGATTGATAAATCAAAATTGATATTTACTGGATTTATGAAAATGATAACTGGTGTTATTGGATTAGAAAATGTTAGTGGGCCAGTAACTATAGTAAAAGTAACTAGTGATGCTACAGCTTATGGAGCAAGTGCAGTATTACTTTTAATGGCTTTAATATCAGTAAATTTAGGTATTTTAAATCTACTTCCTATTCCAGCACTTGATGGTGGACATATTATGTTTAATTTATATGAGCTTATTATGAGAAGAGAAGTAAATGAAGAGATTATGATTAAATTAACAATTGGTGGATGGATAATATTAGGTTCACTTATGATAGTTGGTTTTTATAATGATATAACAAGGCTTTTTAGTGGAAGCTAAAGAACTTATTGATAAACTTTATACTAATAATATTTTTTTAACTGGTGGTGCTGGAGTTGGAAAAAGTTATCTTACAAAAGAAGTAATTAAAAAATACCCAAGACATTTAGTTACAGTAGCACCTACTGGTATTGCTGCTGTAAATATAGGTGGTCAAACTATTCATAGTTTTTTTGAGTTTTCAAGAAATTTATCTAAATTAAACTCACTTTCTTATCCTAAAAAAAAGCTTATTCAAAAAACTGATTTAATTATAATAGATGAAATATCTATGGTATCTAAAAAATTATTTGATAAGATTAATGAAAGACTTTTTGAAGTAGATTATAAAGGTAAACTTTTAATAGTTGGAGATTTTTATCAGCTTCCACCTGTAAATGTAGAAGAAGAAGGATGGGCTTTTGAAAGTAAATGGTGGAAATATTGGAATTTTGAAACTATTGAACTTACAGAAATAAAAAGAACAAATCATAAAGAATTTAGTGAAGTTTTATTAAAATTAAGAGATGGTAGTTTTGATGAAAAAGATATAGAATTTGTAGAAAATCTAAAAAACAATAAACATCTAAAAAATAAAAACTTAACTTTTTTATATTCTACAAATAAAAAAGTGGACAATAAAAATTCTCTTAAATTAAATGAACTTGAAAATCCTCTAATAACTTTCAAAGCTTATGATGAATTGTTTCATAAAGATAAAGAAAAACAATTTGAAAATTTTAAAAAATCTTTAAATATTCCTGATATTTTTGAAATAAAAAAAGGTGCTGTTGTTTTAAATATAGTAAATCAAAAATTTGATGAAGAAGTACTATATAATGGGGAAAAAGGTGTTGTTGTAGATATTGATGAAAAAAATGAAATTATAAAAGTTGATTTTGAATATAAAGGTATTTTAGATATAGAAAGACACTCTTTTGATTTGATTGAATATGATTATGATGGAAGTGAAGATAAAATAATTCAAAATATTGTAGGTAGTTTTTATCAGTTTCCTTTAAAACTAGCTTATGCTATTACTATACATAAATCTCAAGGTTTAAGTATAGATAATCTTGCTATCGATTTGAGTTTTATTTTCTCACCCGCACAAGCTTATGTAGCATTATCTAGAGGTATCAATCCAGATAATATAGTAATCAATCCTCCTAAATATCAAAGATTAAGAGAGGTTTTTTATATAGATGAAAAAGTAAAAGAATTTTATAAAGAAAATTCTAAACAAAAAACTTTATTTTAACAATTAAGTCCATTTTTACAAGATTTGTCTTTAATTAAATCTTCTATAATACTCTCTTTTTCTTTTATTTTTTTACATAAAATTTCTTTTAAATTATTTTTAGCATCTAATACATTATTATCTTTTTTTATATTTGATAAAGCTTTAAAAATAGAAGATATTTCATTGTTATTAAAAGTTTTATTATCATATATCCAGTTTTCTGGTCTTTTAGGCATAGTAATAATTTCTCTATTTGCATGTCCATGAGATAATATTTGATGAATAAACTGTAATTGTGGATTTGTATAGATTGAAATATTATTTACATTTTTTATCTCTAATGATGCTTTATATTCAGTTTTTCCTGAAATAAGGTTTTTTATTTCAGTAAATTCTATAAACTTATCTGCAAAATACCAAGCTATACCACCTCCACTAACTCCACCAAAAATAGCAGCAACACCTATTCCACCATCCATCCAACCTACTAAAATAGTACCAATAACAGCACCAATTGTAATAATCTGAGATTTTGATAAAGATAAAATCCCTTCATTAGCAATCGTTTTATAATCAGTTGAAGCTAGATTTTTTAGAGATATTTCAAAATCAACTTTATTATAACCCCAATTTTGCATTATTTTTTTTCTATATTTTTTTTCTATATCTTGAATTTTAATATAAAATAGCTTTTCAGTATTTTCTTTTGAATTAGATACTACTTCTAATGTATAAAATTCACTTAACATATCTACGATATATTCTATAGATTTTTTAATTCTAAAACAAAAATCTTCTTGAAATGTATTTATTATTTTTTTTGAGTAAGTCAAAGTTTCTATTTTTTGAAGTAAATCTATAATTTGAGAATACCCACTTTTTAAAGCATTAAAATATATTATTTCATTTTTATTAAATCCAAATTCTTTTAATAATTCTTCCCACTTTTTATTATAATTTTTTTCTTTTTTTTGATTAAATAAAAATAATTTTGGTTTA
>Ga0256843_1002928_pt1 | contig 12182 bp, 15 predicted proteins | sample AlvinellametaG_FD_191572 | JGI IMG/M metagenome (GOLD analysis project Ga0256843, IMG submission 191572) | Pompeii worm associated microbial communities from hydrothermal vent at the East Pacific Rise, Pacific Ocean - Alvinella | ecosystem: Host-associated > Annelida > Integument > Unclassified ... | reverse complement strand
CCTATCGCGCATGCAGATGGTAACTACTACATCGATGATGAAGGGTTTAAAAAGATTGAAGCCAATGGTCAAATCTTACTTCGTTACTCAGACAAGGAAGGTAACCCTGTAGTAGTGAATGGTTCTGTGACTTCCATCGCAGGTGTATGTAATGAAGCTAAAAATGTATTTGGTCTTATGCCTCACCCAGAGCGTGCTTTAGAAGCGATACTAGGTTCAGAAGATGGTCTACGTATGCTCCAAGGTTTTGGCGCCTAATGAAAATGCTACGCGCTGTTTACCTCTTTTTAGGGTTTTTACTTAGTTTAACAACCCTACTCAGCGCAGCAACAAACTACAAATACTCCTATGTACCTAAAAAAGTTTATGAAAACCAACTTTTTCCTGTAACCATCATAGGCATAGGAGAAAATACTCAAGAGACACCCACTTTTACTTTTGAGTCAAATAATGGTGCAAAAGCACTCTTTTCTGAGCCACTTATCATTCGTAATGGAAATGATAGTTTTTATACTTTTTATTTTCAAGCCAAAAAAGATGATGTTCGTATCCCACCAGTGGTGATCAATACTTCATCAACCCAAATAGAACTCCCTTCTCAAACGATATTTATTCGTCAATTAAAGAAAAGAGAAGATTTCTGTCAGGTGTTAGCAGCCGACTTAAAGATCAAGAACTCACAAGTCTCAAACTATGATGAGAAGAACCATATCGTTACTCTCTCTATAGAAGCATATGAGGCGAACCTTGAAGATATGGCTTTAGCCAATGTCGTTGAGTCGGGGATAGAGAGTCTCAAACGTAAATTTGCAAAAGTCTCGGCAGAATTTTATGTGGTAGTCCCTGTGGAGACTAAATTACTAAAATTTACCTACTTTAACACCATCAAAAAACAGTATGTATTTAAAGAGATACCTGTCATTGTTGAAGATGCAACTGTCAGTACTCAATCTGACCTAAACCCCAAAGAAGACAGTTTTGAAAAGCTTAAAAAGTATAGCCTGATGACACTCTCAGGTTTTTTCATTTTAATGTTTCTTTTCAAACGAGATTTTTTCTATCTTGTCTTTGCTGTTATTTCAGTCATCACACTCTTAACACTCTATATACCACATAAAAAGATATGTGTTTCTCAAGGTGCACCACTCTACATTTTGCCTACAGCAACCAGTACGATAAGTACTAAAATAGACGCAAAACTTGACACCATGCTTTTAGGAGAACGGGAAGGCTACAAAAAAGTAGAGTATAAAGAAGGAATCATAGGATGGATAAAAAATGAAGATCTTTGCCAAAATTAGATTTTACTGGGGTGCATTTATCATCTCCTTTAACACCGCTGTCTTTATGATACCTGCACTCATGCTATTTGATAAGCACAAAAGTACCATTGTACATCATATTAACCGTTTGACCCTTTTTATGATGGGTGGTAAACTTGAACAAGTAGGAGAGATGGATACTTCTGCTGATATGTATATTATGAATCATCAAGGCATTGTGGATATCATCGGATTTGAAGCACTACAGAACAATCATGTACGATGGGTAGCCAAAAAAGAACTTTTTGATGCGCTTTGGTTTGGAAACCTTTTACGCTATGGAGAGATGATATCTCTTGATAGAGGAAATAAAGCAGGACTCATTAAACTCATCAAAGATGTCAAAGAGTCAAAAGAGGTTTTACACCGTCCTGTAGCGATATTTCCAGAAGGTACACGTACTGATAAACAGCCTTTACTTTCTTTCAAACAAGGAACAAATATTATCGCTAAAAAACTGGAACTTCGGGTACAACCCGTTGTTATCACAGGGAGTAAATGGGTACTGAACGAACATGAACGTACTGGACATTCTGGTACAGTGAAATATACCTTTTTACCAAGTATAGATGTAAAGAGTGATGACAAAGAGTGGTTTGAGAAAGTAAGAAATGATATGCAAAAGGTCATAGATGATGAATATAACAACAATCATAGCAGTCGCTAGTGGTGGCGCTATAGGCGCTACATCAAGACTACTACTAAGTACTGCGGTCAACAAAACATTTGTCCATACACTACCTTTTGGTACACTAGCCGTCAATTTACTCGGTTCATTGCTTATAGGTATTCTCTTTGCATATTTTCATCTCAATACCTCACTTTCACCTCATTTAAAGACCTTTCTCATTACAGGTATTTTAGGAGCATTAACTACCTACTCTACCTTTGCTATAGAGAGTTTCTTTTTACTCGAATCAGGACACTACGCACATGCTTTTGCCAACATGGCACTCAACCTCTTTGGTACCATCCTCTTTGCAGGTCTTGGATACATGACACTTTTACATTTTACAAAATAGGAAAAACATTGCTTACACTCAACATGGAAATAGAAAAACACATTAATAAATTGGTTAATCCTCTTAAAGAGGGAGATGCACTCAAAGAAGCACTCAAACTCAAACTCACAAAAAAAGAGTTGAAACTTCTCAAGGCATGGGCTGATGGCAGTGACTTGGAAGAAGTAAAAAAACAACTCAACCTTGATGATGAACGTTATGGTGAACTCTCATCTAAACTCATTAAAAAACTTAATCAAGAAAAAACAAAACAGGCGATTTGTCTCTAATACATTAAGACTCTGTCTTATTGGCTTTAATCTAACTATCAAAACAAAGGGTGTACACTTAAAAAGATATCTTTAAGGAGTACCCATGAAAAGAGAAGTTGAAGTTGCCATTATTGGTGCAGGTTCGGCGGGGCTTTATGCACTATCTCAAGTTAAAAAAAAGACAGATAACTTTCTCCTCATTAACGAAGGACATTATGGTACAACCTGTGCACGTGTAGGATGTATGCCTTCAAAATCTCTCATTCGTATTGCAGAATACTATCATGATAGGCTCAACTTTGAACAAAGTGGCATTTTACATAGTGAAGTACTCGAAATCTCCATTCCAAAAGTCTTACAAAGAGTCAGACAACACAGAGATTTACTCGTCAAACATAACATTGCACAAAGTATCACCTCCTTGGGTGAAAAATCTCTCACAGGTAAAGCCACATTTTTAGACAGCCATACCCTACAAGTGGGAAAAGATGAAATACATGCAGAAAAAATCATCATCGCTACTGGGTCTACTCCTGTACTCAATCCTGCATGGGAAAGATTCAAAGATGCCATACTGACAACAGATACGCTCTTTGAACAAAAAGATTTACCCCAAAGTATCGGTGTATTAGGACTAGGTGTTATTGGGTTGGAACTGGGACAAGCACTTTCGAGATTAGGTATTCATATTACTGCGGTACACTCCAAACCCTTTATAGGAGGGCTAAGTGACCCTGTCATCAACAAGGTTATGATTGAACTTTGTCAAAAAGAATTTGACATCTGGTTGGGTGAAGGACATGCAGAACTGGAAAAAGTAGGAGATAAAATACAAATCACACAGGGTACACGAACAGTACTTGTCGATAAAGTCTTAGTCTCCATAGGAAGAAAGCCTAATCTCAAAGGACTTCATTTAGAAAAGCTAGGTCTTACACTAGACAAACGTGGTATGCCAAACTTTGATCCACAAACCATGCAGATAGAAGATTTACCTATTTATCTTACCGGTGATGTCAATGCAGACAGACCACTGCTTCACGAAGCTGCCGATGAAGGACGTATCGCTGGATACAATACGGTCAATGCAAAGAGAAAATTTAAGCGGAAAGTCCCTTTAGCTATCGTCTTCACTGACCCCAATATCGCTTTTATCGGAAAACGTTATGAAGAGATACATAACGATTCTACGATACTTACTGCTAAATATGACTTTAGCAAACAATCCAGAGCGATGATTATGAATATTAACAAAGGGATGGCTCATCTATACATAAAAAAAGAGACAGGACGTATTGTAGGTGCACAAATGGCAGTGCCACAAGGAGAACACCTCGCTCACCACCTGGCATGGGCGATAGAACAAGGACTCAGCGTCTATGATATGCTTACCCTACCCTTTTATCATCCTACACTAGAAGAAGGGCTGTATGCGCTGCTTATGAATGCCATAAAAAAGTTAAAAATACAAAAAGAAGGATTACTTGAAATATCATATAAATGAGTCATACTAATAAAAAATATATTATATTACTATTATTTCACCCTTTTAGGTGATACAAAAAATTATAATCTATTATATAATATATTATCTAATTTTTTTATATTCAAAATAGGGGAGAAAATGAAAAAAAGACTATACACACTACCACTCGGGGCGGTTATTGCTTTAATAGGAATTTCAAATCAACTTCACGCATTGCCAATGTTTACGAAACAAACAGGCTTTGACTGTGCTGTATGTCATATGCAAGGTATGCCAAAACTAAACTCATTCGGAAGAAACTTTATGTTGTCAGGTATGACAATGAGTCAAAAAGTAGCTGATATGAACAGTAGCAGTTCCGATATCAACCCATCACTACTCATAAAAGCTAAATATGAGAAATCATGGGACAAACCAAGTAAATCTGGTTGGGTACAAGATAAACCTGGTAAAACCAATGAAGGTAGATGGTCCATTCCAAGAACGGCACTTGCCTATGTTGGAGGAAGAATAAACGAAAATATTGGGGCATTACTTAGACTATCATACAGAGAAGAACATAATGAAGCGATATCAGGGAAAGCAATATATGCTAAAGAGACTGACAATGGTCATATAGGACTTGCATTCTATTCTTCGTCCAATTTTGGACCTTTTTCTGGAATGGAAATTTATAACACTGGTCTCTATAAACCTATCAGAACTTTTGAAAGTAGAAAACTCGTCAATGCTACACAGATATGTGAAATAGGTACAGGTTCTGCCACAGGACTACAAGTCTACTACGATACAAATAGCATTTTCGGTGAAGAAGATCATCTTTTTGGAACCATTGGTATGTATGCACCCGGTCAAGATAATCTCTATTTAAATTTAACAGATAATCTATTGCCATTTGCAAGAGTAGCTTATGAATTTCCAATAGGAGAATATAATTTAATCCTTGGTGCATTTACCATAGTTGGTGGTACAACAACAAACTCAGAGAATGCAGCATTAAGAGTCAAAAGAGAAACATACGGTATTGATATACAACTTGAAGGTGAAATTTTCGAAAAGAGTCTTTCCATCATTGCAACAAATATTTTTAAAAATAAAGTGGATTATACTGGTTATGGTGCAGGCTCTACAGAAGATTTGGAAAGTCAAGATAATGATGCTTTTTCTATAGAAGGTCAAATCATGATGAATGATGATATTGGCTTGAAACTGAGTTATTTAAGATTCAATGATCGTTATGATTATAAGAAAAAAAATTATATTAATGTCCAAGATATTAACTCTGCAATCACTGCAGGTATAGATTATAATTTTGTTGCCTATGTTCCTATGAAATTTGCCATAGAATATTCATGGGTTAAGCCTGGATTAGAGCGCGTGAAAGACCATTCATATGTACTTTTCACACTTACTCTTCCATTTTAAACGATAAACATACTATGAGAAATAAAGGAATTTCAATGAAGAAAAATATACTAAATTTAGGGTGTATCTCTATACTAGCATTAACATCGAGTATGTATGCAGGAAAAATAATTACGGATGCTGACTTTAACAATATGGTTGTCACTCCAAATAAACAATTTGGTTTTGGTGGATGGAATTTAGAAAATATTGATGTAAAAATTACACAATTACCTGACTACCGACATAATATTGGATCATTTGATATCAATACAGGTATATACTCAACCATGGGATATGGTAATACTTTTGAATCAGATATACGTAATGGTGGTACTATAGTGGGAAGACTTCATGGTAAAGATTGGCCCGTGGGTGAACCATCTGGGGTTAAAGTCATTAATGGAGATACAAGAGTACAAAATGGTAAACCTCAAAACTGTATTATGACTACATCATATTTACCAGGAGCATATTTAGATGCAATCGTACCAAAACCAAATACTTGTTCTGGACCATTTAAATCTCATAAACGATTTAAAATTGATATGCTTGATACAACCTATTTAGGGGATAATGCCTATGGAAAACCAATAGAAATGGTTTTTAATCTTGCTCCAGGGGATACAAGTGTACAAAAATATGAACTTTTCCAAAAGATAAATAATCATACAGGTAAAAGATTAGATGGATATAGGCTTGAATTGTTAGATGCAAATAAACAACCAAACCCTGCACTGACACTTTCACTTGACAGTTCCATTTGGAATATTAATGATTTAGCCAATATTTCACATGGTCTATGGGGACCTATTGATAACCATTTTTCTGAACCAGGTTTCTTTGATGATAAAACTGTCTACTATCCTGTCAGTTTATCGTCTGGAAATACGGTATTGTCCTATGTTGGTCCAATGCAAGGAGGAAATTATCAAGCCTTATTTGGTAACTGGATGCCATCAAAATGGCATCCAATGGGAATATATTTTGACCATGACAACAATTCGAACACAGAATCTAAACTTCTTGCCTTTTGGGGAGATCCTCTACAAACAGGTACGAATGGTTGGCATAAAGGCTTCATGGAAGATTGGGCATCACCTACAGAAGAAGAGTTAAATCTTTGGACTACTACAGGAGGTGCCTATGTAATTGAGGGGATTGAAGATAGCGTCAACTTAGGTCTTAACTATATTGTTAACATCGCTGACAATAATGCCATTGGTACAACATTTACCATACGTATCACTCCACACTTTGCCCCAAGTGCAGAACAAAATACACCATCATATGTAAAAGATGGTCCTACTCCAAACCACCCAGGGAGTGAGCGAGGTGACCCAAATAAAGGAAATGGTAGTGTAGCTGCATATGATATACTAAGCCTTTTAAGTCTAATCATTGGTTTCTTACTCATCACATTTATGGGTAGAAAAAAGTTTATATAAGTAATCATGAAGCATCCATTATTTAAATTTCAAAAATGGTTTATGCTTCGATATCTATTTTGGAGTTTTATACTCTTTGCCCTTTTCTACTTTGAAGGGCTATCTCCTCTTTATTTTCTTAACCATTTACAAACTTCACTCAGTATTTATCTCACACAATTATGGGTAGAACTACTACATCTCCCTGTGCAAATATCTAATGAAGTATTTACCTATTCACATGGATTTAAATTGAGCATTGTAAAAGAGTGTAATGGTCTTATCCCTTTTCTCTTATTTAGTGCAGCCATACTCTCTTATCCCATATCATGGAAAAAACAATTGACATGGATAGTTATAGCTTACTTTCTATTACTTCTGGCAAATACACTTCGTATAGACTACATAGTCCATGAAATAGTAGAGAATCCTAAGAACTTTACATTTGTACATGAAGTGATTGGACGGTATGGAATGACACTTTATACACTCTTTCTTTTCTATATTTTTATATATTTTTCACATCCATGTAAAGCTATAAGCTTATTTAGTAACAATTGTAACAAAATAGATTCTAAACACATAGAAAAAGAAGAAGCTCTAAGTGATGAAAGAATAGACTATATATAACATCAGGGGAACAGGGGATAACGTGAAACTGGACAATGACGAAGTTTTAAACAAAATTATTGAAGTACAAAGTTGTATCATTCAGGGGAAAGACTTAAAAGTTTTGCTACATAGAAATAGACAATTTTATTTAGAAAAAACAGATGCAGATATTATCGTTATTTGTATGAATGAACAAGAAAAAGTACATATGGAATATGTGTTGGAAAGACATAGAGACTTTGCACATTTAGCAGATAAATATATTTTTGCGAAACACACTATTTTATGGGATAAATTTGTGTGTAATCATTATAACAATTTAATTGCAAATAAAAAATATTTTGAAACGAATGATATATATCAACTATTTCAAGGTTTAATTTCAAGAAAATCTGCAACTGCTTTCAATAAGGAACTCAAAATTAAAAATGCGATTCTTATGCCTGTTGTTGATTTTGACAATAAACATACGATAGGATTTATATATTATATCTATCAACATCAAGAGAAGATAGAAATAGATAATCTTCAAAAAATGCAACAGCTTTTTCAAACACTACTTCAACCACTTTATGACAAACAATATAGTATAATTTATAGTAAGTGTGTACGTGTAGATGAAAACTTTTCATTACTTACAAGCCAAGAAAAGCGTATTGCTAAACAGGTTTTAAAAGGAAAGTCTTACATAGACATTGCGGATATGTTAAATATATCGATTAATACCATTAAAACGCATATGAAAAGTATTTTTAACAAATACCATGTAAAAACAAAAATTGAGCTTTATAACAAGCTCAATTCACCTCAAAATTAAAAGGAAAAATATGACATTGTTTAAATTAGGATTACCACTATTAACAGGAACTTTACTGATTGCATCAAGTGGCAGCGCACTATATAACAAAGAGTGTAAAGCTTGTCATGGAACAAAAGCAGAAAAAAAAGCTATGGGTAAATCAAAAGCCATTAAAGGTATGTCTGTCGCCTCCATAGAAAAATCTATGCAGGAGTATGCATCTGGAAAAAAGAAAACCATCCCTGCCATTAAAAAAGTGAAAAAGACTTTTATTAAAAAGCATACAGAAGAAGAGCTTCACCAAGTTGCTCAATATATTCATCAACTCTAAGTACACTTAGAGAAGTATAGTTAGTACTTTTATAGTATAAAGTCAATATCTAAACTATTTTACGACCAGCAAAATAGTTTATTTTCCAGATATTCTCTTCTTTAGAAAAATAAAGTTTTTTATTTTTTCCACCTTCTGTATACTCCACTATTTTGCGAGTACTACCATTATCGATAACTTTTTCTATCATAATGTGAGGCGATACATTTCTAGATAGCAATTCTATCGAGAGAAGTCTCTCCACTTCAGAAAGAGCCCCCATATCATCTTCAATATGTTTTAATTTCGTTTTAAATTCTAAATTCTTCAAAGATAATCGCAAGCCAAACGTTTCAAGTGTCATATAGTAAGACTTATCTGTCATTAATGCTTTTAAAAAATGTAAATTACCACTATATAATGCATCATAAAATAATACCACTATCTCTTTAGGCTCTAAGGATACAAGCTCCTCTTCACCCAAGACCCTACTAGCCTTCACGTGATATCGCTGTCACAAAGGCATCAAGGTGGTTAAGGCTTCCCTCTTTTAAGTTTTCATAGACATTTGCAACATCATTTGGCATACCTACAGCTGCTCTTTCCAAATCATCGATATCAGTAAGTTCTATCAGTTCTCCCATTTTTAAAGCATCTAAGAGTGATTTTTTTCCTTCATTAACACAAGTATCATAAAGCTCTTGCAAGACAGGCAATATAAAGTTACCAACAGAATCTTCATCAACACTTGATATATCTACAGCATATTTTTCACAAAGACCTCTTGCCGAATCAATATGTCTCTGTTCTGAGATTTGAATCGAAGCAAATGTATTTTCAGAAGGATATAAATTACCCAAGGTAATATAGACGTCTCTTGCTACTTTCTCTTCTTGATAGATAAAGAAAAGCTGATCTTTTTGCTCTTCCGTTAATGGTGTATTATTTCTTTTTTTACCTTTTGCATAGGTAGCTGTTGAAAGTAATGTGACGCTACTCATACCTGTAATTAGCATTTTAGATAAAAAGTTTCTACGACTTGATGTATTTTTCATGGTTAATCCTTTTGAATGTTTTATAATTACTTTATATAGTAACATTACAGTGTTAAGTGAATGTGAACTGTTTAAAAGACAATCATTGTAGGATAAATATATAAAACTGTACTAACGTTATAACGATTATGTAGCAAAAAAGAAAAACATTATGAAAGTAGAGTATATGCTATGTTCGAATACTACAAGAAACCATATCGGGAAGGGTATGCTCCAATTTTTTCATCTCTGTGAAATATGATTGCACTATTTCAGAAGGTATCTTTGTAATCGTATAAATGACCCATTTTCCCTCTTTATATGATGCAAGGATACCTACCTGTTTTAGTTGTTTTAAATGCCTAGAAACCAAAGGTTGTGAAAGTTCCAGTGTATCACATATCTCACACACACATACCCCATTTTCTCTTTGTATTAATGTGATAATCTTCACTCTGTTGATGTCACTCATTGCCTTAGCAATATCGGTCAATGTGTTGAATCTATGCAACTAAGTTCCTTTAAAGTCATATTTACATATAACTATATTGTTATATAATATCTAAATAATCATTAATGAAGGAAAGAGATAATGGAAATCACTCACTTTTTTGAGGCTTTGTGGCAACTCAGTCTTGCTATGTCACCCTATATTCTTTTTGGACTTCTCTTTGCAGGTATTTTACATGAACTCGTTCCTGACAGTATTGTTACTAAACATTTAGGCAAAGACAACATCTCTTCTGTACTTAAATCTACCATCTTTGGCATCCCTCTTCCTGTTTGTTCATGTGGGGTGATACCATTAGCTACTTCCATTAAAAAATCTGGGGCTTCTAAAGGTGCGACACTTTCATTTCTCATCTCTACACCTATCACAGGAGTAGACTCCATCATGGCTACCTATGGTATCTTTGGGTGGATATTTACCGTATATCGTGCCATAACCTCTATGATTATCGCTATGGTTGCTGGTATTCTTACCAATATTTTGGATAAAGAGGCAATAGTAGAAGAAAAGAAGCCTGCCTTTTCTACTGTTGCACCCCAAACTACCACATCATTTTCTATGCATGCTCCTAAGCAAGAAGAGTCATGTGGCACAGGAGAAGGAAGCTGTTGCAGTGCATCTAACGAGGTCAAAAAAGGCTTTTCTTTTGTAGCTGCGCTCAAATATGCTTTTGTCACACTATTAGGTGACATCGCTAAGCCTCTCTTCTGGGGTCTGCTTTTAGGTGCGCTCATTACCGTAGCAATCCCTGATAATTTAGCAGAACTTCTTAAAGACAATGCATGGCTCTCCTACCTCATAGTCATTGCTATCGCGGTACCTATGTATGTCTGTGCGACGGCATCTTTGCCTATAGCTGCGGGACTTATGCTCGCAGGTGTTAGTGCAGGGGCAGCTTTTGTGTTTTTAAGTGCAGGACCTGCTACCAACACTGTAACCATCGGTGTGGTTAAAAAGATGTTAGGCACAAAATCTCTCGCTATCTACTTAGGAAGCATCATCATAGGAAGTATCCTCTTTGGACTAGGACTAGACTATATCTTTGATGCATCTGCCATAGACCCTACTTCGCTCATACATATGGACAAAGAAGGAGGCATCATCGCGACACTCTCTTCTATCATACTTTGGGGATTGGTCTTATATTTTATACTCAAACCATACTTTCAAAAAAAAGATGCCTGCAGTGGTGGCTCATGTTGTTCGTAAGGAGTTTTCATGCATAAAAAAGAAGCAAAAACCTGTCCTAAGTGTGGAGAGTATTACTTTGGTGATGCCTGTGTAGGGTGTCACAGTAACCAATACGCCCACTACACTTCGGAGACTTCAACAAGAAGTAAAATACTTATTAGCATTGCTTTTCTTATCATTATTGGATTAATTATTATCAACAAATAGCACTAACAATACTATTTTTTATCATTTTTCAAAACAGTCACACCTAAACCAGTTTGTATTGGGTACCCAGCTTTTGCCCACCCTTTGAGCCCACCTTTGAGTGTGGTAGCATTTTTATACCCCATCTTTCTGAGTACTTCTGCTGCTAAAGCACCACGCCCTCCTCTACGACAGTAGGTTACAATGAGGGCATCTTTATCAGTTATCATCTTCTCTATTTTCCACTCTAGGTTTCCACGCGTTACTGTAAAAAAGTACTCTTTGGTCATATCATCATAAGGTATGCTACCTTCAGAGCGTTGTTCACTCTCTCTTACATCAAGAACGATGACATCTTCCGCTTCATCTAGCAATGATTTTAGCTTTTTAGGTGTCATCTCACCTACTTCTTTTTTTGCCTGATTAATCAGATCCATTTTTCCCATTGGTTTGGCCATCAATGTTGTACTTGCCAAGAGTGCAGAGACTAAGAGTATTTTTGTTACTTTCATTTTCTTCCTTTTATTTAGCTATTTAGCTAAGTTGTTTTAGATTGTATACTCTATTTTCTTTAATAAAAGTTAATTGTTTAAATTGCTAAATAGTTCTCATTTGGCTATACTACAA
>Ga0256843_1002927_pt1 | contig 12185 bp, 13 predicted proteins | sample AlvinellametaG_FD_191572 | JGI IMG/M metagenome (GOLD analysis project Ga0256843, IMG submission 191572) | Pompeii worm associated microbial communities from hydrothermal vent at the East Pacific Rise, Pacific Ocean - Alvinella | ecosystem: Host-associated > Annelida > Integument > Unclassified ... | reverse complement strand
TCTCCGTGATCCTTTTTGATATCGACCACTTCAAGCGGGTCAACGACACCTACGGACATGATGTGGGAGATAAGGTCCTCATTCAGGTCTCTGCACTGGTGAAGAACATGCTACACGGCTATGATACTTTTGCACGTTGGGGTGGGGAGGAGTTTGTGATCTTGGCAGAATCTACCAATGAGAATGAAGCGCATATGCTTGCCAATCGTATCAGAGAGGCCATAGAGCACTTCCCTTTTGAGATCGTCAAGCAGATCACCTGTAGCTTCGGGGTCTCACAGTACACCAAAGAGAAAAATGCGGAAACCCTGCTCAAAGCGGCAGATGAAGCGCTCTACCGCGCCAAAGAGAGCGGTAGGAACACCGTCTGCATCGCATCAGACAAAATCTCCGCGTAGCGAGATAAGCCCTTTTTGCAGTAGTTTGGACATAAACGAGGTCGTACTCTTCTCCTCATTGGGTGCGATCGTATTGAGCAACGCGAAATTCTCCGCACGCTCATCCAAAAATGACGTATCGAACTCTCCACGTCTAAAGGCTTCGTCCCGTACGATCTCTTTATGCAGTGCGATATTGGTTGTTACTCCTCCGATATGATACTCATCGAGCGCACGTTTAGCCTTATTGACCACCCCTTCCCAATCCAGCGCCCATACAATGAGCTTTGCGATCATCGAATCGTAGTTCGGCGGGATGGTATAGCCGCTGTAGACTGCCGTATCGAGCCTGACACCCGGGCCTCCCGGAGTTAGATACTCACCAATGGTACCGAACGAAGGCATGAAGTTCTTCTGCGGGTCCTCTGCATTGATACGGAACTCGATCGCATATCCTCTAAAGCTGATCTCCTCTTGCAAAAAGTGAAGCTTGTCTCCTTCGGCAAGCTGGATCATACGCTGGATAATATCCACTCCACTGATGATCTCCGTGACCGGATGCTCCACCTGCACACGGGTGTTCATCTCGATAAAATAGATATTATCGCCCTCATCGACCAAGAACTCCATTGTCCCGACACTCTCATACCCTAGACGATAGACCGCTTTTTGAGAGATACGGAAAAGCTCTTTACGCACCTCGGGAGAGAGACGCGGAGAGGGCGAGATCTCTATAACTTTTTGGTGACGACGCTGAATGGAGCAGTCACGCTCACCAAGGTGTACGACATTGCCGTATTTATCCGCAATGATCTGCACCTCGATATGGCGCGGGTTCTTTACATACTTCTCAATAAAGACATCTCCGTTACCGAAGAACTTCTGTGCTTCTTGTGTCGCAGCCTCAAAAAGCGAAGCGAACGTCTTGGCCGACTCCACGATACGCATACCTCTTCCCCCGCCACCGTATGCCGCTTTGATGATAACAGGGTATCCGATACGTGTGGCGATCTCTTTTGCCTCCTCCACATCGGTAATAGGCTCCTCGGTCCCTTCGATCACAGGAACACCGATCTCTCTCATCGCGTTTTTCGATGCGATCTTATCTCCAAAAAGCTCGATATGCTCCGCTTTCGGACCGATGAAGATGATCCCCCTCTTCTTACAGGCACGGGCAAAATCGGCACTCTCAGAGAGAAAACCGTACCCAGGATGGATCGCATCACATTTGTTGGCTTTGGCAATATCGATGATCGCCTCATAGTCAAGATAGACCTCGACAGGATGCCCCTTCATCTCAACGGCCTTGTCGGCTTTTTTGACCCAAACCCCTTCACTATCGACTTCAGAGTGGATCACCACACTGTAGATATCGAGCTCTTTACAAGCGCGAATAATGCGCAGTGCGATCTCTCCTCTGTTCGCGATTAATATTTTATTGATCTTTCGTGACATCTGCTACTCCGTTTTTTTCCATATTGTAAGGTAATTCCCACTTCCATCTCTACACTATTCTTGCTATAATTACTATCTATTTTTGTTTAAAAAGTTATCTAAAGTTGGTAAAATGAAGCGAGAGACCCATGAACGCCATACCAGAGTGGCAAATGACCTGATGTACTATATCTATACCCATATCGATACGGAGATCAATCTCGATGAGCTTGCGCAGATGTTCAGGATCAACAAGTTCACCATGCATAAGATATTCAAAGAGATATTTGGCACGAACATCTATGAGAGCATTAAGTCGATCCGACTGCAAAAAGCCTCGAACCTCCTTTTGACAAACCGCTACTCGACCATTACGCAGATCGCCAATGTATGTGGGTATAGCTCACAGACCTCTTTTATACGGGCATTTAAGGAGCGATTCGGAATGACACCCAATCAGTGGCGAAAAGGGGGCTTTCAAACCTACTCCCATGCGCTTCTCACGCAAGCTGACTACCCAAGGGAGACCACACTCGACTTTGAGCATCTGCAACCCAAGATCGTCAAAATGCCAGATACACAGGCGTTCTACATACGACACAAAGGCTACAAGAAGACCATTCAACTGACATGGCAAAAGATACAGGCGTGGCTCTTTTCACATGATGTGACTCACTATACCCTTATCTCTTTGTTTCATGACAACCCGGCGATCACACCGCTTGATGAGTGTCACCATGTCGCTTGTATCAGGGTCGATGAAGCCCGAAAGATCAATGACCAGCGTTTGCCTGAACTGACCATCTCCGGCGGACTTTGCGCTGCATTCGACATTGAAGGGAAGCGGGGGGATATTCTGCGTTTCATTCACTGGGTCTACCACGAGTGGCTACCTCAAAGCGGCTATGAGACAACGACCAAGCCACCCTTTGCGATCTACCGTAAGAATCATCATCTCAGTGAAGACGGATGGTTCGATATGACCTTCTATCTCTCCATACGCTTCTGAGCCAAAATGTGAATATAACGCGCCATATTACGGAAGGTCGGTTGTCGGCAGTAGCGATACTCCATCTCAAGCAGCGCTTGGGTATCGGTATGTGCCAAAGCCTCCTTATCCATATAGTCATGAAATACCCGAATACCCGTCTGCACCTCCACACGATAACCGTGCGACTCCAGCCACACTATGATAGTCTCGGGCTTTTGCGGATGGGGAGGGGTCAGCTTACTGCCCCGTCCGTACCACTTGTCATCAAGGATCGTACGCAAACGCCAATCTCCCTGAATGGCACTGCGAAAGACAAAAGAGTGCTGATTGAAAAAGAGTAAAGAGAGGTACCCATCAGGCTTGACCCTCTCCGAGATGACCTCCAGCGTCCCCAGCGGATCGGCAAGCCATTCGATCACCGCATGAAACAGTACCAGATCTTGAGCTAAAAGCCCCTGCGCCACCTCTTGTGCGGGTGCTTTGTGAAAAACAGCATCGCATCCAGCCTCCTCAAATGCCGCTTTTGCCTTTTGCAGCATCTTATAAGAGATATCGTTACACGTTACCTTATGCCCCTTTTGGGCGAACCAGAGTGCCATCTGCCCCAACCCGCATCCGGCATCCCATACCGACAACGGTGGTCGCTCATAAAGTTTCTGCAGATCCTCCTTTAGCAGCTTCAAACGCCACTCCCCTTTAAGTGTCCCATAAATGGAACGCTCGAACTTCTCCGCCATCACATCAAAGTTATAGTCATACTTTCCGCGCTCTTTTACTTTTGCCATATGCCATGCTCCACACTCTCAAGTATCTCCAGCGGATACTCTTTCATCATTGCATCCTCTACGAACCATAGCCTATTGGCAAGACGCTTCGCTTCGGCAATATCATGGCTGACCATAAGGGTCGTCATCCCGAAACGTTGGTGAAGCATCATGATCTGCTCACCGAGTTTATGGCGCATACGCGGATCGAGACTGCTAAATGGCTCATCCATCAAAAGGAGTTTGGGACGGCGCATCAGTGCCCTTGCCAACGCCACACGCTGTTTCTGCCCACCGCTAAGAAGCGTCACGTTACGATCGGCAAGACCTGAGATCTCCATCATCTCCATCAAACTCTGCGCAAGGCTGTTGTCACCATTGACAAAAAGCAGGTTCTCTTTAACGCTCATATTGTCAAAAAGTGCATAGTCCTGAAAGACAAACCCGACATTCCGCTTTTGCGGAGGAAGTTGGAAGTGTGCATCCTGCCACACCTCACCATCGACATCAATACGCCCTGTCGATGGCTCAAGTCCGGCCAGCATACGTAGGAAAGTACTCTTGCCTGCACCACTCTCCCCCATAATGACAACAAAATCACCCTTATTGACAGTAGCATTGACACAAAGTGTCACCTCCCCTTCACTACCAAAGAGTTTTTTCTTAAGATCTACATCTACCATCCTACCATCCTCTCATACGGTTTCTCATACGATGGTTGAAAAAGTAGACACCCAAAAGCACCACAAAGCTCAAGCCCAACATGATCGCAGCATAGATATGCGCTTTGCCATACTCCATCACTTCGACCATCTCATAGATCGCCACCGATGCCACCTTCGTCTCTCCGGGAATATTCCCTCCCACCATCAAGACCACACCGAACTCCCCGACCGTATGGGCGAACGTAATGATCAGTGCAGTGATCAACGAGGGTTTGATATTGGGCAGTGCCACATAAAGCAGTGTCTGCATACGACTCTTGCCTGCAAGGTAGGAGGCTTCGATCATATGCCGATTGAGCGACTCAAACCCGTTCTGCAAAGGCTGCACCATAAAAGGCAGCGAGTAGAAACAACTAGCCACCACCAAACCGCTGAAGGTAAAGACAAGTTTTATACCAAAGAGTGTCTCCACCCAGTTCCCAAGCCATGAATCGGGTGCCAATGCAACAAGCAGGTAGAACCCCAACACCGAAGGGGGCAGAACGATAGGCAGTGCCGTCAATGCCTCCAGTAACGGTTTGAGCTTAGCACGTGTCTGAGAGAGCCACCACGCCAAAGGGAGTGCGATACAAAAGAGGATCACGGTGGTCAAGCCTGCAAGCTTGAACGAAAGCCAGAACGGGGTTAGGTCTATCATGGGATACGGTATCCGTACGCTTGAAGGATCTTGCGCGCTTGTGCACTTTGCAAAAAGTCATAGAGTGCCGCAGCATCAGGGTTCTCCTTGGCAGTATGCAACAGCAACATCCCCTGCGCAATAGGCTCATAGGTATCAGCATCGACCTGCCGATATGTCGCATGTTCCATATAGGGCTTGAGTTTCCCCGAAAAGAGCGCCGAACGGGCAATGATCCCCACATCGACCATACGCATGGTATAGATGACCGTCTGAGAGATAGACTCACCATAAACGATCTTTGAGGCAACACGCTCCCAAAGCCCGCTGTTTTGCAACGCCTCTTTTGCCGCCTTGCCATAAGGGGCTGTTTTGGGATTGGCGATAGCGATACGTTCGATCTTCTCTTCTGCTAAAACCCTCAAGCCTTCATCGAGGTCCAATCCGTCCTTAGAGAAGAGTACCAGCTCTCCGAGTGCATAGACCGCCGGCGGCTTGACACCGATCCCTTTTTGAAAGAGCGCCTCAGGGTAAGCCGTGTTGGCAGAGAGAAAAAGATCGAACGGTGCGCCGTTCTCTATTTGCGTACGGAGCTTACCGCTTCCACCAATAGCCACATCGATACTGCTATCAGGATGCGTGACCTTGAACGCTTCAATGATCTTGGGAAGGGCATACCCCATATTGGCTGCCGCAGCGATCCGTACGTTCTGCGCAAAGAGCAGACCGACCAGCCATGTCAATATCAGTAAGATCCGCATACAAACCTCCTAAAAGAGATAGTTCAACTCAAACCGTACCTCATCGTATGAGGGGTCGAGCTTACGCACACCATCGGGAGTGACGGTATCGTCATCTCCGCTCACATGCCCCAGACGCACCCTGCCATAAAGCCCTTGGTAGGACTCGAAGCGATGAGAGAGATCGAGCGTCAACACTTGGCTATCCGCTTGCACTCCGGGTTTATCATCATCGAAATCCTGCACGACAAAACGCATTTTAGCATGCAGGTTCCCCAGTTTCGGCACCCCTTTCCAATCATGATCATACCGTACCATATAGCTTTTGGTCGCAGCATACCAGTTGTACTGTCCCATCGCACGGGTAAATCCCGCAGTGGGGTAGCCTCTCCACGGAGCAACGATATCCCCTTTATCTGCGATCTGCGTATAGCCGAAGCGTACCCGCCATGCATCTTTTCCAACGTCAATTCGTGCAGCAAAGAGCCAACTCTCCAAACTATCAGGGTCCACATAGCCCGCAGTGACCGTTCTAAGGTTCGCACCTCCGATCTCTCCTGCACCATTATCGAACTGATACATATAACGTACAGCAGGTGCGATACGTACCCCCTCATAGTGCATACTGTAGTCCAACTCTACCATCACATCACTTAAAAGCTCCGGAAGTGCCGTATAGTTACCCCATACCTTCAAGCCCTCTATCGAACGGTTCTTCACTTCAGCCACGAACATCCTGTCTTCAATACCGCGTGCTTGCAGTTTCTCAAGCGTCAGACCACGATGCATGGCCGAGTCGTCATTTTCACTATACACACCGTATGGATCGGACTCCGTAGAGACCCCTCTTGCCAAAAGATGGTGGAATGTATTGTGGTCACGCAGCTTCTGACGCAACAGGTACGCTACGGCTATATGGGTATTGGCGATATCATCACTGGTATAGGTATACCCTTCGAAGGTGTTGGGTACCATTTTACTATCTCCGCTTCCTGTAAGAAAGCTCTCGAATATCTGCCGACCTGCACGAAATACCCCCTGCTTATAGCGGTACGCCACATATGCCTGTGCGATATTGAGCAAAGCACCACTGTCACCATTGAGCATATCGTAGCGGCTGATCGTATCTTTCCCTCCTTTATAGAGGTAGGCTTCATCATCGGGCAATGAGCCCCATCCGAACGAACCGTAGACCCCCGCGGTCACACCCAGACCGTACCAATAACCGCTCTTATAGATAAAACTCCCCCCAAGACCGGCAATGGCATGATCCTTTCGAAGGTAGCGACCGTCATCAGCCTGTAACTCCTCACCCCACTTGAAACCAAAGTTGTTCATCCGCAAACGCCCATAAAATATCCCCTCTTGCCACATCTGCGAAAAGGTACTCACTTCAGAAGGTAAAATGTCATAGTGCAGCCGCATCCCACTATCTAAGGTCTGCTTAGGGGTAGCAAGGGTGCTCTCTTGTGCCCAAAGTCCCCCAAGTACCCCTGCTGTCATCAATACCGTACGATACCACATACCCATTTTACCACTACTCCCTAAACGATCTAAAGCCCATATAGTACCACTACCTCCCTTACAACTCTTGGGGTGCTTGACAAACTAACACAAAAGTGTTATTATCCGCCAGAGTTGAAATAGGAGCAATGTCCTGCATTGCAACAAACACTATTCTCTTTTCACTATTAGCTCTTCACTTCAAAATGCTTAGCATTTTAACAATGGGGGTGACTTGGTTTCGACTGGAGCAGTCGGGGCTATGTGCATGTCGGACTGGGCAATTCCGTTACGCGGCCCAACGCGAATAAACGCAAACAATACAGATTATCGTCCAGCTTACGCAGTAGCGTAAGTTAAACAAACTTTTGGACTGCCCTGCCGGTGAGTGTCATCTTAACCGGATCTTTGGGTATCATATCTGATGACTATATCTGTAAGAAGCCATGCTTACAGACGAATCTTCTGGCTGGTCGTACGTAGTTTTGGGTGTTGTACGAAGTACGACGAGACCTATCAACACCGACTAAGCATGTAGAGTCATAGTCCTAGCTGTTTCAGGACAGGGGTTCAATTCCCCTCACCTCCACCATTAGCTACTTTCAGTAACACTTCATTAAAAATCATTAAAAATCACTATCCTTTGCAAACATCGGTAAAACCGTGCTTTCAAGCATATCATAACATATCACTAATCATCATTGAAAATCGTTGCACCTCACATCAAGTGGTACACACTTGCTATAATTTTCATATATACAAAAAAGAGGTGTGTACCACTATGAATTTATCAGATAGCAAAATCAAGAACACAAAACCGGGTGAAAAGATCATCCATCTAAATGACGGCGATGGACTATGGATGGAAGTAAGACCGGTTGGCTCAAAACTTTGGAGATACCGTTTTACATTTAACGGTAAACGAACCCGCCTAAGCCTCGGAGAATACCCGGCTGTAAGTCTCAAAGCTGCAAGAGAAAAGAGAGACGAACTCAAAGCCCTTATCGCCCAGGGCATTGATCCACGCACCGTAAAGGATACTTCAAAAGAAAAGGATCAACCCTTTACAAGCGTCAAAGATATGGTTGAACGGTACTTGGATCATTACAGAGCAGATCGCAATGAAAAATATTGGCAAGGGGTAGAGAGCCTTTTTCGGCGTGATGTGCTGCCAATCATTGGCAACCTGCCTATCGAAGAGATTAACTCTAAACAGATTGTTACCATTGTTCAAGCTGTGCAAGGGCGTGGAGCGGTAGAGTCTGCAAGACGGCTTTTTACTCAGCTTGGCAAGGTATTTAAGTTTGCCATAGCTCACGGAGAATGCACCCGTAACCCCTGTGGCGATATAGAACGGTCAATGGTGCTGCAAAAACCAACCGGCAGAAACTACCCTACTATTACGGATCCCAAAGCAATCGGCAAACTAATGTATGACATCGATCACTATACCGGCTGGTATATGGTGCGTTTTGGGCTTTTGTTTTTGGCGTATAGTGCTATTCGCCCCGGAAATGTACGGTTAGCGGAATGGAGCGAAATTGATTGGGATAAAAAACAATGGATTATCCCCGGTGAAAAGATGAAAACCGGTAAAGAGCATATCGTACCACTCTCACGCCAAATGCTTGAGATCTTGAAGTTTGCCAAACACTACTCTACCGGTGGAAAGTATATCTTTTTTTCCAACCGGCACAAAAACTCACCAATGAGCGATGTTACCTTTTCCAAGGCTCTATGGCGGATGGGTTATGGTAACGATACCATCGTACCCCACGGCTTTCGTGCAATGTTTAGCACCATTGCCAATGAGCATAGCCAATACGGCTTTGAAGTAATCGAAACTCAACTTGCCCACAAGATAGGATCCAAAGTAGCCCAAGCATACAACCGGGCACAATACCTACCGCAGCGTAAAAAGATGATGCAATGGTGGGCGGATTGGTTAGATAAGCAAAAAAATTATTATGCAAATGCTAATAATCCCTGAGTTAGGGGTTCACTATCCTGCTGCTTATTTACTGGAGCAACTTCATAATTTGTCACTAATGCTTCTATCATAGAGTTTCGATTTTTTTCACTACCTCCGATATGGTAAAAATGTTCTTTTGTTAAAATATAAAATTCTTTCCATAGCGTCTTAATGTATTCATTTTCCCTATATGCATTATGATGCCAAGTTGATAAAATGAATTTAGCTTTAGTTTCAGATAACGACTTATACAGTTGCTGTTCCTTTTCTTCATCCCACCCATTATAGTAGTCTGTATGTCGATCTATGTATGGGGGATCACAATAAATAAAACTTTGACTATCTGCTTCATCAATAGTAGCTTGAAAGTCCTGACATTTAAAAACAAAATCTTTTTTCTTGAAAAGTTCACTTACATATGCAACCTGATTTACAATTTTTGTAACATATGCTTGAGCAAATCTCTGAGGTTTCTTGCAAAAGGGAATATTGAACTCTCCCTTTCTGTTAAATCGAATCATTCCATTAAACCCAGCTCTATTTAAAAATAAAAAATCAAGAGGATCGTGATATTGGTTAAATCTTTTTCTTACTTCGTAATAATATTCATCTCCTATTTTTAAAAGCTTGGAGCCTTCTTGATTTAAATAGCTTCTTACATTATCTGGTGTTATTTTTCCATTTTGAATTGCTTGATAAAATGCTACTAAATGTGGATTTGTATCGCACATTAATGCACTTTTTGGAGCCAAATTAAACCCAACAACTCCAGTACCCATAAAAGGTTCAATCCACCTGCCTTTAATATCACTTGGAAGCACATCATTTATCCAAGGGACAAGTTTCGATTTGATACCTTGAGATTTAATAGGCGGTATATATACTTTCACTTAGATTTTCCTTTTTTATTATTTTTCTTTACTATTAAACTCATATCACCTTTTCGATACTTAACAAATTCTTCAATTGTGGATATTTTTTTAGTTCCGCCTTTTCCATCGGGAATGGTTATTTTTTTATAATTCATCCAGTAATCATCAAACCATTCTTCACCTAATTTTGAAAACACACCATTACCATTTACAATATCTTCTATGTTCTTTATACTACCAATGTTTGCTGTGTTTCCACTTCCGCTTTTATCACTTGCAATTTTCCACTTTTCAACAACAAAAAATTGAAAGTCTTTTATTACAGATACTATTGATTTTAACTCACTTAAATTATACCTTTTAGTTTCATCAATTGTAGCACCATCAACTCTACTGTATATAATTCCGAGACAATAATGTCCGCTATAGGATCCATAAGGAAATTGAATATTTTTTGTACTACTTCTATCTTCAAAATATGTTCCGTGAGATCCAAGCGTAAAACCATTACAAAGATGAGGCTTTTGTGGATCTCTATATGTCGTTTTAAAATCTACAGCAAACTTTATATTCTCATTGTCATTTTTTACAAATGATATATCAGGATAGTAGTTTTGATGCTCTGCTAAAACAATTTTGTATCCATACTTTTCTGCAAACTCAAGAATCTTAGGAAACAAGTGAATTTCTAATATTTTAGAAACAATTTTTGTATCTGATGAAATTGTGTAAATATTTTTATAAACATCAATAAATCCTTTTATACTCCATTGTCCATCATCCGTACTAATATATTTTTGTAGTTCTTTTACAAACTCTTTTAGTTGAATTTCAAATTCTTCTTTTGGCGTCATTCAATAACCCTTCATTGAGCATCCTCCCGGATGCGAATATTCTTCAGGACGATTATAGCTTCTCGTAAATTTATTTAGAGAAACTATAAACCCATCCTGCCTTTTAATCATCGTTCATTTTAATACACTAAAGCCAATTATAGCCAAATTAACTAAAAGTTTTAGAAATTATTGGTTATATTTTGGTTATACATATGAATATTTAAGTATTAAAGATTATTTATGGTATTATTTTAGTTATGAATGAGTTATTACTTGAAAAATATGCTTATAAAAAGAAAAAACCGGTTTTATTGCCCTATATCGATAATATCAAGCTCTTGCTTGAACACGATGCTACTCAAAAATCGATCCTTGAATATCTGAAAAATGAAGAAGGTATTACCATTTCACAACCTTACCTTTCAAAATTTATCAGACAATATGTTTATGGTGAAAAACAGGTTAATAACACACAAAAAGAATCTATGGATCATCAACCAGTTGAAGAAGCTCCAAAATCAAAACCCTCAAATATTGATAATTCAAATGGTAGCTCTAATAGCACTCTAAATGATGAAGAAGCAGAAAAAGAGATGAGTAAGTCTGAACGAGATGCACTTATAGAAGAGTGGATTAAAAACAATCAAAACTATCTTCAAAAATCAAAAAGAGGAGTACCATAATGGCAACGCCAATGGAATATGACACCCTAAGAGAAATTTACAGCTCTGCTATGGCAGCACTCACCCGACTCAAAATTAAATATGGTGTTGATACCGAACAGTTTAATGAAGCCGAGAATGAATTTGTTCAAGTATGGATCAACGAAGTAAAGAGCTTGGATTTGGAAGAGATCGACTATCAAACAGCAGCCTCACATATGAAAGAGGTTGCTAAGCCCTGGACAGATCTTGAAGAGGAGCTATGGCAAAATTCCCAAAAGGAAGCACTATGACTTGGCACGAAAAGAAAGCACAAAGCATCGCTATTCTTGACAAATATAAAGATGAGATTTCTCAAGAAGCGTATGAACGGATTTTATATGTGATTGGTACTCAAGCAATAGAAGATATGTTCCCGGACGAAAGAAGTATAAAAAACCTGATCCGTGTTGAAAAAGGAGAGATCACTACCGATGAGCTTATCACTGAGTATAAAAAAGAGTGGGGAGTGATATAAGTTAAAACTTATTAGATAGTATATAACTATAAAACTATGTTAAATCATAGTTTTATAGTCCTAGGGAGTGTTAGAAATTTTGTGTCAATCCGATAGAATTTTATATTCTAAAGGAAAGACAGATGAAAAAGACATTCGATTTAGAAGAGGCACTTGAGGCTATTAAAGCCGGTGCC
>Ga0256843_1002926_pt1 | contig 12193 bp, 14 predicted proteins | sample AlvinellametaG_FD_191572 | JGI IMG/M metagenome (GOLD analysis project Ga0256843, IMG submission 191572) | Pompeii worm associated microbial communities from hydrothermal vent at the East Pacific Rise, Pacific Ocean - Alvinella | ecosystem: Host-associated > Annelida > Integument > Unclassified ... | reverse complement strand
ATATGGCTAAAAAAATTGAAGAATTTTTAGATAAAGAGGATATAAAAGTGATAGCAAAACTTAACTATGATGAAACATTCCCAAAAGCTATGTCGCAAGCAAAAACTATAATTGAATATGATGAAAATTCGGAAATTGCTAAAACTTTAAAAAGTGCATGGCAAGAGATTAAAAATATCGTAGATACCGATAGATAGCCCAAGGGGGTGGTAAGTACTTAGCCATCCCACCATCTATCCCAATAGCTGGTAAAACTATTACACCAAAAAAAAAGCCCAGCCATCAAACGATGACTGAGCTTTAATGCTCCGATAAAGGAACCTCATGCATTTAAGTAAAGGCTACCACCCCTTTACTAACAAAGTAATTATAACATAAAAAGGAGAAAACATGAAAATAGCATTTACAGCAAAAGGAACTACTTTAGATAGCGAGATTGATGAAAGATTTGGAAGAGCTGAGTATTTTGTGATTTTAGATGAAGATACACAAAATATAGAAGTGATTGAAAATGACACTTCAAGTATGGAGCATGGTGCAGGACTTCAAGCAGTTAAAAAAATTGTAGATAGTGGTGCAAATATAGTGATTACAGGAAATGGAGCAGGACAAAAAGTATTAGATGTGCTTAAAATGAGTGATATTCAATTTTTTATAGGAGCGAATGGTACTCTAAAAGAAGCATATGAAGCTTATAAAAATGGAAAATTAGAAAGTCAATTTTAAAGTTAGCAACTTTAAAATTGCTCTGTCCATTGTTGATATAAATCTTCAACTTTTTCTGCATCGAAAATTTCTAAACTATTTAATTGATTTGCAAAATTACTCATAAGTGAATATTTCATATTAGGTACCCAACTACCTAAAACTAACTCTAAAAAAATTTTACCCCTTTTATGTAAAGATTCACTAACACCTATTACATTAAAATAAATTCTTTCTTTTCCACCACCACTCCAAGCTCTCACACGAGATATTCCATCCCATACAATATCATTTGCATTAATTTCTTTATTTGCTAATAATTCCTCTATATTTACTTCTATTTCACGAAGTTGATTGTCTAATGTCTTATAAGAAACTATAACTACCTCATCTGAAATAATTTCTACATTATAATTTTCATTAAATTTTTCTTTTAAAACAGTTGCTATTTGATATAATTTTTCTATTGTCATATTATTATAATCCTTCTAATGTATTAAAATTATATACAATTCCAAACGAGATAAGATTTGAATCCAAAGCACCACTAAAAGCTTTTGTTTTACCTATATCTATTTTTAAACCAAAATTATCGATATCATATCCAAATCCAATCAAACCTTTATAAACAAATCCTCCACCTACATCTATTCCACCACCACCTGCACAACCTAATGCACCTTCTAAAGAAATATTAAAATTATTTATATCTATTTTATGTCCTATTCCAAACAATCCTACAGCATAACCTCCTGACTCACCTTTATATGCACCTAAGGCTGTCCCACTAATATAATTATTTTTTGTAAAATAATCTTTTAATTTAAATCCAATTAAATTAATTTTTTCATTTTTAAGATTTTGTAGATATGTTTGATTAAAAACTTCTATTTCCCATTTTTTCATTTCAAAATTTGAATGAAATGGCTTATTGTAATTAAATGATAAAACATCTGTTTTATAATCAATTCCTGCTTTTAAACTAAGAGCATGAAAATGACCTTCAATAGAGCTTATATTTCCTACATCAGCAAATAATGACACTTTATTTTTAGATTCTATCCCTACAGCAACTTTAGTAATAGCTCCTCCTGCTGTATCTACTTTTCCTCCTCCACTAGCTCCAATACCTGCTTTAATATATAAATTTTTATAACAATATTTAATACCATTTACTATCTCTGCATAACCATCAGAATCTCCTTGAGCAGCTCCTGATGCTTCTATATAATAAAATATATTATCTTGAATCTCTTTTCCATATTCAATCCCAATAACACTAAAGCTTTTTTGAGTTTTATTTGATGTAGTTGTACTATTATATGGTAAATATTTTTGTGCTATCATAGAGATATAGGTCGATTGCCATCCAATATCTAATTTTTTCAATAACTCTAAATCTATAGGTTTTGTTACAAAAATTGTTTTAAATGGAATATTAGCTTGTAAAGATATTTGGTTACTATCAATATCTCCATTAGGAAATTTAATTTTAGAATAAGCCAATCCTATATCAATTTTAGATAAATGATATAAAACCCCCATATAACCCCTTAACATCAATCCACCACCTTGAGGAGCAGAACCACCTCCACCTCCACCAATAAATCCTCCAAAATTAGAATAAAAATTATTATAAATATGAAATTTACTTCCAAATTCTAAACCACCAGTAAAAAAACCTCCCCTCTTTCCTGCCACTGCACTATATACTCCAACACCTAAATAACCATATTTAAAATCATATAAATAACTACTTCCTAATAAACCCATTTTTTCATTTTGGGGTAAAGTTAAATAATCATAACTAACTCCAACATGCCCTTTTTGAATATTAACTCCAGCAAAAAGTAAAAAAGGAAGAAAAACTACACTAAATTTCATAATTCACCTCTTAATTTTTCTAAATTTTCTTTGTTTCCTCTAATTTTATAACTAATTCCATCTAAAAAATTTCTATCAATCACTTCAATATTATATTTTTTAAAAAGATATTCACATTTACTTGAATTTTGATAATCCACATTAATTATCTCTTCAAGTAAATCTTCATAAGGTAGAAGAGTTGCATTTGCTACAGCTAAATTTGCACTATCACTATAAGCCCTTACAAGTCCACCTGCTCCAAGTAAAGTTCCACCAAAGTATCTTACTGTAATAATAGCTACATTTATTAAATCATGCCCTTGTAGCACTTTTAGAGTTGGTTTACCACTTGTACCTTTTGGCTCTCCATCATCACTACTACCTTCTACAACTTGAGCATATTCATTTAAATATCTAAAAGCAGTTACAAAATGGCGAGCTTTTGGGTGAGCTTTTTTGAGTTCATTAAGTTTAGTTTCATATTCTTTAAAAGGGACTAAAAAAGAGTGGAATTTTGATTTTTTTACTTCTAAGGTATAAGCAGAAATTTTATCTATCGTTTTCATTATGTAATGGATATAACCTTTCTTCTTCTAAATTTATTCTTTGAGTTAACACATTACCAATAATATGTAACTCTTCTAAAAAAGCTTGTTTATTTTCTTGTGTTATTTCTTTAAAAGTTTTTTCAAAATTATGAATACATTTTGTAATAGAATTCATATCATTTTCTATAATTATAATAGCTTCTAATATTTGAGGTTGATTTTCATATAATTCTTTAAGCTGTTTATAAAGTTTTGTATCTTCTATTAAAATATGTTTATTATATTCTAAAATAAATTCTTTAAAAGATTTATATGCTTTTGTAAATTCATTTTGTTCTACTAATTTATCTAATTGATTATAAATTTCTAATAATTTTTGATGATCTTTTTTAAGTGATACTATCAAATCTGTTTGTTTAGTAGCAAAAAAACTTTTTAATAATTTAAACATTTTTGACTCTTTTTTATTTATTATATCAAAAATTATGGATTATTTTATATTAAATCCAGCTTCACTTAAAAATTGACTAGGTTCGAATTCAAGTTTTTTTATTAAATCTCTTTTTGCCATAGATAAATAAAGTCTATCTTTTGCACGAGTTACTGCTACATAAAAAAGTCTTCTTTCTTCTTCTACTCCACCTGCACTTGAAGCTAATTTTGTATTTGGAAATCTTCCTTGCATTAAATCCACGATATACACTTCTTTAAATTCAAGCCCTTTTGAAGCATGAACACTAAGTAGATTAACACCTACTCCTTCGCTAAATTCACTACTACCTAAAACCATTGCATTTAAAAATCTTTCAAGTGAATTATAATTTTTAAGTAAATTTCTAAGAAGCTTTACTCTATTTAAAATTTTTTGTTTAGATATATCAAATTTTTCTTTATCAACTTTTCCAAATTTATCTTTACTTCTATTTAGTGCCAAATTTGAAATAATATGATTAAAAATTTCACTATTTATTGTTTCTTCAAATATAGAAGATGGATTTTTAAAATGTTGGATATGTTTTAAATATTTATAAAAGTTATATAAAAATTCTCCACCCTCTTTTGTAAGTTTAGGATGTTTTAATATTGGATTTTTTAGAAAATTCTCCTCAAATCCTAAATCTTTAAATTTCATAATACTTCCAAGAACCATAAAATCATCAAAAAGACCAAGTTGAGTCGATTTTGTTTTATTTCTAAATACATGTTTTTCATCATTTGGAGAAACAAATCCCTTCAAAGCATCTCCATCACCTAAAATCTTTAAAGCTTCATATATATCATGGGCTATCGCACTTCCCACCCCTTTTGCATATTCAAATATATGAATAAAACTCATTATATCTTTAGGATTATGCAAAAATGTTAAAATATCAAGAGTTATTTTTACCTCTTTTGTATCAAAAAAACCTACTCCACCTTTTCTTTTACTTGCAATTCCAAGTTCTCTTAAATAAAGTTCTATCCCATCTGCACTAGAGTTATTTCTAAAAAGTACAGCTATTTCATCTTTTGGAGTTTGTGAGATAGCTATTTTTGAAGAGATATCTTTATATTGAGATATTGTATCTTCATATACTAAAAGTTTAGGATTAAAATTCCCTTTTCCTCTTACAACTTCAAGTTTTTTAGGATAAATTCTTGGATTATATTTTATTACCCTATTTGCTAAATCTAAAATTTCAGCATAACTTCTATAATTTTTTGTAAGAGTAAATACTGTAGAGTTTTTATATCTTTTATCAAATGTAGAAATAATAGAAATATCAGCACCATTAAAAGCATAAATTGATTGATCATAATCACCTACACAAAAAAGACTCCCATTTTCTACTGCATTTATAAACTCATTTTGTAAAGGATTTGTATCTTGATATTCATCTACTAATACCTCTTTATATGGGTTTTCACACCCATTTTTAAGTTCATCTATCATAGTAATCAAAAGAGAATTAAAATCTACTAATCCATATTCTTTCTTTTTTTCTTCATACTCTTCAAAAATACCTTCATAAATAATACAAAACTCTTCTTGTGCTGGATTTTTATTAGTTAACCAATCAGAAAAACTATCTTCATTTGAATTTAAAAAAAGTGAATATATGTCATATAAATAATTACTTTGATAAGCTTCCCCTTCTATATGATGAAATTGTCTTTTATCATATATAGATTTAAATAATATTTTCAAATCATTAGGAGATTTTAAAGTAAGATTTTTTTTTAGTTTTTTAAGCCATCTATAACTTACTGCATGAAATGTTCCAGCTTCTATATTTTGTGCATTTTTAAAAAATTTAGAAACTCTTGCTTTCATTTCAAGAGAAGCTTTATTTGTAAATGTAAGTAATAATATCTCTTCTGGTTTTATCCCTGATTGTAGTAAGTGTGCGATTCTTCCAACTATTGTAGATGTTTTACCAGTTCCAGCTGAGGCTATAATAAGATTATATCCCATGTTAGCCGTAGCTGAAGCTAGTTGGTTTTCATTTAGATTCTTAAGCGGCATTATTTTTATAAGCTAATAGTTCACCTATTGTAAGTAAGCTCTCATTATCTAAAATAAATTGAGCCATTTTCCCATTATCTTTGTTAAAAATAAGTGGTGCTTTAAAATTCACTACTGATTCTGTAATAGGATTATGTAATACTACAATATTATAAACTAAAATATTTGAATTTTCATTTATATCAAGTAATACTTGTACATCTTTTGGAATATCAAAAGAATATTCTCTTAATTGATATGGATTTACTAATGTAAAGCTTGGAACTTCACTATCAACTGCTTTTAATGTAGAAAAAAGCCCGTCTATTTCATCAAATTCTACTTTTAATACATTTTCAAATCCTAAAATTGGTTTTTTTACTTCATAAATCATTTTTGACCCTTTTTTTTACAAAAAGATAAGCAATCTTTATTCCAAAAAATCATTTAATTATTTCTGTACCAATTCCATCTGAAGTTAAAAGTTCAAGTAAAATAGAATGCTCAATTCTTCCATCAATAATATGAGCTTTTTCTACCCCTTTTTCTACAGCATATAAAGCTGCTTCTACTTTAGGTATCATTCCACCACTAATAGTTCCATTTTCTATAAGTTTTTTAACATTTTCTTCACTTAAAGAATTTAATAAATTCCCGCCTTTATCCAGTACACCTGGTGTATCTGTTAAAAATAAAATTCTTCTTGCTCCTACTGCTCCTGCTACTTCACAAGCTGCAGTATCTGCATTTATATTAAATCCAGGATGATTCACACCATTTCCACTTGCTATTGGAGCAATAACTGGAACAAACTTTTCATTTATAAGATTTTGTACTACTTCTGGTTTTACCTCTGTAATCTCTCCAGTAAATCCAAATTTCCCTTCAGCTTTTGGTTTTGCTTTTAAAAATTCACCATCTTTTCCAGATATCCCAATAGCTTTTGCTGAATGGTGATTTAACATATTTACTATCTCTTTATTTATATCACCACTTAAAACCATTTCAGCTATTTTAATAGCTTTTTCGTTTGTAACTCTAACACCATCTCTAAATTCAGTTTCTATTTCAAGTTTATCTAATAATTCTGTGATTTTTTTTCCACCACCATGAACTATTACAGGTTTTAACCCTATCATTGTAAGCATTAATATATCAATAGCAAAACTTTCTTTAAGTTCTGGGTTGATTTGGGCACTTCCACCATATTTAATTACAATCGTATCTCCATAAAATTTTTTAATAAAAGGTAAACTATCTAATAATGTTTTTACAATTTCTATTTTTCTTTTCAAAGCAAGCTCCATTTTTTGTTATAATTTTATCAAAAAAAGGTATTTAAATGAAATATTATATCGGAACAGACCATGCAGGGATAAATATCAAACCATTTGTAATTGAATTACTTGAAAAAAAAGGATATGAAGTAGAAGATTTAGGATGTTTTTCTAATGAAAGAGTTGATTATCCTGATTTTGCACATAAAGTAGCAGATGCTGTAAGTAAAAATCCAGATAGTAAAGGAATTTTAATTTGTGGAAGTGGTATTGGTATGAGTTTAGCTGCAAATAAACATGCAGGTATTAGAGCTGCACTTTGTCATGACCATTATACAGCTAAAATGGCTAGACTTCATAACGATGCAAATATTTTATGTTTTGGTGAAAGAATAGTTGCAAAAGGTATAATTGAAGAGATGATTGATGTATGGTGTGAAACTAAATTTGAAGGTGGAAGACATACTGATAGGGTGAAAAAAATAGAATTATGAATTTTTTAAATTGGTTTTTTTTATCAGCATTTATATTAAGCATAGGGGTTTTAACTTTTAAAATGTATTATTATAAAAACCTATATGAAAAAGAAAATGAGTATAAAAAAATTTTAAAATCAACTCTTAGTGAAGCTGAAATTTTAATAAAAAAATACCAAATTCAGCTTCAAAGAAGTTTAGGAAATCTTGATATTTTAAATGAAGAGATGAATAAACTAAAAAATGATATTAAAGCTGTAAAAAGTAGAAATTCACAATACAGAATAGAAAATGAACAATTAAAAAGAAAAATCAAAGAGCTTGAAAATAAAATCGAAGCTCTTCTTTAATGACAATATATTTTTTTTACAATCATTGTACCTCTAAAATATCCAGGATATGGTAATACAATAGAAAAAGGTTGTCTATAGCCTGGCTTAAGAGGTGGTTTAAATGTAAAATATTTTTCTTTATAAACTGTATTTGGTTTTGCTAATTTTTTCTCTTTATCTCCAAATATACTCAAACCACCACTTTTGAAAAATGTCCCTTTTCCAAACTGTTTTCTATCATTATTTATAAGTTTTACTGTTACTTTACAATAATTTAATGGAAATCTACCAACATTTTGTATCTCTCCTTTTATAAACATTGTTTCATTAAATAATATTCTTCTTTCTTCTACTTTTATCATAGCACCTTTTTTTGTATATTTTTCTAAAATAATTATAGATAAAACACCACTAAAAGTAGTTACTAAAAATGAAGCAAAAATCCCACCTAAAACAACACTTGTTTTTTTTGATTGGGCAGAAAGTAATGATAATGCTATAAATAAAATTATAAAAAAAGCTATTGCTAACCAATGTAATATTGTAAAGTATATCATATGCATTATTTTTTCCTTGAATTTTTTTCTTCTATACCACTTACACCTTCTCTTCTTTTAAGCTCATTTAAAATAGCTTCAGGGTGAATATTTTTATATGCAAGTGCTACTAAGCTATGAAATAATAAATCGGCTGCTTCATAAATAATTTCACCTTTATCATCATCTTTGATTGCAAAACTAAATTCACCAGCTTCTTCTACCACTTTTTTAAGGATTGAATTTTCACCTTTATTATATAAACTTGCTACATAGCTACTTTTAGGGTCAGCACCTTTTCTTTCAAGTAAAGTATGATATAAATTATCTAAGAAATTATATTCCATCTCTTTTTCTACTTTTAACACTTCTTCATTATTTTCAAGATTTGTAAAAAAGCATGATTTTCTACCTGTATGACAAGCTACCCCATTTTGTTTTACTTTTAGTAAAATTGTATCATTATCACAATCAATTAAAATCTCTTTTACTTCTTGAGTATGACCACTACTTTCCCCTTTTTTCCAAAGTTTATTTCTACTTCTAGAAAAATAGTGTGCAAATTTTGTAGATTGAGTAAGCTTTAGAGCTTCTTCATTCATATATGCAAGCATTAAAACTTCATTCGTTTCTATATCTTGAACAATAACGGGAATTAACCCGTTTGTTTTTTCCCAGTCAATTATTGCTTCACTCATTTTGAAATACTCGCTTTTTGTTTATCTTTTGCATCTATCCAAATATTTGGAACAGCTCCACCAGGTGTTAAGAAAATTTGGGCATTTTTGTTTGTTTTAAGTGCATCATTGAACTTACCTTGAACTTCAATTTGTTTAAGTTTTAGCAGTTCTGGGCTTAATGAATTTGATATTAATTTATTTGCATTTGCTTCAGCTTTAGCTCTAATAGTAACCGCATCAGCTTCACCTTGTGCTTGAATTTTTTTAGCTTCAGCTACACCTGTTGCAAGGGCTGCTTTTTTTTGTGCTTCTTGTTTAGCTCTTAATACTTCATATTTTACTCTTTCAGCTTGTTGTTTTGCTACTTGAACAGCTTCAATTTGTTGTTTAATTTTTTGAGGTAAAATAATTTCTCTAAGTTGCACACTCTCAAGTAATACAGGATTAAATTTAAGTTTATCAAGTTGAGCAGCCATATCTGCATTTATTAAAGTTGCAATTTGATTTCTTTTAATTGGTAAATCTTCTGCAGGAAATCTTCCTATTACATTTCTTACTACATCTCTAACAAGTGGATTGATAATTTTATCTTCCCAATTAAATCCATAATTTGCGATAGTTTTAGCTGCACTTGCTGGATTTAGTCTATATCCAACTGTAAGTTCAATAGTAATAGGTAATCCTCTTGCATCTAATACATTAATAGCTGGATAAAGTTTGATACTTCCAGTACTATCATTCATACTTCCAATTTCAGCATTTCTTTTATAGTTAATAATATGTACTCTTGTATCTACTACATATACTTTTTGAATGATTGGAATATAAAAATGCATTCCAGCACCAAGTGGTTTATCATTAAATTTACCTGTAGTTGATAAAATACCAACTTCACCTTGATTAATAATTACAAATGGTTTAGCAAATACTGCTAAAATAATTAATATTCCAATAATCCATACTATTGGTTTATTTAAAAAACTAGGTATTTCAGGAGGTGTAAAATTTCCTCCTCCATTATTATTTGGTTCTGGATTATTTTTTTTAAAATAATCATTATAATTCGTGGCCATTTTTATCCTTTTATATAAATGTTAAATAATCAATATATTTTTCATCTCTTCCATATACGATGTCAAAATATTTTTCTTGAATTTGTTTAGTAATCTCACCTCTACTACCATTTCCAATAATTCTAGCATCAAGCTCTTTTACTGGTGTAATTTCAGCAGCTGTTCCTGTAAAAAATGCTTCATCAGCAATATAAACCTCATCTCTTGTAATTCTTCTTCTCTCAACTTCAATTCCAAGCTCTTTTGCAATCTCAAATACAGTATTTTGAGTAATTGATTCTAAAGAATTATCATTTGGTGGAGAAATTAATTTTCCATCTCTTACTAAGAAAAAGCATTCCCCACTACCTTCTGCTACAAATCCTTCACTATCTAGCATTAAAGCTTCTTCATATCCAGCTTCCATAGCTTCAAATTTTGCCATTTGGCTATTTAAATAATTTGCTACTGCTTTTGCTTTACCAAAAGTAGAAGTCACAGGATTTCTAGTAATTGATGAAGTTTTTACTCTAATTCCATTTTCTAATCCTTCATCACCTAAATATGCTCCCCATTCCCAAGCTGCAATAGCAGTTTCTACAGGTGCTCCAATATGATAAAGTCCCATTTTTCCATATCCTAAGAAAATAATAGGTCTTAAATATACATTTGATTTAAAATCATTTTTTCTAAGAAGTTCAAGTTGTGCATTTTCAAGCTCTTCTAAGCTATAAGGAACATCAAGTTTTACAATTTTTGCACTATTAAGTAATCTTTTTGTATGCTCTCTTAATTTAAAAATTGCTAATCCTTTATCAGTCATATAAGCTCTAGTTCCTTCAAATACACCATTTCCGTAATGTAAAGTATGAGTTAATACATGAACTTTTGCATCATTCCAAGATACAAATTCACCATTCATCCAAATATATTTAGCTTCATTCATAAAAATTTCCTTTTTTTTATGGATATTTTATCAAAATAAATGGTAATATAACAAATAAAATATTCAAAAAAGGATAACTAAATGGAATATATTGCAAAAAAATTCATAGGTTCTAGTGAATTTGATGGAGAATATGAAGAGGTCATTTCACCTTATTCAAAAGAAGTAGTTACTAAATATGTAAAATGTACTCAAAATGATGCAAAAAAAGCTCTAGAAGTAGCAAAAATAGCTTTTAACTGTACAAAAAAATCTCCCCTTTCTCAAAGAATAGCATGGCTTGAAGATGTAGCAAAAAAATTAAAAGAAAATAAAGAATATTTTGCTTTATTAATCACTAAAGAGGTAGCAAAACCAATATCACAATCAAAAATAGAAGTTCAAAGATGTATAGAAAATATTGAACTATGTGCAAAAGAACTTATTAATCTTCATGGAGAAACTATTCCTACAGATGCTACAGTTTCTGGATTTAAAACTGAAGCTTATTACAAAAGAGTTCCAGCTGGTGTAGTAGTAGCTATTACTCCTTTTAATTTTCCATTAAATCTTGTAGCACATAAAATTGCTCCAGCACTTGGAGCAGGAAATAGTGTAGTTTTAAAACCAACACCAGAAGCACCTTATACTGCTTATGCTTTTGCTAAACTTTTTATTGAAAGTGAATATGCAATAAAAGATGCCTTAAGTGTGGTATATGGTGATGCAGATGTAGGAAGTGAGCTTGTAAGTAATCCAATTCCTAGAATTATCTCATTTACAGGAAGTGTACAAGTTGGAAAAATCATCACTCAAAATGCAGGAATTAAAAAAGTAGCACTTGAACTTGGTGGAAATGCAGCTACATTTATAGAAAGTACAGCAGATTTAGAAAAAGCTGCAAAAAGATGTGCAGTAGGTGCATTTAGTAATTCTGGACAAGTTTGTATTTCACTTCAAAGAATATATGTAGATGAAAAAATTTATGAAGAATTTGCTGCAAAATTAGCAGATGAAAGTAAACATCTAATAGTAGGTGATCCATTTAAAGAAGATACTTTTATGGGACCACTTATAAATGAAGATAGTGTAATTAGAGCTAAAAACTGGGTAGAAAGTGCTATTAGTGAAGGTGCTAGACTTATAGCTGGTGGTGCTATAAAAGAAGGAAATGTATTTACTCCTACAATTTTAGCTGATGTTACTGATGATATGAATGTAGTATGTGAAGAGGTATTTGCACCAATTGTAAGCCTTGTAAAAGTAAATTCTTTTGAAGAAGCTACAAGAAAAATGAATAATTCTCCTTAT
>Ga0256843_1002925_pt1 | contig 12195 bp, 11 predicted proteins | sample AlvinellametaG_FD_191572 | JGI IMG/M metagenome (GOLD analysis project Ga0256843, IMG submission 191572) | Pompeii worm associated microbial communities from hydrothermal vent at the East Pacific Rise, Pacific Ocean - Alvinella | ecosystem: Host-associated > Annelida > Integument > Unclassified ... | reverse complement strand
AGTTATTTTTTTCCCTTTCAAATCATTAAAAATAGACAAAAACTCTTTTTGGGTATCTTCACTATATTTACTTATATCTATAGAAGTTTTGTTTTGTATCTGTGTTATCTGTTGAGCTGTGGGCATACTAATATCTGCTTCCATAAGTATAGGTAAAATAACCAATGAAGAAACAAAGAAAATTTTTCAAATTCTCATATCTATCCTTTTATATTCAACAATCAAAAAATCTTTTCATCAGAGCATAAACGCAAAAAGAATAAACAAGAAGACAATTCTCTATCTGCCAAAGTTACAAGAGTATATACGCTTACTTACTTGGTATCCCTCCAAGCCCTCGTCACATACACTCCATAACGATAGTGAACTTTTCTTTTAAACCTGCCACTCTCTTTTGACTCTTTGTGCCTTAGCTGGTGGCAAACCCAACCTACTACACAACAGCCTTTATGGTGATTACTTCTTTTTTAATCGTAACAACTTTACTGTATTTTAGCGAATATTTTTTTAATTTTTTATAAAATTGATAATATTATTATCAGATATTCAAAACTACTCTCATAGCATAAATCAACTGCTGATAGGTCTTTTCATCTATTACTCCTACCTTTTTAATCATCCTTGTATCTGAAACAGAACGAATATTTAAAGCATCTGCTGTAGAGGTTTTAGATAAACCATTCTCACTATTAGGAGTAATAGGAACCAACCAACTTTTATTGTTATGAATCTCTTTATATCCTATTAGTGGTACAACTACTTTTAGAGGCAAAACACCTATATCATCGTTACTTACAACAATACAGGGTCTTGCTTTGCGTATCTCTGCTCCTTTAGTTGGATTGAGATTGACTAGATATATATCTTTAGTATTCATTTATATCCTCTACAAAATCATTTAACTCCAATATTTCAGGATTTGTTTTATACTCTTCTACCATCATCAAAGCCTCTTGGCGAAGCTGTTCTCTCTTTTTCTTAGCCACATATTCAGCTATAGCTGTCTGATAGATTGAGTTCATAGAGACTTGAAGAGACTCTTTTAGTTGCATAACCTCCTGCTTTAATATTTGAGGTAATAAGAGAGTTACTTTTTCCATACTGTTTTTTTCTTGAGGTGATAATACCATAATAAAACTCCATAATAATTTGCTATATTATAACACAGCAATAAATTAGTGTCAATTATTTATAGGTAATTCTATAAAAATATTGATTTCGGTTATATAAATCTAATTTAACAAAAAAAAGCTCAACTTTTTATCAAAAATCAAAAAAGAGAATTCAATTCTATACTAAAAGAGAAAAAATATATAAAGTATTACAAAATCCTTGGTAAAGGTTACTATACTATTGAGATAGAGAAGTTTATTAAGTTCTTTAAAAGAGATAGCAAAGATACTAAACTTTTCTCAATTTAAACTATTAGAAAATAGAGTTGAAGAGAGAGATTTTTTCTATATTTTTTGCTATATCTATGCTAAATATGACTTTGAAGAGTTTGAGCTTTTTTTGCCTAAAAGCTTTTTGCATTACCATTCATTACTCAATAAAAGCTCAAATATTAGATTGGATTATAGAGATATAGCAATAGCTTTAGCAAAAAATAAAAATATACAACTCAAAGAATCCTTTGGAGAAACCAAAGAGGGAGATTCTTTTTTTAAGATATTTCTAAATAGTGAAATAGTAGTAAATAAGAGAGGAAAAAGTATCAAAACACTTAGAAAAATAGCTTATAGAGAAGTTATTGATATTTTGTTGGATTAGGCTTTTTGGAAGTAAAAAATTTACCAATCAAATCTATATCTTTCTCTATCCATACTAAAATTCCAATAAAACAGAAAACTTTGATATAGTTATAAACAAAATAATAAAGAGAAAAAATGTCTTATAGAGAAATATGTTCACTTATAGCTATTGTTTTAACTTTGATTTCATTTTATCCTTATATTGTATCGATTAAGAGAGGAGAGACAAAACCTCACTATTTTTCTTGGATTATATGGGGATTGACTACTACTCTCTCTGCATTTGCTCAACTTGCTGATAATGGAGGAGTTGGGGCTTATTCTGTATTGATAGCTGGTGCTTTATGCTTTTATATTGCATACTTATCCTATAAACAAAAGAGAGATTATATGATTGAACTTAGTGATTGGATTGTTTTTTATATAGCTATTGGTTCTTTGGGGATTTGGTATATTACTTCTACTCCTCTCTGGACTGCTATTATCTTGACACTTGTTGATTCTATTGGATTTATCCCTACTTTTAAAAAGGCTTATGAGTATCCATGGGAGGAACATATTGGATTTTACCTAATTGTTTCTCTCAAAAATATATTTGCTATTATAGCTATGGAAAACTACTCAATTACTACAACTATATTTTTATGGGTTATTATGCTTTTGGGGATTATTTTTATATTTTTTCTATTATGGCGTAGAAAAGTTTTAGGAAAAAAGGAGTTAAAATGTTCAGACTAAAGCATATATACACTACACTAAAACATAAATATTTTCTATGGATAGCTTCTAAAAGAGTTGGGAAAATTCCACTTTGGCAGATAATAGTTCATGATATTAGCAAATTTTCTCCTGCTGAATTTAGAGCTTATAGTTATCATTTTCATATTGCCAAAGATAAACCAAAAGATTTTGCTTATGCTTGGCTACATCACCAAAGACACAATCCACACCATTGGGAGTATTGGGTTATTTGTGCAGGAAATATGACAGATAAAAAAAGTGGAGCAGTCAATGGAGTAATGGAAATGCCAGAGAGATATGTGAGAGAAATGGTAGCTGATTGGATGAGTGCTTCCAAAACACGCAAAGGTACATGGGATATTTCTAATTGGGTTGAAAAAAATCTTCCAAAAATAAGACTTCATCCAAAAAGTAGAGCTTTGCTTTTGAAGATATTGGGAGAACTAGGATTTTATGTCTCGAATAAGTCTTAAAAACTCTTTCCCGTATCTTTGAAATTTAACCTCCCCTACTCCATGAATGTCTAACATAGAAATTCTATCTGTTGGAAGAGCTATTGATAACTCTTTTAGAGTTTTATCTGAAAAGACTACATAAGGAGGTACTTTATTTTTTAGTGCTATCTCCTTTCTAAGTTTTCTTAATCTATCAAAAATCTCTATCTCATAATCATCACTATAATCTATCTTCTTCTTTTTTGATACCTTTTTAACCTTTATCCTATCTTCTCTAATAGTAACTTTCTCTTCTCCTTTTAATATAGCAACACCCTTTTGTGTAATAGAATAAACCCTATACTCTCCAATCACCATAGCACCCAACTCCAATAATCTATCTGAAATAGACAACCATTGAGCTTTAGAATACTCTTTTCCTATGCCATACACAGATAGCTTATCATGTCCATTTTTTATAACTCTCTGTTCTTTTGAACCTCTTAGAATATCTATTATATAATGAATACCAAATGATTGTTTAGTTCTATATATTGCTGAGAGTAACTTTCTAGATTCTTGAGTTATATCTATAATATTCTTATCGGGACTTATACAGTTATCACATCTATTTTGACAAGGCTTAATCTCTTCTCCAAAATATAAAGCTATCTGCTGATGACGACAACTCTGCGAATCTGCAAATCTTGATACAGTATTTAATTTTTCATAAGCATTTATTTTGTATTGAGTATTTGGAAGCTCATCTATAAATGCTTTTTGCTGTATTATATCTTGAGTTGAAAAGAGTAATAGAGTATTTGACTCCAATCCGTCTCTACCAGCTCTACCTATCTCTTGGTAATAGTTTTCTAAAGTCTTTGGCATACTCATATGAACTACAAACCTAATATTACTCTTGTCTATACCCATACCAAAAGCTATGGTAGCAACTACTATATTTATCTCATCGGATACAAAATCTTTATAAACTCTCTTTTTAATCTCTGTAGGTAATCCTGCATGAAAAGACTCTGCTCTATATCCTCTAAGCTGTAAATAGTTTGCAACACTCTCACTCTGCCTTCTAGAAAAAGTATATACTATTCCTGCTACTTCTCCCTGTTCTCTCAAAAAATTTAAAAGCTGTTTTTTCCCATCTCCTTGCCTATGTTTGGCTTTAATTATTAGATTCTTTCTAAAAAGTGAACCTACCACAATTTTGGGATTTATAAGTCCCAAAAGAGAGATAATATCATCTCTTACCATAGATGTAGCAGTAGCAGTAAAAGCAGAAATTGAAATATCTGGAAAAGATATTCTAAGCTGAGACAACATACGATAATGCTCCCTAAACTCATGTCCCCATTCACTTACACAATGAGCCTCATCTATAACAAAAAAATTAATATCCAAATCCATTAAAAAAGTTAGAAAATACTCATTCATAAGCCTCTCTGGGGCTACATACAAAAGTTTTACTTGATTGTTATATAGAGCATTTTCTATCTCTTTTGTTTCACTTGGTGATTGCATAGAACTTAGCATTACAGCACTAATTCCATTTTCTCTCAAAGCTACTACTTGGTCATGCATTAATGCCAACAGAGGAGAGACTACAACAGTAACACCACTCATCATAAGTGAAGGTAGTTGATAACAGAGAGACTTTCCCCCTCCTGTTGGAAGTATCATAAGCACATCTCTGTTATTTAAAATAGCATCAATAACCTCTTCTTGTTCTGCTCTAAAAGATTTGTGTCCAAAATAGTGTTGTAATATCTCTAATTTATTCATAATGCTATTTTATCCAAAGCTAACTTGAAATAGCAGAAAAGAAAAAATGTTCAAAAACCCGTTTTAAGAACGAGTTTTTAACTAAAAGTCATAAGTAACACCAGCACTTATCGCATCTACGATAGGAGCATCGCTTTTTGTAGTCATTCTCTCATAATCAATAAATAATCCTACTCCTTGCTCTTGGTCTCCATGACCATCAAACTTTCTAGAGTATATTCCATCTTTTGGAGTATCTTTTGATAAATCAACCTCTATACCTCCACCTACTGATAAACCATCATTATCAAGATGAGGCAAAGAGCCTTTTATTTTGGTTTTGGATACACCTACTAATCCATAAATATTTGATTTATCACCTATTGGTAACATAGGTTTTAGATATACTCCAGCATGTTCCAATCTACTACCATCAGTATTCCAATTTGTTTTTGAACCTCTTACTTCAATACCAACATATTGATTAAAATCATATCCAGCTCTAGCCATTAATCCAGTAGTTTTATCTGTATATTTCTTTTTTACTCCATCATCACAATAGCAATCTTTTTTGTATCTAGCACCTGTAATCCCAATCCCTGCATAAAAACCATTTGGAGTTATTTTCGCCTTTGGTTTTGGTGCTGGTGGTGGAGCTTTTATAGGCTCTTTTTGTACAGGTGGTGGTGGAGGTGGTGGAGCTACTGGAGCTTCTTGAATCTCTTCTACTTCCTCTTGTACCTCTTGCATTGGTTCTTCTTGGATAGGTGGAGTATAAGCACTCTCATCTGCCATAACAGTATCTTCTACTTCATAATCACTTATGGGAGATATATCTCCTCCCCCATACCCCAAACTTCCCAATAATAGTAATATTGTTGATATTTTATAAAAATTCATTTCATTTCCTTTGATTTTTAATTATACTTCAACTCTTTCCCCCCTATAAAAAGAGCTAAAACACTCATTAATAAAAACATTAAAAAGATTCCGTAATCATTTAGAGAACTTATGTCTGATTCATATGAATCACACTCACAATCTTCTGCATCACTTTGAGATATACTGCTATTTTGGTCACTAACATTTGTTTCGACCGATGTAGTAGTATTTACTTCATCCTGAACAATATTTGTGCTGGTTGGTGGAGGAACTACTATTGTAGTAGTGTTACTATCATTATTATCACTGCTACTATCACTACTTTCGGTACTACTATTATCATCACTATCACTACTACTAACATTAGTGTCACTTGTAGTAGTATTAGTACTAGGCATAATACCTGCATCATAAACTAATGTAGTTTGTTCATCATCTCCAAAAGTAAATGTTTCAGTTCTACCACTACTATCCACATCAGAATCTACTGTATCATTATCTCCAACATCTTGAGATGTAAAGAGATAATCTGTTGGAAGATTTGAAAATCCCAATAGATAACTACCAGCTACTATATTATTAATAGAGTATTCACCTTCACTATCCGTTGTAGTTCTATTGATTACACTTAGTCCATCACTATCATATAAAACTACTGTAATATTGGCTACTCCACCCTCTCCTGTATCCTGAATACCATTTCCATTTGTATCATTCCAAACTCTACCATTTACTTCAAAGTTTGATACTGTACTATTGTCTTCTGTACTAGTATTGTTATCTGAAATAATATTTGTATCAACTAATGTACCTGAAACAGTTGATGTATTATTTACTCTAGTTAGGGTGACTGTTGCACTGTTACTAACATTTCCACAACTATCAGATACTACATACTCTATTGGAGTTGGATTTCCTAAAAAATTACTATCAGATACAAAAGAGAGTGTTCCATTATCTATTACACTCCAGACTCCTTCACCTGCTACTCTTAGAGTTTTATTATCATCACTCAAAGTTGCATTTTCAAAATCTGATACAATCATTACAGTTGAAGCATCAACTTGACACTCGTCTGTATCATTTGCTCTGTCATTTGATAGAATATCTATATTTATACTCCCCTCATATGGCAAATCTACATTATCATTTACTGCTTCTGGAGGTAATTGACATCCACCAGTAAAATGATTTCCACTATTTTCAGTATTATACATACTGGTAATTTCATCTTGAGATAGTGCAATATTATATATTTTTATCTCATCCATTTGTCCTTTGAGATTTTGCATAGTATCAGAGTAGAACTCTCCACTACCAATTATAAGATTTTCACTATTTGATGAACTTGGAGCAGTTGTATATGTATTTGTTGTATCTAATACTCCATTTATATAAATTTTAATTGTTTTTTTATCATTATCTCTAGTTAAAGCTATATGAGTCCACTTATTTAATGGAATAACTGCATTTGAAAATGTATCAGCAGTTCCATTATGCTTATATTTAAATTTGCCATCTTCCCATAAAGTTAGAGAATACTCTGCATCACTTCCATATTTTCTATTATCTCCACTGCCTCCACCTTTGGATATTAGTGCTTGTCTTTGCTGTTTTGTGGGATTTACCCAAAAAGTAATGGTCAAATTATTAACTAAGTCTAAATCTGGACTATGCTCAACACTCATTATCCCATTACCCAAAAAGGATATAGAATTTTTTACTTTACCACTATCAATAGAGACTTTTGCATCTCCACTTAAATTTCCGTCAAGTCCTGTACCTACGAAGTTTTTTGTAGTTGCACCTCCGTTACACTCTTCAAATCTATATTCTGCTTTTAGCCCAAAACTCATAACAGTTGTTACAACTAATAAAGCTCCTATACTAAATAAGCTCTTAAAATAACTCATTTTTCTCTCCATAAATAATATAATTGTTGACCATATCCAAAATAATATACAACATATGATAACATAAATAAATTAAAAACAATTAAATTTTATTTATTTTTATTAAAAATAAACATATCCTGTGTATAGAGAGATATAGCCAATAGTTAATTTTATATTATTTATTCTTTAAGAAAGATTTTAATTGAAGTATTTTATATTTTTTTAAGGAAAGTTAGGGGTTAAAAAACCCCTAATTCAAAGAGTAGTAATTAGTTTCTCTTTTCGATAATTTCTTTTGCTACATTTGCAGGAACTTCATCATAGTGGTCAAATTCCATAGAATATGTTGCTCTACCTTGAGTCATAGAACGAAGGTCTGTTGAGTATCCAAACATTTCAGATAGTGGTACGAAAGCATCAACAATTTTATTTCCTGCTCTATCTCCCATACCTTTTACAATACCTCTTCTTTTTGAGACATCACCGATAACATCTCCCATAAACTCTTCTGGTACTTCAACTTCAACTTTCATCATAGGCTCTAAGATTACAGGATTTGCTTTTTTCGCACCTTCTCTAAATCCCATAGAACCAGCAAGTTTAAATGCCATCTCACTAGAGTCAACATCATGGTAACTACCATCATATAGAGTAACTTTAACATCCTCTACTGGATAACCAGCTTGAATACCTCTTTGCATAGCTTCTTGGATACCTTTGTTTACTGCTGGAATATACTCTTTTGGAATAACCCCACCTTTAATCTCATCAACAAACTCATATCCACTACCAGCTTCCATTGGCTCAATTTTGATAAATACATGTCCGTATTGACCTCTACCACCTGATTGCTTAGCATATTTATATTCTTGATTAACAGCATTTCTAATAGTTTCTCTATAAGCAACTTGTGGAGCACCAACTTCAGCTTCTACTTTAAACTCTCTTTTCATTCTATCAACAATAATCTCTAAGTGAAGCTCACCCATTCCAGAAATAATTGTTTGACCAGATTCCTCATCTGTACTTACTCTAAAAGATGGGTCTTCAGCAGCTAATTTACCAAGTGCTATACCCATTTTCTCTTGGTCTGCTTTTGTTTTTGGTTCAACAGCAACAGAGATAACTGGGTCTGGGAAATCCATTCTCTCTAGTATAATTTTGTCATCTTCAGAACAGAGAGTATCTCCTGTTGTTGTATTTTTAAGTCCAACAACTGCACCAATCTCACCAGCATAAATCTCTTTGATTTCTTCTCTTCTGATTGCGTGCATTTTCATAATTCTACCAACTCTCTCTTTTTTGTTTTTAGTAGAGTTAAGTACATATGAACCAGACTCAAGAGAACCTCTATATACACGAATAAATGTAAGTTGTCCAACAAATGGGTCTGTCATAATTTTAAATGCCAAAGATGCAAAAGGTCCATCATCAGTTGATTCTACGATTACTTCTGCATTTTCATCATCCATTTTTGTTCCTCTAATTGGAGGAGCTTCAACTGGAGATGGAAGATAGTCAACAACAGCATCAAGAAGAGTCTGAACACCTTTATTTTTAAAGGCTGTACCACATGTCATAGGAACAATTTCCATATTGATTGTTGCCTTTTTGATTCCATTTTGAATCTCTTCTGTGGTGAGTTCTTCTCCTTCCATATATTTTTCCATTAAATCTTCATTACATTCAGCAGATGAGATTTCCTCTATCATTTTTTCTCTATACTCTTCTGCTTTGTCTTGAAGTTCTGGACGAATATCTTGTTCGTGATAAGCTGAACCCATTTCAGCCTCTTTATCCCAAACAATCTCTTTCATTTTTACAAGGTCAATAATACCTTCAAAATCATCTTCTGCACCAATTGGTATCTGAATTGGAACTGGGTTTCCTTTTAATCTATCTTTGATTTGTCTCTCAACTTCATAAAAGTCTGCTCCAACTCTGTCCATTTTGTTAACAAAAACAATAGAAGGAACTCCATATCTATTTCTTTGTCTCCAAACAGTCTCTGATTGTGGTTGAACTCCACCAACAGCACAAAAAACAGAAACAGCACCATCAAGAACTCTCATACTTCTCTCAACTTCGATAGTAAAGTCCACATGGCCTGGGGTGTCTATAATATTTATCTGTTTTCCTCTCCATGTACAAGTAGTAGCAGCAGAAGTAATTGTAATACCTCTCTCTTTTTCTTGGTCCATCCAGTCCATAGTAGCAGCACCATCATGAACCTCACCAATTTTATGCTCAACACCTGTATAAAAAAGGATTCTCTCTGTTGTTGTTGTCTTTCCTGCGTCAATATGAGCAGCAATTCCTATATTTCTTACATCTTCTAGTTTATGACTTCTTGGCATCTCTTATCCTTACCATCTATAGTGAGCAAATGCTTTATTTGCTTCTGCCATTTTATAAGTATCTTCTTTTTTCTTAAATGCTGCACCTTTTTGAGTAGCTGCATCCATAAGCTCATTTGAGAGTCTCTCAATCATAGTTCTCTCATTTCTTTTTCTTGCTGCATCAATCAACCATCTAATAGCAAGAGTCTGTTGTCTAACTGGTCTTACTTCGATTGGCACTTGATAAGTTGCACCACCAACTCTTCTACTTTTTACTTCCATAATAGGCTTGACATTATCCATTGCTTCATTGAATACTTCAATACCTTTTTTTCCAGATTTCTCTTCAATTCTATCTAATGCACCATACATAATTTTCTGTGCAACAGACTTTTTACCATCTAACATAATACCATTAATAAATTTTGTCAATACTTTTGAACCATATACTGGGTCAGGTAGTACTGGTCTTATCGGAGCTCTTCTTCTTCTCATATTTTACTATTCCTTCAATCTATAATTTTTTTGATTTACTCAATTTATCTCCCCTAAGGATATTTGAGACAAACTGGGTCTTATTTTCTCTTATTTTTTAGGTCTTTTTGTACCGTATTTAGAACGAGCAACTGTTCTTCCATTTACACCAGAAGCATCTAAAGCACCTCTAATAATATGATACTTAACACCTGGTAAATCTTTTACCCTTCCACCTCTAACTAATACAATAGAGTGTTCTTGTAGGTTGTGACCTTCCCCACCAATATAAGCAATAATCTCAAATCCACTTGTAAGTCTAACTTTTGCAACTTTTCTAAGTGCTGAGTTTGGTTTTTTTGGAGTTGTAGTATAAACTCTTGTACAAACACCTCTTCTTTGAGGACAGCTAACTAACGCTGGTGATTTTGATTTTTTTATCACCTTTTTTCGTTCTTTACGAACTAACTGATTAATTGTAGGCAATACAATTCCTTTCTATGATATTTTTTTGAATTAAATCTGGACTTGGAAATCCCTAAAAAATGCTATCAAAACATTTTTTGAGGATTTTCAGAGTCTAAAAATGGTGCATATTATACCCAAATATACTTATTTTGATATAATTTTAAAAATTTATTTTCAAAAAATTATCTCAATGCAACAAAACTAAATTTTTTGCCCAAGCCATTGAGGATGTAGATACTTGCTATACTCATAGAGTAGAGTTGTAAATTGACTCTCAAATTTCCACTCATAAAATGGATATTTATCCTCTTCTCTCTTAAATCTTTTATTGATAGAATAAAAATATCCACCTCTTTTTAAAGTTCTATCTATATGTTTTAAATAATACTTAGCATAAATTTTTGACATCTCCGACATCGAATAGGTATCTATAACCAAATCTATACTATTATCTGGAATATATGGACTAACCCAAGGTGGAACAAGTATAAAATCATACTCTTTTATCAATTTATCAAACTCATCTAATCTATCTATAATATCACTAAGATAAGCTATTTTTTTATCTGGAAAATTATAAGAGATAAAATATGAAGCATAAGTTAAAGTCTCTGGTAAATCCAATAATATATGACAACTATTTGAAATATAAGTTTTCAAAATCCTACCCAAAGCCCCATATCCAGCTCCAATCTCCCAAATAGTTGGTCTATTTGGTAATTTTTTGACTCCACTTAAAATATTATCTACTATGATTGAATGAAAAAGTAATCTCAAACTCAATCTAATACCTCTATAATTTACACATAAATTATTTCCAGCATAGCTTTCAGATAAAGAAAAGAGTATCTCTTTTTTTACTACTTTTGCGTGTCTATGATACTCTAAAACCAAATCAATAGACTTTAAATAAGAAACTACAAAACCAAACTCTCTATTTACTATCAAAAATTGGTCTCTAACCAAATTGGCAGGTAACTCTTTGATACCTCTAAAATTGACTAAATAATCTCTATTGATATTTCCATTTTTATCAAAAAGTTCTCTTTTGAAAGCTTGACTCATCTCCTCCCACCATAAAGCCCTATCAAATCTATCTGGGTCTTTATTGTTGGCTATGGAGTATGACTCTTCTATCTTTTTAAATATAATATCATCTATCTCTCTATCTTTTTCCAACTCCACTAAAGGTGGCTTTGGGTGAGGAATAGAATCTCCACCTTTTTTATATAACTCTTTTATATCTATATTATCAAATCCATCCAATAAAATCTCTCTTTTAAAAAAAACTCCACCAGATATAAAAGCTAATAACTCTCTACAAGCAAACCCTACTCTCCCAAAAAAAGTGTAAAACTTAATAGGTTCTATTGGACAAAGTAGAGCTGTATCATTAGTAATCAAAAATCTAGATTGAGGTTGATACACTAATATC
>Ga0256843_1002924_pt1 | contig 12195 bp, 11 predicted proteins | sample AlvinellametaG_FD_191572 | JGI IMG/M metagenome (GOLD analysis project Ga0256843, IMG submission 191572) | Pompeii worm associated microbial communities from hydrothermal vent at the East Pacific Rise, Pacific Ocean - Alvinella | ecosystem: Host-associated > Annelida > Integument > Unclassified ... | reverse complement strand
CCTTAGCATCGAAAATAAAGGGTGAATATGTTGCTGTTGGTTACGATGCACGTTCACACTCTCCAATTCTTTTTGAGTACCTTGTTCGTGGTTTAAACGCAGGTGGGAAAAAAGTACTTGGGATGGGGCTTGTGCCGACTCCTGTAAACTACTTTACAAACTACCAAGAGTGGGATGGGATCACTCCTTCTGCATCTGTTATGATTACAGGTTCACATAACCCAAGTGAGTACAATGGTTTTAAAATAACAGTAGATAAAGCTCCTTTTTTTAGTGAAGATATTTATGCTCTTGGTCGTGAGTGTGAAGCGATGGAGATGCCAGTAGAAGTTGCACGTGATGTAACGGAAATAGATGCGGTAACTCGTTATGTAGATTTTTTAGTGAGTGAGTTCCAACACCTTAAAGGTATGGAGACTCGCATAGTCTATGACTGTGGTAATGGTGTTGCTGGTGTCGTTACAGAAGATATTTTTCAAGCATTAAACCTTAAAACAAAAGGGCTCTATGTAGACCCAGATGGTACATTTCCTAACCATCACCCAGACCCATCAGATGAGCATAATTTAGAGGATGTTAAAAAACTTCTTGCAACTGATGGTGACATCGCATTTGCTTACGATGGTGATGCAGATAGAATTGCAGTACTTACTCATAAAAACAACATTAAGGGTGACATGATGGCACTCCTTTACTCCATGAAGATGGAGAAGCCAACAGTTATTGGTGAGGTGAAATGTTCACAAGTTATGTATGATGAGCTTGAGAAACGCGGTGCAACTGCCATCATGTACAAAACAGGACACTCAAACTTAAAAGTAAAAATGAAAGAGACAAACGCAGACCTCGCTTGTGAAGTGAGTGGGCATGTTTTCTTTAAAAACCGTTACTTTGGGTATGACGATGCTATTTACGCAACACTTCGTATGTTAGAGCTTATTCATGAAGGAATTGACCTCGATGCAGAACTTGCAAAACTTCCAAAAGTCTTCTCAACAGAGGAGATAAAAGTAGAGACAACAGAGGCAGAGAAGTTTAAAATTATTGACCGTGTTAAAGAGATGCTAAAAAATCCTCCGGCCGATTTTCCTGCTATAAAAGATATTATTGATGTCGATGGTGTTCGTATTAACTTTGCAAATGGTTGGGGTCTTGTTCGGGCTTCAAACACTACACCAGTTTTAGTTACTCGTTTTGAGTCTACTATTGAGAGTGAAGCAAAAGAGTATGAGAACGCTATAAACGCTCTTATCCAAGAAGCGAAAGATTCTTTATAATTAAAGCATATAATAAACATCACTTAATATTATTTTGATATGATGTCATAAATAATTTAAGGATGCTTTATTATGCTCTTCTCATTTACCACCTTCTTACTTTTTCTCTATCTTAAAATTGTCCGCGTTTACAGAAAAGAGGAGAAACAGACCCTTTTTATATTTTTACAGAATATTCTTGTCTCTCTTAGTGCTGTAGTAACACTTCTTTATGGTTTCACACATTATGGTTGGTACTTTGTATTTGGCATGGGATTTATGTTCTTTATTGTGGCTGCACTTATTGTCACAGCTGTACAGTTAGGTATTTTCATAGATGGAAAGCCGCAGTTTGGAATTAGTAAATTTTACAAACTTTTACCACTTCTGACATTAGTAATTATGGCATTATCTGCTATACTATGGTTCTAAAAATAGTTAAGGAATTTTCATGAAAACTCATACAATATTAATGCCGCTAGACATGCATTTACACCTTCGCGATGGTGTTATGCTTGAAAATGTAGCACCACTCTCTGCCTACAGCTTTAGCGGTGCAATTATTATGCCAAACCTTGTCCCACCTGTAGATACAAAAGAGGCTGTAATGGCCTACAGAGAACGTATAATGAGTGCTGTTCCAAATGACTTTTTTGAACCATATATGACACTTTTTTATAAAAACTACGACAAAGCATTTTTAGTAGATATTGCAGATGAAATTACTGCTATTAAACTCTACCCAGCTGGAATTACAACGAATTCTGAGGGGGGAGTGTCTTCTTTTAATATTGAGGAGATGCGAACAACTCTAGAGGCTATGGCTGAGCTTGACATTCCTCTTTGTGTTCATGGTGAAACAGATGGTTTTGTAATGGACAGAGAAGCTGAATTTATGTCTATTTATGAACTTTTAGCAACAAACTTTCCTAAGTTAAAGATTATTATGGAGCATATTACGACAAAAGCAGCAGTAGATATGCTTGATAAGTATGAAAATCTTTATGCAACAATTACCGTGCACCACCTTCTTTTAACTTTAGATGACGTAGTCGGTGGTATGATGCAACCACACCTTTTCTGTAAGCCTATTGCAAAACGACCAGAAGATTTAGATGCACTGCTCTCAGTAGCACTAGAGGCACACCCTAAAGTGATGTTTGGTTCAGACTCCGCACCACACCCTCAACATGCTAAAGAGTCATGTGGATGTGCAGCAGGTGTCTTTACAGCACCAATTGCTCTGCAACTTCTATGTGAAATTTTTGACCAGTTTGGAAAATTAGATAATTTACAAGATTTTGTAAGTGACAATGCACAGCGTATTTATGGAATCTGTCCAGAGTTTAAAGAGATTACTTTAGAAGAGCGTCCTTTTGTTGTTCCTGCAAACTACTCTGGTGTTGTTCCGATGTATGCTGGAGAGACTCTATCGTGGGCTATTGAGAGTGTCGATTAGAATTTTACTTTTAGAGGATGATATGCTCTTTGGGGAGACTTTAATGGATCTTCTTGAAGAGGAGGGGTATGAAGTGGAGCATTTTGCCAATGGACAAGATGCACTAGATGCTACATATAAGGGAAAGTTTGACCTCTACCTTTTAGACATTAATGTGCCACTTATTGATGGTGTTTCGTTGCTCGACGAGTTACGAAACGCAGAAGATATGACTCCTGCGATTTTTCTTACTTCGCATAAAGACAAAAGTATGTTGGCAAAAGGTTTCAGTAGTGGTGCAGATGACTTCATTACAAAACCTTTTGATAATGACGAACTTCTATGGCGTTTAAAAGCACTTTTAAAACGCACAAATAAACTACAAGTTTTAAATGTTGGTGCTTTTTTCTTAGACACAACACATAAAGCAATAAGTTTTGAAGGAGAGACTTTAGAACTCTCTAAAAAAGAGTATGAACTCTTAGTCCTTCTTTTAAAGCATGCTAATGCTAGTGTTCCTAAAGAGCTTATTTACGATGAACTTTGGAGTAGTAGTGAAGGTGGAAGTGATGGTGCTATTCGTGTTTACATTAACAGACTAAAGCAGTTGCTTCCTAAGGTAAGTATTGAAAATATTCGTGGGGTAGGGTACAAACTTGTTTGCTAACTTGCGAATAAACATCTTCATATACTATTTTGTAACAGTAACTGGTTTTATAGCCTTTGCTTACTACTTTTTTGGAGTTTTAGAGGTTGAAAACCTTTATGTCTTAGCTCTTGTGCTACTCTGTTTTATTCTTCTTTCTGGAGTTTTTATATCTAAACTTGCAGTTGACCCTTTAAGTGAGTATGTACAGCATTTACAAAATCTTTCTAAAGAGACACTTCACGAGCTTAACCTTCCTATTACAACTATTCAGACAAATACACAAATGCTCTCTAAAACCTTAGAGGATGAGAAGAGTCAAAAGAGACTACTTCGCATTGAGAACGCTTGTAAAATGCTTCAGGAATCCTACAATGAGTTAGATTATCTCATTAAAATGCAGAGTAAAGAGGATGTTAGTGAGAGCTTCTCTGTCGATGAACTTGTTAAAGAGAGGGTAGCCTTTTTACAAAAAATTTACCCCTCTGTTTTATTTCATTTAGAGTTATCTCCTTTAGAAATAAGAAGCGATAAGAAAGGCTTGTCGAAAGTAATTGACAATATTATCGATAATGGGGTAAAATACTCAGGTAATTCGAAAAGAATCGATATACATATACATAACAGTACACTTTTCATTCAGGACTACGGTATAGGAATGGATGAAGTAGAAATAGTGAAAATTTTTGACAACTACTACCAATCAAACAGTAGTATGCAGGGTTTTGGTATTGGTTTAAGTATGGTAAAAAGGTTTTGTGACAAAAACAGCATAGAGTTAAGCTTTAAGTCAACCCCTAAAAAGGGTACTGTAGTAGAATTAAAATTTAAATAAACAGGAACATATAGGTATGGAAACAGCGAATATAATGGGGTATGCAGAAGAGGCTTTAGACTATGGTGTGATGGGAGTTTTAATTCTAATGAGTATTGTGACTCTTTGGTTATTTATTGAACGAATGATGTTTTACAAGAGTGTCCGTATTGAAGATTATGAACATAGAGATGAGTTGGAGTTAGACTTAACAGACAATGTTAGCATTATTAGTGCTATTGGGACAAATGCTCCTTATGTAGGTCTTTTAGGAACAGTTGTTGGAATTATGATTACTTTTTACACTCTTGGAGATGTAGGTGCAGTAGATGCCAAAAAAATCATGATGGGTTTAGCACTTGCACTTAAAGCAACGGCAATGGGTCTTGTTGTTGCAATGCCTGCAATTGTTGCATATACCATAGCCCTTCGTAAAATAGAGAGAGTCCTGACTAAGTATGACATAGCACAAGAGAAAAAAGAGCAGTAATGGCAAAATGTAAAAAGAATTTGAAAAAGTTTGACTCTATAAATGTTATTCCATTTATAGACATTATGCTTGTTCTTCTTGTTATGGTTTTAACGACGGCGACCTTCATTAAACAAGGGGTGATTCCTGTAAACTTACCAGAAGCAAAGGCAACAGACAAAGAAGATACTCAAAAAGAGATAACAGTCTATGTAAACGCGAAGGGTGAGATGTTTTTTGAAAAAGAGCAGGTGGACATTACTACTTTAGAGAAGAGACTCTCTAGTGTGAGTAAGAAACAGACTGTAGTTCTTAGAAGTGACAAAGAGTCTAAATTTCAAGACTTTGTAAGTGTCATGGACATACTGAAGCGTTTAGGGCACGAGCAGCTCTACATAGTTACTAAAAAGTAAGTTTTAGTAGCTACTCTCCATTAGTTTGAATTTTCTACTCTTTTCTTCTTTTGTACTATTTACATCTACCTGTTTCTCTTGAAGAGGCATTGTTGTATTAAAAACTTTTTTTTCTACCTTTTGTACATCATTAAAAAGTGTTGTTGCTATGAAAAAAAGCACCATAATAACTACAACACTGGCATAAAGTAAAACATAATTTTTAATGTGTCCAGATTCAAAAGGGTTTTGCATTGGGTTCTCTTTCTAAGTAAATTTTTTTTGTGATTATAGCGTAGTAGTATTATTTAGCCCTATTGTTTAAAGTTATTGAAAAGAAACTACATAACATTTTAAATACAGTTACATCATAAAAGAGTTGTGATATAATCTAACTTAATTATATTAATTTGTGAGATGAATATGTATACCCTAGATAATATAGACCAATTAATAGTATATACTAAAGGTTTAAACCTTCTTTATGTAGAAGATAACCTTGATGCTCGTGAAACTACTCTCTTTCTTTTAGAAGACTTTTTTGACAATGTTGTAGTTGCAACAAATGGTGAAGAGGGGTTAGAAAAATTTAAAGAGCACAATATTGATTTGATAATTACAGACATAAATATGCCTAAACTTAACGGTTTAGATATGATTAGAGAAATCCGTGAAATAGATAAAGAGATACTTATTTTTGTACTCTCAGCATACAATGAGTCTGGTTTCTTTATGGAGAGTATAAAACTTGGTGTAGAGGGTTACCTTCTTAAGCCTATTGAAATTGACCAGTTTTTAGGCATACTTAATAAAATTGTTTCAACATTGGCTTTAATGCAACAAGCCAAAACAAACCTCCATTTTTTAAAAGAGTATGAAGCACTTACCAATAGTTCTGCAATTGTCTCTAAGGCAGACATTAATGGAAACATAATTTTTGTGAACGAGAAATTTTGTAATGTTACTGGCTATACTCCAGAGGAGCTCATAGGCAAAAACCATAACATCATAAAACATCCTGAGATGCAAAAAGAGTTTTTTGAGGAGCTATGGCATACCATTAAAGAGAAAAAATCTATCTGGTGTGGTGTTATTAAAATTCTCTCTAAAGATAAAAAAAGTCTCTATATGGATGCAACAATAAAACCAATTTTAGATGCAGATGGGGAGATTGTTGAGTATATAGCATTACGAAAAGATGTGACTGACATAATGAACCCTAAAAAGCAGTTACGAGACACAATTAAAAACCTTGAAAATCCATTAGTTATTTACATAAAACTTGAGGAGTACTCTGTTTTAGAAGAGCTTTTTGACACAGAAATAATAGAAAAAATTCAAGAAAAAATTACAAAATATTTGCAAGTAAAAGTACAAGAAGTATGTAATTTTGAAAAAATATTTCAACTAGGAAATGGTGAATATGCCATAGTTCAAGAGGAAAAATTATGTTTAGGAGAGAGTAGGGAGGAGTTTTTTAAGAAACTAAAAATATTTCAAGAAAAAGTCCGTAATGATAGAATTGACATAGGTGAAACAAACTATGACATTGCAGTTCTCATAAGTGTAGCATACTCTTCTCAACAGGTTTTAGAGAGTGCAATGTTAGGAATTAAAAAACTCTTAAACTCAAAAGAGACTTTTATATGGGCAAATAATTTAGCTTATGAAAAAAGAGAACTTGCTAAGGCAAACATTAAGTCAATTACTATGATAGACACTGCTATTAAAACAAAAAATATTATCTCCTATTTTCAGCCAATCATAAATAATGAAACGCAGGAAATTGAGAAGTATGAGTCCTTAGTAAGACTTATAGATGAAGGTGGTAATGTTTTAACACCCTACCATTTTTTAGACATAGCAAAAAAGAGTAAGTACTACCCTCTCATTACAGACATTATTTTAGAACACTCATTTGCTGCACTTGTACAGACACAAAAAGAGGTCTCCATAAATCTTTCAGCAGTAGACATAGAAAAAGAGGAGACAAGAAGTAAGATTTTTATGCTTCTAGAGAGGTATAAAGAGCATAGCTCACGAATTGTATTTGAGCTCTTAGAGGATGAAAATGTTAAGAATTTTGAACTACTTAAAGAGTTTATTAGTGATGTAAAAAAGCTGGGTGTTAAGATTGCTATTGATGACTTTGGTTCAGGCTATAGTAACTTTGAGAGATTGATTCACTTCTCTCCTGATATTTTAAAGATTGATGGCTCTTTAGTTCGCGATATTGCTACTAATGAGTACTCTCTTTCAGTAGTAAAAACTATCATAGCTTTTGCAAAAGAACAAAAAATTAAAACAGTCGCAGAGTTTGTTGAGAATGAAGAGATATTTACAATTTTAAAAAGACTTGGAGTTGACTACTCTCAAGGGTACTATTTTGCAAAACCAGAAGCACTACAAGTAGTTACATCATGACAAAATATAGAAAATTTAGTAAAGATTTACAGACAAAGTTCCTTCTCATTGGGTTTTTACCAACTGTTATAATTTCTGCATTTCTTTTTGCAAAAATTTACTTTATTTTTGAAGAGATAAGTATAAAATCTCACGAGAGGGTACTTAAAGACATTCACTTCTACATTGACCAGTTACTTGATGAAGTCGATGATGAAACCTCTTTTATTCAAGAGAATTTTAAACATATAGATTTAAATAAGTTCATTAATGCAAATGATGAAGTTGAGACACTTACTATTTTTGAGAAAAAAAGTAAAAAAGTTATTGCCTTAGTCTCAGATTTTCAGGTGACAGAGCTAGAGAAAGCAACGTACTTAAGAGAGAATGGTTATGAAGTCTATAAAGATGTTGAAAAAAAGAGATTCAACACCATTCATAAGTCCATAAGAGGTAATACAAAAACAATTTCATTTGTTATTCCTACGAAAGAGTATATATTTGTCTTTGATGTTAATTTTAGTATATTAGAGTCTTATATAAAGTACTTAAAAAAGAGTATTGATTATATTATTCTCATAGTAGACAAGAGTGGAAAGTATATATTTAACACTTCAACTGAACCCTATTTTCACGATAATTTTTTTACAACCGAGTACTACAAGAAAGTTGTGCAAAAGTATGAACCTTTTGAGTATGTTGAATTTTTTAATGAAGAGCAGGATGTTGACAACTTTATGGTTTACTTTAAGAGTGAAGATACAGGATGGCTTTTGGTTACCATTGAGGATTATGACTCCTTAGATGACAAGGTCTTAGCACTTCTCCCTTATGTGGTTATTTTACTTCCTATTCTTATGCTTGTTATTATTGTATTGTCTAGAAAGTTTACCTATAAAATTATTACACCACTCGAAATACTCATTTTAAAAATGGAAAAACTCTCTAAAATTAGTGCTGTTCAAAAGATAGAACTTAAAGATATAGAGTACTCCTTATTTAAGCGAATTATAGATAGTTTTAACACTATGCAAGATAAGATTTTTCAAAGAGAGCAGGAGTTAAAGCACTCAAATGAACTTTTAATGAAAAAGACTGAAGAAATTACACTCTTTAATGAAAATCTACAAAACAAAATTGAGCATGAAATAGAAAACAGTAGAAAAAAAGACCAGCAGATTTTACAGCAGTCTCGCCTTGCACAGATGGGTGAGATGATCAGTATGATAGCACACCAGTGGCGACAACCTCTTGCAGCTATTAGTTCTGCTAGTATGGCTCTGAACATGAAAGCAAGACTTAACAGGGTAGACAAAGAGATAGTCCTTGAAATTACAGATAAAATTTCTGCTTCTTCTCAACACTTAAGTGTGACAATTAATGACTTTAGAGAGTTTTTTAAGGTCAACAAAGAGAAGAAAGAGGTTGGTTACTCACAACTTATAGAGAGTGTTTTAAGTATTATTGAAATCTCTATTACTAACAAAAACATTGAACTCTGTAGAAATTTACAGAGTAATGCAACTTTTAGTACTTACCCGAATGAGTTAAAACAAGTAATTTTAAATTTGGTGAAAAATGCAGAAGATGTTTTATTAGAAAGAGATGTTGTTGAACCTAAGATTATTATAGAGACAGAAGGAAATAGTTTAAGAGTTATAGATAACGCTGGTGGTATTGCTGAAAATATAATAGATAAAATTTTTGACCCTTACTTCTCTACAAAAACAAAAAAAGATGGAACAGGTCTTGGCCTTTACATGAGTAAAACAATTGTAGAGGAGCACTGTGGTGGTACATTAAGAGTTTTTAACACAGAGTCTGGGGCATGTTTTGAAATAATTTTAGAGTCTGTAAGTTAGAGAGAAAAGTTTTGCTTTACTCTCTAGGTCTTTAAAAATTATATTTAAGCGTGTAGATGATAGCTGAGAGATAGTTTTGTGTCCCTAGCTTGTTGTCTGCGTAACGGTACTGTGTCCCTACTGTAAATGAGTCTGTAAGAGACAACCATAAACTAAGAGCACCATTGACTCCCCAACTCGCACCATCTCCTACAGGCTGATTATCTGCATCTAAGTAAAACTTTTTGTCTCTTGCAAACTCTATTTCGTTCCATTGAAATATATTGAAGTTGTACTCAAAGAGTGTAAAGTCATAACTTAAGAGCCATCCACCCATGTAACCATTGACTCCACTGTAGTAGGTGTCATAAGTGTGGTGTACACCTACAAAGGGGCGAATCCAAAACCCAAAATCAGTGTTGAGTTTATAGCCAACACCTACAATGAAGTCATTGACATAGTAGCTCTGGCTATTGAGTGCAAAATCTTGAATATGGAGTTTCCAGTTATTTGCAATTTCGAAGTCTACATCTGCTAAAGCTGAGAAACGTAGGTCGTGTGGAAAGTCATCATCATATGTGTATGTTGGATTTTCAATATCTAAAAAACCGTAAAAATCCATGTTGTCATACCCAAAACCACCCTCTATTCCTACATAGCTAAAGTCACCCTGAGCACTCTCTGTTTCAGAGGCATGATTCCAATCAAAGTAGTTGATGTTGAGGTTTTTAAAAGAGTAGTTTGGTGTAAAGCTATATGTTTCTGTCTCAGTAGCTTCTAAAGAGCAGAGCAGTATTGACATAAGAATGAAAAATTTAATCATCTAAATCCTTAAAAGTAGAGGTAAAAAAGCTTTTGCCTCTTTAGATAATACTATTATACCAATATTTCACTTTTCACAATAACTTTACATCTATTTTCTTCTGCTTTTTAAATAGTTAGAGCCATGAACAAAAGGTAGTAATAAAAGAGAGAGGTAAATAATAATTTATATGAGATGGAAGAGTATGAAAATAGAAAAGACGTGTATCAAAACATTAGAGTAGTTTGAAACCCCAATATAAGGGGTTTCAAAAGTTATGTAAGATCTTTACATCATACCCGGCATTCCCATTTGTGGAGGCATGCCTGCACCAGCATCTACACCAGCTGGCATTTCTTCTGGAATTTCGTAAATTGCTGCTTCAGTTGTAAGAAGCATAGAAGAAACTGATGTCGCATTTGTAAGTGCTACACGAGCCACTTTAAGTGGATCGATGATACCTGCTTCAAACATATCTACATACTCACCATTTGCAGCATTAAAACCTTGTGTATCACTATCTGCAGTCTCTACAGTATTTACTACAACACCAGTGTCAAAACCTGCATTTTGAGCAATCTGTTTCATTGGAGCTTTTACAGCACGTAAAATAATCTCAGCACCAATTTTTTGGTCACCCTCTAAGTCTAGACTTACTTTTGAAGCTGCACGAACAAGAGCTGCACCACCACCGATGATAATTCCCTCTTCAACTGCTGCTTTTGTAGCACTAAGAGCATCATCTACACGGTCTTTTTTCTCTTTCATTTCAGTCTCAGTTGCAGCACCAACTTTAATAACCGCAACACCACCAGAGAGTTTTGCAAGACGCTCTTGAAGTTTTTCTTTGTCATACTCACTTGAAGTAGCATCTATTTGTACCTTAATCTCTGCTATACGAGCTTTTACAGCTTCATCACTACCTGCACCATCAACAATGACAGTATTGTCTTTGTCAATTACTACACGAGCAGCTTGACCAAGCATAGAGATGTCAGCACCCTCTAAAGTGTGTCCAGTCTCTTCACTTATCACAGTTCCAGCAGTAAGAACAGCGATATCAGCAAGCATAGCCTTACGTCTGTCACCAAAACCTGGAGCTTTTACAGCAGAGATGTTTAAAACACCACGAAGTTTATTTACAACTAAAGTTGAAAGTGCTTCACCCTCTACATCTTCAGCGATGATAAGAAGAGGACGATTAGTTTTTTGAACTTGCTCAAGCACTGGTAACAGGTCTTTGAGTGAAGAGATTTTGCTATCAGCAAGTAAAATCCAAGGATTTTCAATCTCAGCAATCATCTTCTCTGCATTTGTGATGAAGTAAGGGCTTAAGTAACCACGGTCAAACTGCATACCCTCAACAACATCAAGCTCATCGCTAATACCTTTTGCCTCTTCAACAGTGATAACACCATCTTGACCAACCTTGTCCATAGCCTCAGCAATCATATCACCAATAGCACTGTCAGAGTTTGCAGAGATAGTTGCAACTTGAGCAATGTCTTGTTTTCCATTCACTGTTTTAGAAGCATCTTTCAGGTTTTCTAAAATAACAGCACATGCTTTGTCCATACCACGTTTTACTTCTACAGGGTTTGCACCAGCAGTAATGTTACGAAGACCTTCAGAAAAGATAGCATTTGCTAAAACTGTCGCAGTAGTAGTACCATCACCAGCCTCATCAGCAGTGTTTGATGCTACCTCTTTAACAAGTTGAGCACCCATATCTTCTAGTTTATCTTTAAGTTCAATCTCACGAGCAACTGAAACACCATCTTTTGTAAGAACTGGTGCACCGTAGCTTTTCATAATGAGAACATTACGACCACGTGGCCCCATTGTTACTTTTACTGCATCTGTTAGTTTTTCAACACCACGAGCTAGTGCATTACGAGCTGTATCTGAAAATATAATCTCTTTTGCCATTTTTAAATTCCTTAATTTCTTAGTATTAATCAGTAAAAGGAATCTATCCCTTTACTTATTTTATTTTTATGCCGCTGAGACGACTTTTGTGCTAAAGCACTTATCTAGAAAATGAATAAATAATTTTCTGAAAAGTTTATTTATCCGATTATTCCAAAAATGTCTTCAACATCTAATACAATGTATTTTTCTCCAGCAAATGAAA
>Ga0256843_1002923_pt1 | contig 12196 bp, 13 predicted proteins | sample AlvinellametaG_FD_191572 | JGI IMG/M metagenome (GOLD analysis project Ga0256843, IMG submission 191572) | Pompeii worm associated microbial communities from hydrothermal vent at the East Pacific Rise, Pacific Ocean - Alvinella | ecosystem: Host-associated > Annelida > Integument > Unclassified ... | reverse complement strand
AGATCACTCAATAACACTCTTCCTAGATACTCTCTAGTTGTCTATGTGTTGTTGGACGCGTATTATAGCACCTACCTCCCCCTTTGTCAAGTACTTTTCAAAATTTCTTTTAAATTCTTTTGATTTTTCTTTTTTACTTACATTATATAAGAGATTTATTTTATTTTTTAAATTATCTATTTATAATAAATAATCTCATGATTAAAGTCTCTTTTATTTCTTTATTATCTTCTCATCCACTTTAACTTGACTATCCTGAATTCAGCTATTTTAATCTACATAAGAAATGAACTATAAGTAATCATATCTATTAACCTTAGATTAATCTCCCTGCACTATACTTGCGTAATTTTATAAAAGGATTATTTATGGCTCTATATGATAGAAACTATACTACAACTGAAACACAATTTGCAACTTCTGGAGCAAGTGTTGATTTCATGAAAACAACATATCAACTTTTAGCTGCAAGCATGGTAGCTGCAGCGGCAGGTGCATATCTTACAATACCTTATACTGAAACTGTTATCCAGTTCAAGTGGGGAATTTTTGCTTTTGAATTATTTATGCTTTTTGTAGGTTTGGGGATGACAAAGAATAAGCCTGGACTCAATTTAGCTGCATTATTCTTATTTACCTTTGTTACTGGGATATCTCTTGTTCCTTTATTAGCTTCTTTAATTGGCTCAGGAAATGGTGAACTTATAGGGAGTGCATTTTTAATGACCTCTGTCTTATTTGGTGCATTAAGTCTATTTGCTATTAATTCAAAATTAGATTACTCGAATTGGGGAAAACCACTTTTTATTACTTTTATAGTGATTTTTATTGCTTCTTTAGTAAATTATTTTTTACTTCAAAGTCCAATAATGCATATTGTAATTACTGCTGGTATCTTACTATTATTCTCACTTTTTACTATTTATGATACACAAAATATTGCAAATGGTGCATATGATTCACCTGTGGATGCCGCTGTATCTCTTTACTTAGACTTTTTAAATATGTTTACTTCCCTTTTACAACTTCTAGGTATATTTGGAAGTGATGATTAAAAAAATTAATGACAAGGAGAAGATTGAGCGTTTACTAGATGCCAATCTTAACCGTTTAAAAGAAGGATTACGGGTTCTTGAGGATATTAATCGCTATATTTTTAATCATCAAGAATACACATCTGAAATTAAATTAATTAGACATAAGCTTCAACCTTTTTACAATATAAATCGATTAACTTATCGTGATATTCATCTTGATATACAAAAAGACAGTATCTCCTCTGAACTAAATAGAACAAGTATACAAGATATACTTATTGCAAATTTTTCAAGAGCACAAGAGGCTTCACGTGTTTTAGAAGAAACATACAAACTATATGATGTAAAAAGTTCTGAAGTTTTTAAAAAAATACGGTATCGACTTTATCATATAGAAAAGAATACTTTTAGTACACACTACATTTAATTCTTTGCGGTTACAAACAATACTTCAAACTCCAAATAAGTTAATGGATACATATTCATTAACTTCTTTATTTCTATATAGCTTAATTTTTTTTCACCACCACTTACACCACTGTGCTTAATATATTTAAACATTTCCCTTATGGAAGAGAATTCTAATTTATATTGATTAATGTCATACTGGACATTTTTATAATATAAATTAAAAATATTTATCATATCCTCAGTAGTATATATCGGTGATTCTAGATTTGCACTCTGATGCAATGTTTTAAATGTATTTGATGTAAAAATAGCACCATAAAAATCATTTGATATAGTAGATATTTCTCTCACTGTATTCGTTAACATTGAACTCCATTGTAATGCTGAAGAAGAAAGAATTAAATCATAACTCTTTTGAGGTAAATAACTTTTAAATTCTAAATCATCAAAGCTTGCACATACTTTTGTTATCGTATTATCAGAAGGATGAATGTCTAACATTTTTTTTGAAAAATCTAAAGCAACATAAGTTTTTACTTCTATTCCATGAAGCTTCAAGTTTTTAAAAACTTTACCACTACCACAACCTATATCTAGTACACTTACATAGCTTTTTTTCGGTATTCTATTAATTAATTGTGTTGCTACTTTCGATTGGATTGTATTGTAAGTATCATATTGATTAGCAAAGCGTGAAAACTCTTGTATAACACTTGATGCTTTATCTAAGTTTGTCTTCATTATAATATCCTTTTCTTCATCACAATTTCAAACTTTTTTGGGTATAATCGCCAAAATTATACCCAAATATTATTTTAGGGATACACAAAGCAAAAAGAGGCATTATGACATCAACACTTTTAATCGTACAAATTGTACTTGCAATTGCAATCACAATTTCTGTACTTCTACAAAAAAGCTCAAGCATCGGACTTGGTGCATATAGTGGAAGTAACGAATCTGTATTTGGAGCGAAGGGTCCTACCGGCTTTCTTTCAAAACTTACATTTTCACTTGCATTTATTTTTATTGTAAACACACTGGTTTTAGGTTACTTATATACATCTAAGAACTCATCATCAGTTACTGATAGCGCAATACCTATGAATCCCACTACATCTACAAAGAGTGCTCCTTCTGCACCTAAAACTAACTAATTTTAGAAAAGAAGGTTTTTCTTTCTTTTCATTTATACTCAATACTTAACAAGGTAAAAAAGGGTAAAATCTGCCTATAAAACTACGCAGGAGAATGTAATGATAAATGGTATTTTAAATCAAACCTCTGAAAATATGGAAAAAAGTATTGATGCTCTTAAAAAAGACTTTTCAACACTACGTACAGGTAAAGTAACCACAGGTATTGTTGATAATATAAAAGTAGATTATTATGGAACAATGACTGCTTTAACACAAGTTGGTAATGTAATTGCAACAGATGCAACAACTATTAGTATTACACCTTGGGAAAAAACACTTCTTCCTGTCATTGAAAAAGCCATTCAAGAAGCAAATATTGGTGTAAATCCAAATAATGATGGTGATTTTATCAAACTTTTCTTTCCCCCTATGACTTCTGACCAACGTCAAGAAATTGTAAAACAAGCTAAAGGCATGGTAGAAAATGCTAAAGTTTCTATTCGTAATGTACGAAAAGACAGTAATGATAAAATTAAAAAACTTGAAAAAGACAAAGAAATAAGTGAAGATGAGTCTAAGAAATCTCAAGATCAAATACAAAAAATAACAGATGAATTTGTTGCTAAAGTTGATGAAACTTTTAAAACAAAAGAAGCTGATATCCTTAAAGTGTAACTGATGAATGTTGAACAAATTTATAAAGATGCAAATGCTCTTTTAGATGGACATTTTTTACTTGCAAGTGGCAATCACTCAAGTAGATATCTTCAGAGTGCAAAAGTTTTAGAATATCCAAAAAAAGCTGCTCTTCTAACTGATGCATTAGCTACAATGATACGTAACGCCAATATTCAAGTAGATACTGTATGTGCACCTGCATTAGGTGGTGTATTGGCAGGTTATGAACTTGCACGTTCTTTAGATGTTCGTTCAATTTTTGTTGAAAAAAAAGATGGAGGAATGGAACTTCGTCGTGGTTTTGAAATTAAAAATGGTGAAAAAATTATTATCTGTGAAGATATAATTACAACAGGTGGTTCTGCACTTAAAGCAGCTAAAGCCATACAATCACTTGGTGGAGAAGTTGTTGCATTTGCTTCTCTTGCCAATAGAGGTTTTTGTAAAAGAGTAAAGGGCAATGATACTGCAAAAGATGAATGTGCATTACCAGAGGGCATTCCTCTTTTTTCTCTTGATGACTTTACCTTTGAAATGTATACACCGGAAGATTGCCCATTATGTAAAGAAGGGAAATCTAAAGCCATTAAGCCTGGTAGTAAAAACTAATATTCTATAGATAGAGAATTAAACCTCTATCTATCTACTCTCCAAACAATCGCACATATATCCACAGCTACATCAACTTTTCTAGGCTTCATATTATAGGTTTCGATCTCATAGTTATCAATCCTATACTTTTCAGAAAGTCTATCAACTTTATCTTCTAATTCATATTCCAATGCTTCAAGATCCTCTTCTATAGCTACCATTCGTTCTTCTGCTCGACTCATATCACCACGTTCTTTAAGTATCTTACTTCCCTTACGTAATGCAGAACCTATCTTTGTTGGACTTGCTTTTCCAAAAAGTGCTCCTAGTACCGCAATACCTGTTTCAATAATGGAAGATGTCGAATCTGAAGACTCTTTCTTCACTCTTTCCTTTGCACGTTCAAGTCTATCAAGTAATATATCTTCTTTTTTTCTATAACGATCTTGAAGCTTTTGAATTTCAAGCTCTTTTTTATCATTCAATTTGTCTTGTACACGTACAATAAAATCACTATGGGATTCATTTATATTGGATTCTAACTTAAGTAATTTACAACGTGTAAACTCTAAATATTTATTTCTATACAGAAATTCTTTTAATTCACGTATAGCATTTGTAAGTTTTTTGTCTGCTAATACTATTTCTGGCAAAGCTTGAAACGTTGATTTTTTAGGTGCTTGATGTGGATAATTTTCAAAAGGTTCATCTTCTTCAAGGGCATCACTCCAATTTATAGTTTGTTGTCGTTTATCTAATGGGAGAGAAAAATAAAATTCTCTATTTTCATCTATCCCTTTTCTTTGATTATAAAAATGTACGGATGCTTTTGCACCTAGTGTTGCAGTAAATAAATTTTCTTCACTTATACTAAGCTCAAAATATTGTGGAATTGATTCATCTATATTTTGATAGTTTGTTATAGGATTATCCTCTCGTAGCAATACATTTAAGTTTTCTTTTGAAACATTTTTTATTTCTTTTTGATCTTTCATCAGAAAGCTTATTTCATTACGCTTTAATGGACCTTTGAGATACGAAAGTACCCAACGTGTACTAAACAGTCGTATATCATCTAAATGTGCTGATTTTAAGAAAAAAGTTCTTTTTTTCAAATTAGACAATAACTTTTTTATATCACTCTTTGTATAGTTTGAACCAATCTTTCCTCCTAAGCCATCAATTACACGATTTATATCTTGTGTTGTTTGAAGTCGTCCTATAAACCATGTTCCAATATTAGAAAGCCCTTTATAGTCCAAATCTACAGGGTTTTGTGTACTTAGTATAACACCCACACCAAAAGCTCTTGCTTGCTTTAAAAGGAGTAACATAGGCTCTTTACTTGGTGGATTTTTTGTTGGTGGAAAAAATCCATAGATTTCATCCATATAAAGTAGTGTTTTCAGTGCAGATGTCCCACTTTGTCTACGCATCCATGAGATATACTTATTAAGTAGTAGTGTAACAAAAAACATACGTTCATTGTCATTAAGATGTGATATAGAGAATATTGCTATCTTTGCTTTACCATCTTCATCATAAAGTAATTTTTGTATATCTAAATTTTCACCTTGTAGCCACAAAGAAAAAGAAGGGCTTGCAAGAAGTGCATTAAATTTTGTTGCCAATTTAAAGCGTGACTCTTTAGGATAAAAGTCTTCTAATGATAACACACCTATTTTCTTAAAATTAGGTTTTATTATTTTGACAATAAGGCTTTCTATACTTAATGATTCACCTGATATCCAAGATTTTGTAATAATTTGAGCCAATAAAATATACTCTTTAGAATCCAAAGGATCTGCATTTATTCCAATAAGTGAAAGTAGAGAAGTGGTCGTACTCTTTAAATAAGAGGTGAAGGTATCAGATTCTTGCATTACTTCAGGAGAGGGAACTTCTAAAGATGACATAATATTAATAGCAACCCCCGATGAAGATCCTGGTGTATAAATTGTTTTAGGTACAGCCTGAAGTTTGGCGGCACGCTGTGTATCTTGTCCCCATGATTGAATACCTTCTTTCCACATAGAAGATATTTGTATCGCATAGCTTGATATCTCTTTTTCTTTTGCATTTGCTTCATCTTTCACCCAAGGCTCAAAGGCTTTTGATGAATATTCAGAATTTATCAAACATAAATTCCCCATATCTCCTTTTGGATCAATAATAAGAGAGGGAATGTTATCAATCGCTGCTTCTTCTATAATACCAATACCTAACCCTGTTTTACCAGATCCTGTCATACCGATAATAGCTGCATGCGTAGTAAAGTTTTTATTTTTCAACAAAGTAAGCGTTTCACTTGCTTGCATTGTAGTACTATCTATATCTTTTCCTAAATAAAAAAGCCCTAATTTCTCATATATACTTGACATTTAATTTCCTTTTTCTATCGCTATTTTTCTGTTGTTATCTTCTTTTTAGGAGGAATGCTTACTTTTTTCTTTATTTTTAATTCTGGTTTTGAGATTCCTTGAAGCATAAAAGTAATCGGTTTTTCATTTTTTTGTTTTATAAAAACTAAAACTTTATCTTTTTGATGATAGAGATCAAATAGTTCTATATGCTTCATAATTTTATTTACTTCTACTTTTTCTTCTATCCTAGTAGGTAAACTATAATTGTTCCCTTCAATACGTACTAAAGTATTATTTTCCTTAAGTACTACCCAACAAACCTTTGCCATAGAAAGTCCATAAAGAGAGTTTTTAGTTTGTTCAATACACAATTGACTAAATTCATCTTTTTCTACTGTAAGATTACCATCAGAGTTGGCTATATCTAAATAAAGTATTTTGGTTGATTTTGTTATTTTTTTTGATTTTTGTAAATATTGATGTAAATGTTTATTAGAATCACGCATTGTTTTAACTGTAGAAAACAATGCCACAAGAACGATGCCTAATAAGCCTATAGAAATAAGTACTTCTATTAAGGTAAAGGCTTTTCTCTTCTTGTATTCTAAATAAAACATCTTATCCGTCCATAATTCCAACACGAATTGCTTCTTCATAACTTGTTTCTCCAGAAACAAGCATTTCTCTTAATTTATCAGCAATTGTTGACATGCCATGTGCTTTCATAGCTTCACGGACTTGATGGTCATTCAATCCACCTTTCATCATCTCTTTTACTTTATCATTAATAACAAAAAGTTCACCGATAGCTTGTCGTCCTTTATATCCTGTATAATCACACTCTTTACATCCAGTTGGCTTATAGTATATATGATTACTTGAAACGGAAACTTCTTGACAAACACTTGGAGATAGAATTGTCTTTTCTTTACAGTGAATACAAAGTTTTCTAGTAAGCCGTTGAGCTAATACACCAAGAAGAGTAGATGAGATAAGAAAATTTTCTATACCCATATCCATTAATCTACTTAATGAAGATGTGGCATCATTAGTATGCAATGTAGAAAGTAATAAGTGACCAGTTAATGCAGACCGTAATGCTATTTCTGCAGTTTCAGAGTCTCTTATCTCTCCCACCATAATTATATCGGGATCTTGTCGCAGTATTGATCGTAGTCCAGCTGCAAAAGTTAATCCTACTTTAGAATTCACTTGAATTTGCGAAATATTATCAGCATTATATTCAACGGGATCTTCTACTGTAATAATATTTTTATCTGGTGTCGCAATATGCTGCATACAAGCATGTAGTGTTGTTGATTTTCCCGATCCTGTTGGACCTGTTACCAAAATCATCCCATGCGCATGCGTTAAAAGTTTATAGAGTGCGGTTGTAATATCCTCACTAAAGCCTAAAGATTCTAATGTAGGGATATGTTCACTTTGCGAAAGAATACGCATAACAACTCGTTCACCATGATACGTTGGTAAAATAGAAACCCTTACATCAATATTTTTACCTGAGATACTTAATTGTGTACGACCATCTTGTGGTACTCTTTTTTCAGATATATCAAGATTGGAAATAACTTTTATACGATTGATAACTAAAGAAATAATATTTTTATCTAAATCTAAATGCTTTTTTAATGCACCATCCATACGTAAACGTACTTCACCTTTTCTTTCATTAGTCTCTATATGTATATCACTTGCACCTTTTTGAAGGGCTTGAAAAAACAAGGAATTTACCAATTTAATAATAGGTGCAGAATCTTCACTAGAAAGTAAATCTTGTGAGTTTCGTATAAATGCTAAAAGGTCACTTTCAACTTCAATAAGTTCTTCGGACTCTGTCGATATATCATTAAAATCCGTACCTGTTTGTATTTCTAAAAATTTATTTTTTAGTCTTTCAAAACTTTCATCATCTATCATATTTATAGGATAATTTAAAGAAAGCTTTGAAAAATAATTTAATGCTAAACTTAATGTTTTTTCTGAAACAATTGCAGTATTAATCGTATTTATAGTTGAAAAAAGTAAATCATGTTTTATTGCTAGTTTATGATTTATTTCATCATCCCAAAGGGGTTCTAAGTTTACATCATCTAAACGAGGAAAGTGCATTAATTCTCTCCAAAATCAGGAGTATAGTATCCTCTAGAACCTCTCAATCTACTTTCTTGTTCTTGAGTTTCTTTAGAATTTTTTTTCTTTTCTACTGCAGGAATACTACCCCTTGATGTGTGTGGTAAGTTTCTAATTCTTCCACTTGCAGAACCTTGTGATTTAAATACGCCTCCTCTTGCTTTAAGCTTCTCTTCAACCATCTTATTATACTTTTTTTGTACATTATCTAATTCAGAGAGTAATACTTTTAATTTTTGTAAATCACCACTTTTTCTTACAATATACGGTGTAAGATATATGATGACATTTTGTTCTCTCTCTACACTTGATTTATTACTGAAAAATAGATCTCCCAAGATAGGTAATTCTCCTAAAAATGGTACCTTGTCTTTGCCATATCCTGAAACTTTTTTAATCAATCCTCCAAGTACAACAGTTTCACCATTTTTTACAATAGCATTTGTTTTTACTGTACGTTTTGTAGTTGTTGGTCTATCTGCTATTTGTTCACTTGAAGGGTCTAAATCTTCAACTTTTACTTCTATTTGTAAACTTACTTGATTATTGCTAGAAAGTCTAGGCTGAACAGATAATGTTAATCCAATATCCTCTCTTGAATAATTATTGACAATATTTGATGAACCTGATGTTGACTGCTGACCTTTAGTTAAAATTGACATTGTTTGTCCTACATAAATAGAAGACTCTTTATTATTTGTACAAAGAATGGATGGTTCACTAAGTAATCTTGCAGCTCCATTATTTTGTAATAGGCTCAATTGGGCACCTAATGCAAAAATCTTATCTGTTGCATCAATCTTAAATGCTGGATCTGTTGTTTGATATGCATTACCATTTTGATCAAATTGTGTCGTCGTACTATTGGTATTTAAAAAACCTAAAAGGTCTGAAGACATTTGCAGTGCTGAAGCTCCTATATTACCAGTTAATGAATATAGCCCTTGGGAAGTAACCGCTCCTGTTTCTAACCCATATTTAAGACCAATTTGTGCTGCCATATTGGTATCAACTTCTACAATTTTTGCCTTTACATATACTTGTGCTTTTGGTACATCAATTTGTTTAACTGTTTCACGTATATTTCGTATTTGTTCTCCTGTAGCAAGTAAAATCAAAGCATTTCTTTCTACGTCAGAGACTACCATAGCTTTTGTTGGTGGAGGACCACCTCGTTTAGATGTTTTAATTGCGACAGCGTTCATTTGAGCAAGAAGTTTAGAGAGAATCTTCTCCATCTCTTCAACATTAGAATTCTTTAAGCGCAATACATACATTTTTTGAGTTTGATCTTCACCTTTTAAATCTAATCTTTTAATATATTTTACCATTCTATTAATGTTATCTACTTTCCCCACTAATATAATAGAGTTTGTTGCATCATCTTTAAAAATATCTACCTTTTCGCTCTCAATCGTTTGTGGAAAAAGTTTTTTTGCCATATTTTGTGCATTTGCAAAGATATCTTTCACTGTTGAATTTTTTAATGCTAGCACAATAGACTTCTTTTCTCCACGTTTTTCTATCACATTAATAATTTTAGCGATAGATTTTAAGGTTCTTGGAGTAGCAGTAATAGAAAGAATATTGTTTTCTTTAAAAGAAATTACTTGTGCATTTTTATGCAACAGTGGCTTAATTTTAGCTCTAATAACTGCGGCATTTGCATTATGTAAAGAAAACATAACCGTTTTCATTGTATCACCATCTATGGTACTACTTACCGCTAAACCTTCACCTGCAGCATTTGCTGTTTTCACTACTTTATAATACTCACCTTGGTCGATAAGAGTAAGCCCTTTACTCCCTAAAATCGAGTTAGCTAAGGGAATTAAGGCACTTTTTTTAATAGGTTCTTGTGAAACAAAATTAATTTTTCCTTTAAGCTCACTCTCAATCAATACATTTTTATGTGTAATTTTTGAAACCATTTCAATAAATTCACGCATACCAAGATTTCTAAAGTTAACATCAACTCTTTCTTCTTCTGCATGTACATTTATAGATAACAATAGACAAGCTACCAACACTATTTTAGTTAATTTCATATTCTAACTCCATTTCTTCTTTACCTCTTTGTATTACAAGACTTATATTTTCTGCCTTATCAATATTTTTATATACCGAAAATGCGGCATTATAATTTGTTATCTCTTGTCCATTTACTTTTTTTATAATATCATTTCGATGAACTCCAAGTTTTTCAAAAATTGAATCTTTACGAACAAAATTAATTTTAAATCCTTTAACTTCTGTTCCTTCTTTAATTTCTGAAATTCCTATATTTTTATAGATTTCTTTTTCATTTTTTGCATAATGTTCAAGTAATGCCCTATCTATAATACGTACTTCACCATCATAGACTACTTCCTCTTCTAGTTTATTCTTATTGACTATAGAGGGGGAAACAATATTAATACTGCTTTTTGTTGTTAACATCTTTTTATTTTTTAGAAGCATCAATTTATATTCAGTCTCTTTTTTTGTGAATATTGCGAAATTACTACCTGCTTTTTCTAAAGTAAAACCATTAATAGAGTCACCCTTTCCTAAGACTTTAAACTTCTGTTTATATTCGACGGTAACAACAGCAATATCTGAAGCATTATAAATAGCAAGTAATTTAATATCTTTAATATTTTTTTGCACTTCTTTAGGCTGCTTTTTTATTTTCTTAGGGGGAATTTTCATGCTATTTGGTGTCAGTTTTATACGATAGTATAATGATTTAACACTAGACTCTTCCTCTTGATTAATCCCAAATGGAGATAACCATAAAATTTCAACTACAAACCATATAAGTTTAACTATTAATAATAACATTAAGAAAAATGTTATGGTTTTTAAATTATCTGGCTTAAAAAGATGCTTCATAAGACCATCCTTTTTCACTCTTGAGAAGATACGATTTAATCATATCAATCTCTCCTTTTTCTGTAAAAACTAATGCTATTTTTCTATTAAATATATCTATACTTCCATTTACTACACCAAAAGAACCATTGGCATCTACCAAAATCGTATTTACCGATAAAATATTATTATTTAATACTATCTTATTTGCTTTACTAGGTAACTTTGAAGAGAGGGCTTCATCAATTTTTACATTCTTTATTGAGAGAGAAGAATAAAAAAGAAGTGTGAAGAAATCAACTTCACCAATCTGGGCAACCTTTATTCCTTTTACATACACCGATACATCTTTAAGTATCAATGTATTCATACCTTCTTCTATGCTCTCTTCGTTAAATTTTATATCATAAGAGGCTAACTTTTGTTCTAATGTAGCGTACAATTCATTTTTTGGCATAAATAGTAAAAAGGCTATCCAAAGGGTTAAAAGTGTAGCTGCTATTTTTTTTACCATTTGCATTTCATCTCCACTGTATATTTACTGTTCATCTCTTTTACCTCTAAAATAATTATTTCTATAGGTAAATTCATTATTTTTGTTATGACACTATTAAACTCTTTAGGAGAGAGGTCTAAAAAACTAACAGAGAGTTTTTTACTTTTTTGATTCCACTTCACTTTAGAAGAAGGAACTATATTTTTTAAAGTTCTTATTTTAGCAATACTTGACTTATCTGCCCAAACCTTTTTTAAAGCAATAATTTTTTTTGTCTCTTGTAATATTATAGTATTTGTATCATTTTTTTGTGTATCTTGTAGTTTTTTCTTGTAAATAAAAGCCCCAAAAAGCATGCAGATAGATAAAACTATAATTATTTCATTTTTATATAATTTAAATTGCATCTATAGGTTACCTTCAATAAAAACTTGATTATTTGAGCCTTGTTTTACACTCAATTTCTTATTTTTAACC
>Ga0256843_1002922_pt1 | contig 12197 bp, 15 predicted proteins | sample AlvinellametaG_FD_191572 | JGI IMG/M metagenome (GOLD analysis project Ga0256843, IMG submission 191572) | Pompeii worm associated microbial communities from hydrothermal vent at the East Pacific Rise, Pacific Ocean - Alvinella | ecosystem: Host-associated > Annelida > Integument > Unclassified ... | reverse complement strand
TCTATCGCTTTTCTTAAGTATGGGTGCGTTGCCGTACCGAACTTGTGTAGTGAACTTGGATTTCCATAAAGTTCACTCCAGAATGGTTGCATCGCTTCTACTACTTGTGGATCTACCATTGTAGTAGCGTTATTATCTAAATATACTTGCATATTTATTTACCTCTTATAGGTTAAAATTTTTAAATAGGACAATTTTTGTCTTCTTTTACTTTTGACATCATAATAGCTTTGACATTATGATTTGCTTAAGTGAAACTGAGTTTATCTTTTATTTAAGTTTCGTGTGCATTTTAATAAAGAGCTTTTATAGAACTCTTATGCTATAATCGCACAATTATTATACTATAAAGGTTTCATACTATGGGTCAAACTATAACTGAAAAGATATTTTCTGAACATGTGGGTAAAAAGGTATACGCAGGCGAGATTGTCCGCTCACCTATCGACATGGTTATCGGAAATGACATTACTACTCCTATCTCTATCAAAGCATTTGAAGACCTAGGAGCCCAAAAACTTGCAAATCCAGATGGTTTTTCTATCGTTTTGGACCACTTTATTCCTGCAAAAGATATTGCTTCGGCAAATCAGGCAAGAATCTCTCGTGATTTTGCAAAGAAACACAACTTAAAAAACTTCTTTGATGAAAAAGATATGGGAATTGAGCATGCTCTTTTACCAGAAAAAGGACTTGTAGTTCCTGGTGATGTTATCATCGGAGCTGATAGCCACACATGTACGCACGGTGCACTTGGTGCATTCTCTACAGGTATGGGTTCAACTGACCTTGCATTTGCTATGGTTACAGGTGGAAACTGGTTTAAAGTTCCTGAGTCTATCAAAGTAGTACTTAGCGGTAAACCAGGCAAACATACAACAGGAAAAGATATCATCCTCGAGATCATTAGAATGATCGGTGTTGACGGTGCGCTTTACAAAACTTTAGAATTTACTGGTTCCACTATCGAGCATTTAAGCATGGATGACAGATTCTCTATGTGTAATATGGCTATTGAAGCGGGTGCGAAGAGCGGTATCGTAGCCGTAGATGACATCACTCGTGAGTTCTTGGCAGACAAAGATCTAGCGCGTGAACCAAAAGTACACTACTCTGATGAAGATGCTTCGTATGTTCAAGTTTTAGAGATCGATGTTGCCAACCTTGACCCTGTTATTGCCTACCCGTTCTTACCATCAAATGGTCACTCGGTAGTACAAGCTGTAAAAGATAAGATCAAAGTAGATCAGGCATTTATCGGAAGCTGTACAAACGGCCGTCTTGCAGACTTAAAAGTTGCAGCTGAGATCTTAGAGGGTAAAAAGGTACACCCTGATGTGCGTCTTATCGTTACGCCTGGTACACAAAAGATTCTACGTGAGGCAAACAAACTCGGATACATCGACATCATCGTTGATGCAGGTGGAGTTGTGAGTAACCCTACTTGTGGTGCTTGTCTTGGTGGATACATGGGAATCCTCGGTGACAATGAGGTAGCAATCTCAACAACAAACAGAAACTTTGTCGGTCGTATGGGCTCACGCAGCTCTAAAGTTTACCTTGCGAACTCTGCAGTTGCGGCTGCTTCTGCAATTACAGGCTACATTACAGACCCAAGATAGTAGTGAGTGCTCTCACTACTTTTTCATTGAATTATGCTATAATTCGATAATTACACTTTAAGGAAAAGAACAAATGAAACGTTTACTTATCTTACCTGCACTTCTATTAGCTAGTGCAAGTTTTGCGACAGACTACAAAAACGAAATCTCTGCAATGGCAGGATACGACATGACAGAAGGCAACCTCGGAATCAAAGATGACGGGTATGTTGTTGGTGGTCTTGAGCTTCAATTCAACAAGCCAGACTCAAAAATCTCTCCAGAGATCTCTGTGCTTTACATGAGTGGTGTTGACTATGACAAAAACATCGCTCCAGGTGCAGACACATCAATCACTCGTGTTTTATTAAACGGTGTTTACAGCTTTGATGCTATCGACTCTGCACTTCCAGTTATCCCATTCGTAAAAGCGGGTGCTGGTTATGAGTTCGTTGGAAATGAACTTGAAAACTACAAAGAAGATGGTTTCGTACTAGACGCTGGTGCTGGTCTTAAATTCCAACTTTCTGAGAGATGGGCTGCAAAAGCTGAAGCTATCTACCTAGCAAAAGTTGACAACATTCACAACACTCCAGTAGACAACGATGTTGTTGGTCTTGTTGGTATCAGCTACTCTTTTGGTGAGATTGCAAAAGCTGCTCCTGTTGCTGCAGCTGCAGCTGCGGCAGTTGCTGTTGTTGAAGTTGAAAAAGATACAGATGGTGACGGTGTTATAGATTCTATGGACAAATGTCCAGATACTCCAGCTGGTACACTTGTAAATGCTACAGGTTGTCCTGTTGTTTTAGATGATGACAAAGATGGTGTTGAAAATGCTAAAGATCTTTGCCCGAACACTCCAATGGGTGACAAAGTTGATTCAAACGGTTGTCCACTTGTTGTAAACCTTCACATCAACTTCGCAAATGACTCTGCAGAGATTCCAGCAGATGCAAATGCACTTCTTGATGAGTATGCTGCATTCTTAAAAAGAAACACTAACTACTCTGCAAAAATCGTAGGATATACTGACAATGTTGGTAGTGCTGCATATAACAAAAAACTTTCTCAAAAAAGAGCTGAAGCAGTAATGCAAGCACTTATTGAGCGTGGTGTTGATGCAAAACAACTTTCTGCTATCGGTATGGGTGAGTTAAACCCTGTTGCTAGCAACGATACTGAAGAGGGTCGTGCTCAAAACAGACGTATTGAAGCAGAGATGACTTTCTCAGCGAAATAAGCTATGATTCGAGATCTTCCCTGTGTAATCTTTGCAGGTGGGAAGAGCTCACGCATGGGAGAAGACAAAGCACTTCTCCCTTTTGCCTCACACAAAACTCTTACAGAGTACCAACTCCGCAGACTCTCTCAAATATTTTCAGATCTTTATATCTCATGTAAATCAAAAGAGAAGTTTGATTTTCAAGCCAACTTTATAGAAGATAGTATTCTTGATAGTTATGCACCTACAGCTGCATTTTTAGCTATTTTTGAGCAACTCAAGTGTGATCGCTTTTTTGCCATCAGTGTTGATGCCCCTTTTATAGATGAGCCAATTATTCACAAGCTCATAGAAAGTGACACTAAAGCCTTTGATGCGACCATTGCAAAGTCACCCAACGGTGTTGAACCGCTATGTGGTATCTATCATAAGAGTCTCTACCCTCACTTTTTAGAGATGCAAAAAAAAGATGAGCATCGACTCACGCAACTCCTTTTTAAAAAAAATACTCACTTTGTAGAGTTCCCCTACAGCCAAGCCTTTTTAAACCTTAATAGACCAAAAGAGTACCAAGAAGCCCTCCAACTACTCCAAAATTAACTCCTCTTTGCTATAATAATAAAAAAGCAAAAGATTATTACAATGAATTTAACCCATTTAGATGAGAACCAAAGACCAAAAATGGTCGATGTCAGTGCCAAAGAAGAGACAACACGCGTAGCGGTTGCCAGTGGTATAATAGAGATGAGCCAAGATGCTTATGATGCCATTGTCTCTGAGAAGACAAAAAAAGGGCCAGTTTTACAAACGGCTGTTATTGCAGCTATTATGGGAACAAAAGAGACAAGCAGGCTCATCCCTATGTGCCATCCACTCAATCTAAGTGGCATCAACTGTGATGTAGAAGAGCTTCCAGAGCTTCCGGGCTTTAAGCTCATAGTTACAGCAAAGCTTACAGGGCAAACGGGTGTTGAGATGGAAGCACTGACAGGGACCTCCATAGGTCTTTTAACAATCTATGATATGGTAAAAGCCATAGATAAGGGCATGGTCATTAGAAATGTCCAACTAGAATCCAAATCAGGAGGGAAAAGTGGAGACTTTAGACGATAAACTAGAAGGTAAAAAACTCGAACTTGAGTATCCGTGTAACTGGTGTTACAAGGTTATCTCAACAGAGAAAGAGGCACTGCAAAATGCAGTCAAAGATGTTGTTGATGAGCGAGAGCACACACTTACAGATTCAAACAAATCAAAGGGTGGCAAATATGTAAGTATGAATCTTGACATGCTTGTTCACAATGAAGATGACAGACAATTTATCTATGATTCACTCAAGAAGCATGATGATATAAAGATGGTACTCTAAAGTACTTTCAAACTCCAACATAAAGGTCAAACGATGAAAACAGAAGAGTTACGAGAAAAACTACAAAAACTTTACTCAAAGAGATACAAAAGTATTCAAAAACGCGTTACTCATGCGCTCGAAGCAGCGCAACTCGATGTTGACCAACTCTCAGCTGAAGAAGTTGCGACAGTTGCAGAGACACTCATAGAAAAAGAGACCGAAACTCTCTCAAAAGAGTTAGAAGAGCTCATAGCACAAAAAGAGGCTCTTGAGAGAAAGATCGAGAAGAAGTCTGATGAGCTTCAAGAGATCAAGTATGAGGTCTTTAACAGTATTGAAGAGGAGTTTAAAGACTCTCACAATGCACTCCTTACACTCCATCAGATCAAACTTCAATCAATTGACCTCTATGATATCTTAAGTGAGATGGTAGAGTCTGCCATTATTACTGCACTTGAAAAAGATACAGATGGTGATATTCGCGAAGCAACTAAAGAGGTGATTAAAGAGATCACTTTTGAAGCGATTAAAGAGGGACCTCTCAACACTATTCGTGTTCGTAAGATCCTCTCTACTATCTTGGCGACAGCACTTGAAGTAGCAGAAGCAACACCAACAAGAGCAGATGAGATCTTACATGCAACACTCAAAGGTATGCGTGCAGGACTCTTTGCAGCTATTGAGCGCTTCAAAAAACGCTTGGCATTTATGCCGGTTGAGGCAAAACATATCTTGATAGAAGATTACGACACAATTATCGAAGATCTTAACCAGACAGATACTCTCTTCTCTCAAGTTATCATCACACAAGCACAAGAGAGTAACCCATCACTGCGCACAATCTTGCTTGATATAAACAATGAGATGAAGTATGACCTTGATGAACTTGTTCACCTCTCAAAAGAGACAGCAGAAGTGATGCGTGAGAAGTTCTCATCGTTTGCAAAACTAGCAGTGAAAAAAGCAGACTCAGCACTCCAGTCTCCAAAAGCACAAGAGGCTAAAAAGATGGGAATGCAAGCTTTCTCTGTAGCCAAAGAGGCACTTGAAAATGCACTCAAAAATGCACGCTCAAGTATAGATAAAAAGTAACTTAAGATAATAAATTATTATACATACATCAAATACTCTTTGATTTTTTGTAATATACTTAATTTATAGATAATATTACATTAAGGAGTAGACAATGATGATACATCCAGCAACAGCCCACTTTGCTATGGTACTGCCGGTAGTGGCGACACTACTTGGTATGGCCTACCTGATCTCAAAAGAGGAGATTATGTCCAAGATAGCAGCTCGTGCTACACTTGCCGCTGCACTTGCAATGATTGCAGCTTGGTATACAGGAACACAAGCAGGACCTGAAATATTTAACTTTCTAAGCCCCGAAGGAAAAGAGGAGCTGTTAGAGCACAAAGAGCTTGGTACCTACTTAGCTATTGCAATGGCTCTTATCGCACTTATTCAAATCGCCGGTTGTAAAATGCGTAAATTTGGTTTAGAACTCTTGGCTATCATCCTGCTTACTGGAGCAATGCTTACAACATTTTTACAGGGTAAAGATGGTGGAGAGATCGTCTACAACTACGGACAACCATTTAAAGCATTCCTTATAGAAGAGAAGCTCAAAACTGCACTTAAAGATGCAGATGAAGTAGATGAAGATGATGCTAAAGTTGAAATCTACGAAGATGCAATTGATGATATAAGCAGTGTCTCTGAAGAAGTTGATGCAGTTTATGGAAACGAACATGAAGAAGAGGATGAAGAGTAGATGGCACTAGAAGCTGTTTTTAATGAACAAACAAAAGAGGCGATGCTTCAAAGTCTCAAAGAGTATAAAGAGGATAGCAGCTCAGCAAAAGAGTTCTATCCTTGTACACAGGTGCTAACAGAGTGGCTGCAGAAACAGGGAGAGCAAAAATGAAAATTCTTTGCTCTACAACATTTCAAGAACAGTACCAAGCACTTTTAAAAGAGTATAGTGAAATAGACTATGAGGCAGTTAAACGCTATAAGGTCTACCTTGATACAGTGATTTTAAATATGCCGACAAAACTTGCAAAGTTTAAACAGTCTCTCTATTTTGAAGATGAAAATATAAAAGATTTAGAGCATCAGGGGCATATAATTCCATTTTATATAGATGAAAAAAACGGAAATATTCTCCTCATTGGGATTTTTAAAAAATAAAAATAATAGTCTATTATAATATTTATAAAATTCGAATATAACATATAGTTTTTTATTTTAAAGTTTCTCAAAGGTGTAACTTTTCTACTCAACAAACCTCTTGTTATCACATTTTTATCTCATCTTTTTCGTAAACCATCTATAATATATATTAATGGTTAGGAAAAAGATGGCATAATGTTAAGGTAAAATTCTTTGTATCATCTATACTTTACAAAGTAGTAATAATTATAACAATTACAAATGATAATCTTAAAAGGAGAAAATTGTGGATATGAAAAAATCTCAGCAAAACTTAGACGCTGTCTCTCATGATACAGAGAAGTCAAGTTTTGGTAGAAGAGACTTTTTGGCAAAAACAGTAGCAGCTTCTGCTACTGCACTTGCTGGAACATCTCTTTTATCATCATCAGCACAAGCAGATGACCCGGCTATCGTTGAACCAAAATCATGGGGAACGAAATGGGGTGATCCTGTAACGAAAAATCTTTACGGAGTGCCATCAAAGTATGAGCACAATGTAACAAGAAGATATACAAAACTTCTTGCATCAGGTAACTTTAGAGCATCAATTGCTGTTACACCTATTCAAGAGTCTATGGGTATCATTACTCCAAACGGACTTTTCTTTAGCCGTTCTCACGGTGGTGTTGCACACATTGATCCTAATGAGCACAGACTGATGATTACAGGTCTGGTTGAAAAACCACTTGTACTTACTATGAAAGAGCTCAAGCGCTACCCAAGTGTAACGCGTACTCACTTCATTGAGTGTCCAGCTAATGGTGGACAAGAGTGGAGAGGTCCACAATACAACTCACTCCAATTCGCAAAAGGTTTTATGTCTTGTGCTGAGTGGACAGGTGTATATATTAAAGACATCCTTAAAGATCTTGGTGTAAAACCAGAAGCTAAATGGATGTTAGCAGAGGGTGGAGACTCGTCTAAGATGGGAAGAACTATCCCAATGGAAAAAGTTTTAGATGATGCAATGATTGTTTGGGGACAAAATGGTGAAGCATTACGCCCAGAACAAGGTTATCCTATTCGTCTACTCGTTCCAGGTTGGGAAGGTAACTTATGTGTTAAGTGGCTACGCCGTTTAGACTTTGCTAGTGAGCCTTGGTACTGTAAAGAAGAGACTTCTAAATATACAGTTTTAAAACCAAACGGTAAAGCTATCCAACACTTCTATGCAAATGAGGTTAACTCAACAGTTACTTCTCCATCTCCAGAGATCGACTGGTCAGACTTAAAAGATGGTGATGTAGTAGAGATCGAAGGTCTTGCATGGTCTGGTATGGGTACGATTACTGGTGTAGATATCTCTTTTGACGGTGGTAAAACATACAAGCAAGCTGAACTTAAAGGTTTAGTACTTCCTAAATGTTGGACTCGCTGGAGCTACATGCATACATACAAAAAAGGTGAGGAACTTCTTCTTACTTCTCGTGCTATGGATGATGCAGGTTACATTCAACCGACAATTGACCAAGAGGTTCTCAAAGTTGGTGTAGAAGCAGTTTACCACAGAAATGCGGTAGAGACTTGGAAAGTTGAAAAAGACGGTAAAGTAACTCACGTAGAGATTCGTTCACAGTATGACCGTAAACCAAACGGTGAGTTAGTAATAGAAGGGAAGGCGTAATGATGAAACTTGATAAAAAATTATTAATATCTCTCTCTGCAGCGACACTTCTCACTCTAGGTGTAAGTGGATGTATGGACGGAGTATCTCCAACAGGTTCTGCTGCAAAAGCTCCATCGATTGATGGTGGTGTTATGTACCCTGTAAAAGATGGTATGACAGGTCCATACCATGTAAATACAAAAGCACATACAACTGCAGTAAAATTTGGTCGTACTCCAACTGAAAAAGAGTATGAAGAGTGGGATTCTGATGTAATGCCTGACGGTACTGGTCTTCCAGAAGGTCAAGGTACTGCTGAAGAGGGTGAAGAGATCTACGAAGAGAAATGTGTAATGTGTCACGGTGACTTTGGTTCAGGTGGCGGTGGTTATCCATCACTTGCAAAAGGGAATGCTTATGAGCTTCATGAGACATTAACAAACCAAAGAATCAAACCAGACACTGACGGTCCTGTTCGTGTATTTGGTACATACTGGCCACAAGCGAGTACTCTATGGTGGTACATTAAAGATGCTATGCCACACCCAATGACTGACTCATTAAGTGATGATGAAGTATACTCTCTTGTTGCATATATCTTAAATGTAAATGAGATGGAGATTGATGGTGTAGAAGTTGATGAAGAGTATGTTCTTGATCGCGAAAAATTCCTAAAAATCAAAATGCCAAACAGAGATGGTTTTGAGCCAAAAATTGATGGTCCAAATGGTCCAGACAATGTACGCAAGTACTTCTCAAACCCAGATAACTTTGGTGCACAAAAAGTAAAACCATCTGAGCGTTGTATGACAAACTGTCAAGAGCCAACTGCTAAAGTGGTTTACATTCAAAATGGTGGTATCAGTGATTTCCATCCACCACTCTCTGCTGCTAGAGATCTTCCAAAAGAAGAGAACAGTGGTGCAAGTAGCTTTGATGCTAAACAGGCATATGCTGACAACTGTGCAATGTGTCACGACAGTGGTGCAGCACCAGCTCCTGGAGATAAAGCTTCATGGGCTCCTATCTTAGAGCAAGGTATGGATAAAGTATATGCTAACGGTATCAATGGTACAGATATGGGAATGCCTCCAAAAGGTGGTTCATCACTTAGTGATGCACAATTCAAATCAGTTGTTGACTATATTGTCGACACACTAAAATAAAACTCAAACAAAGGATAAAAAATGGAAAGAAGACAATTTTTAAGTATGACTTTAGGTGCTGTAGCTTTAGCTGCTGTACCTGCTAGTGTTAAAGCAGAAGACTTTAGAAAATCAAAGCCAACTGTATGGAGCGCACACACTGTTGAAGATGCTATCAAAGCAATGTATGGAACAACTACACTTATTGAAGAGGGTGTAGAGCTTAAAGCTGCTGGTGAGAAATTTAACAGCGGTAAAAAAGCTGTTGCAAGTAACGGTGGAGCGATTCCAGTTGATTTCTCAACGAAGATCCCTGCTAAAACTATCGCAGTATTCCAAGATGCTAACCCTGAAGCTGCTGTAATGGTGATTGACTGTAACAAATACAGTGTAAACGAGTACTCTATCAAGATCAAAATGGCTAAGCCAGGATCTATTACTGTAGTTGTAGAGGGTGAAGATGGTAAGCTTTATGCTGCTAAACAAACTCTTGATGTTGCACTTGGTGGATGTGAAGGTTAATCCCTTTTTCCAAACAAAATTTTAAAAAAATAAATTATTAAGGAAATACAATGGCTGGTATTAAAGTAAAAGCAAAATTAAAAAATGGTGTTGTAAACGTTAAATCTATGATCAAACATGAGATGATGACTTACAATATGGCAGAAAAGAAAACTGGTGACAGAGAGAATGCAAACTTCATTACTCATGTTACTGCAACTGTAAATGGTGAGACTGTATTTGATGCATCTACATCACAGTTTCTTTCTAAAAACCCTATCATCAAGTACAAATTCCAAGGAATTGGTAAAAAAGGTGACAAAGTTGAGATGGTTGCTGTAGATAGAAAAGGGAACACTTTCAAAGGTAAAGGTAAAATCAAATAATCTGATTTTATCTTCACGCAAAGAAGCACTATGCTTCTTTGACCCCTCTAATTTCAACTCTCAAAGGCAAACTCAATGCTGAAATCTCTAACTTTGTTATTTTCTTCTCTTCTCTTTTTGACACTATCGCTCAATGCACAGAGTATTGATCTCGATAAAGCGCTACAAAAGGCAGATAAAGAGCATAAAATGCTTATGGTATACCTGCATAGAATAGGTTGTAGTTACTGCAACAGTATGGATGAGTTTACACTTGATGATGACAAAGTTATAGATTTTATTGAGAAGCACTTTATCTTTAGAAGTGTCAATATTACAACAGACCATGAAGTGACTTTTGAAAAAAAGACAACAGAGGGTCTGGAGTTTGCAAAAGAGATAGGGTATAACTTCTACCCGACTGTTCTCTTTTTTGACAACAAGGGTGAGTTGGTATATGCTAGTGTAGGTTATAAAGATGAGTTCGACTTCTTAGTGATTTTACAGTATGTCGACAAAGGCCTTTACAAAATGATGACTCTAAGTGAGTACAAAAAAGCTATAGGCTTTAAAAAAAACAGTGATGGTGAGATAATTGACACAAGAAAAAATGCACGCTAAAGTAGTAAAACTTTACATTACAAAAAATGACACAAACAAAACACGAATAAGCCCAGATGCCATTGAGATAGATAAAGATGGAGTTATAGGTGATAAGTTCTATGCAAAAGAGAGCAACAGAGCTATCCTTATAACATCGGTTGATAGTTATGAACTAAGCCGTAAAAATGGCATAGAGCTTCCCGATGGTGCCCTCGGAGAGAACATCTTAATCGATGCAAGTCCCTATCATCTTCTACCGGGTGATAAGATCATCATCAACGACATAGAGCTTGAGATCACTCAAAACTGTACACTCTGTAAGGGACTCTCAACTTTAAGTCCAAAACTTCCAAAATTACTCAAAAATGATCGTGGTATATTTGCAAAAGTGTGTAATAATAGTGCAAAAGGAACAATTCATCTTGACGATAGTGTCACAATGATAACTACACACTCATAAAAGGAAATATGTGCAAAGCGTTCTTACACTAATATTTACCCTTACACTGCTGCTCTTTACTGCCTGTACACCAACTCCAAGCCCTACAAAAACTACTAAAAAAGAGTCACAACCACAAGATGTACAAATCTTTAGTAGTAAAAATTTAGATGGGCATATAAACCCACAAAGCATCGAAGAGGCTTTTGATTCGCTTGGAGTTACAATCATCAGCAACAACAATATGAATCTTCCCTTTAAAAAGAAGTTTCATCAAACAACATTTAAAGTTTACAACCTTGCACTCTTTATGCATAATGAGCTAAGCTATAAGCTACTAGAGAAATATCCCTCTTTTGGTACCCTTACACCTCTGAGCCTCTCTATCTATGCAGATAAAGAGCGTATGCATATTGCCACATTGACAAAGCATGGCATCGCTCGTGTTGCACAGATACCAGAGGATGACCCTGATTTAGAGCGCTATGTAGAGCTCATAAACTCTGCCTTGCACAAAGCTATGCCACAAGGGCACTACGAGAAAAAAGAGCTCAGTAGTGCAGGAGAGGATCCGCTGCAAATAGAGTTGACAAAAGAGGTTGATCTAAGTAAACATAGTGCGGAGGAGTATGTTGAGGAGTTTGAAGCAGAGTTTGAAGCAGAGATGGAACCTTTGGGCTTTTTATTTCCAAACTTTTTAAATGTAAAAGAGGATCTTTTTGCTCCACATGGTAACGAAGAGTATGACTTCTACCACACCTACTCTATCTGTAAGTTTGATGTTATCTATAAGATCTCAAAAGAGCATCCTGAAGCGGGAGCGTGGGCACCCTGCTCTTTTGTAATCTATAAGAAAAAAGATGAGAAGCAGATGCATCTGCTCTTTTTAAGTGTAGAGAACTGGATCACTACACTTAATATTGAAGATGAAGCATCAAAAGAGCTGCTCTATAAAGCACAAAATATGATGCTCTCAGTATTAAAAAAACTCACAAAGTAAGCCAAAGGCTTACTTATAGTACTTCACAAGACCATCCATGCGTGAGCCCATATTTAGCAGCAACATATCTGCAATAACAAGGGCTGCCATCGCTTCACACACTATTGTACCACGAATAGCCACACACGGGTCATGACGCCCTTT
>Ga0256843_1002921_pt1 | contig 12200 bp, 11 predicted proteins | sample AlvinellametaG_FD_191572 | JGI IMG/M metagenome (GOLD analysis project Ga0256843, IMG submission 191572) | Pompeii worm associated microbial communities from hydrothermal vent at the East Pacific Rise, Pacific Ocean - Alvinella | ecosystem: Host-associated > Annelida > Integument > Unclassified ... | reverse complement strand
AGCTACATATATCCTTCTATAGAAAATATATTAGAAAATAATCTAACAAAAGATTATAAAACTACTATTCAAGAATATGCTCAAGCAGAGTATGAAACAACTCCAAATTATAAAGTGTTAAATGAATCATGATTAGATCATGATAAAATCTTTGAGGTATGAGTATATCTTTGAGAAAAATTAATTTGAAAAGGAAAGTGAACTAGTAAAAAAAAGGCACAAGAACAAGCTGCTGAAAACTGATTAAATAACATAAAAAAATAATGACTTCAATAATCTTTGCAATAATAATATTTCTAGAAATAATTTCATATATAATAATATTGGATGTGATTTTATCTTGGTTAACTTTATTTTGACTAAAAATAAGACCAAAATTTATTAGTGATATTTTAGATCCAATATATAAAAATATAAAAAAGATAATCCCTACTAGTTTTTGACCAGTAGATTTTACACCAATAATAGTAATAATGGCCATTATATTTATAAAATGAGCGCTTTTTATATTATTTCCAAGTGTATTAATAGATGTAAATAACTTAATGAACTAAATATGAAGAAAAATGTAGATTATAAATTATTCTTTACTGTGCTAATATTAATGATATTTTGAATGATTATGATTTCATCAGTATCAGTTTATTCATCATTTAGAGTAACAAATATACAAGCGGCAAATTGATATATAGAATCAGCATATAATTATTTTTATGTAATAAGAAATATTACTCATGTATTAATATCGTTAATATGATTATGAATTATAGTTAAAATAAATTATAAATTATTAGAAAAATATTCTAAACATATTTTTTGAATAGCTATTTGACTGTTGTTAGTTGTACTAATAATGTGAGCCACTTATAAATGAGCCAGATGATGGATTAGTATTCCGGGTGTTCCTTTTAACCTCCAACCAACAGAATTTTTAAAACTATCAATAATAATCTTTTTTGCAGCATTTTTAAAAAAATATAAATGATATTTAGAGGATTTTAAAAAATGATATATGTCATTCATGTTTTTCTTGGGAATAGTTGTACTTTTAGTTTGATTACAACCAGATTTTTGAACAATAATGGTTATAGTTCCAGTAACTATAATAATGTATTTTTATGCATGAATGAATATAAAACATTTATTATGAACATTTTGATTATGAATGTTATTAATTCTTTCTGTTTATTCTGCTTGAGATTATAATAAAGAAACATGAAAAAATCTTAATACTTTATGATATATTACTCAAAGAATTGATAATTTTTTAGCAGACAATGAAGAATCAATAAAAAATAAAACAATAAATTATCAGACAGAACAAGCTTTAATAGCTATCTGAAGTGGTTGATTTAATTGACTTTGATTTGGTTGATCAATTCAAAAATTTTGATATTTACCTGAGGTACAATGAGATTTTATTTTCTCAGTTATAGTTGAGGAATTATGATTTGTAGGATGATTTATTTTAATATCTTTTTATTTATATATTTGATATAGATGAATTTACATAGCATGAAGAGTTAAAGACTTGTTTGCCCAATATGTTACAATATGAATCACTTCACGGATATTAATTCAAGCATTTATTAATATATGAGTTAATCTAAATGTAATACCTTTAACATGAATAACTTTACCTTTTGTAAGTTATTGATGATCATCATTATTATCACTTGTCTTTTGATTAGCAATTGTACTAAATATATCTAGAAATGTTGATTCTAATAAATGATTTTCTAGAAAAGAAAAAAGAAAACTTATGTTTTAATATAAAATAATGTCTATTACACCTGCAATGGCACAATATTATAAAATGAAGGAACAATATAAAGATTGTATCCTTTTTTTCAGAATGTGAGATTTTTATGAAATGTTTGATGATGATGCACATATAGCCCATAAAGTCTTATGAATAGCAGTTACTACTAGAAATAAAAATGCTGAGACTCCAACACCTTTAGCATGAATACCTTATCATGCAAAAGAAAAATACTTACCATTACTAATAAATGCTTGATATAAAGTTGCTTTTGCTGAACAAATATCAGATCCTAAATTAAAATGAATAGTAAAAAGAGAAGTAGTAAGAGTAGTTACTCCATCAACTATAAACCTTGAATGAGAAAATTATGAAACAACTGATACTAATTATATAATATCATTAGTAGAAGAAAATTGAGCATATTGAATAAGTTTATTAGATTTTAGTACTAATAAATGGACTACTTGAGAATTTAATAATATTAATAATCTTAAAAATGAACTATATAAAATTTCTCCTAAAGAAGTTGTTTTAGAAAAAGCATTATTCAATAATACTAATTTAATAGAAATTCTTGAAAAAAAATATTCGCTTAATATATATTATTTTGAATCAAAAGAAAAATCAGAAAATAAATTATTAAATCATTTTTGAATAAATACTTTAGAATGATTATGAATTAAAGATAAACCTCTTTCAATAAAATCGTCTTGATTAATACTTGAGTACTTAGAATCAAATCAGAAATCTAAATTAACATTTCTAAATCAATTATCATATATAAATTTTAATTCATATATGAATTTAGATGAATCTACAATTAAAAATTTAGATTTAATATATAACTTTTCTACAAAATCATCAACTATATGAACATTGTTTTGAATCTTAAACAAAACAAAGACTCCCATGTGAAATTCATTTCTTAGAGAACAAATCATAAAACCTCTAAATAGTATTGATGAAATTAAAAGAAGATTAGATTTTATTGATGAATTTACTAAAAATAAAATACTATTAGATAAAGTTAGAAATGAATTAAAATATGTTTCAAATATAAATTCTATTCTAAATAGACTAGCTTTAAATAGAGCAAATCCAAGAGATTTAATAAATCTTAAAAAATCATTACAATCTATTTTATCAGTATTTGATTTAATTAATACAGAATGAAGCAATAAATTAAAAGAAATAATTTTATAAAAAATAAAATATGCTATATTTTTTTACATGAAACTCTGATTTTTTAATTAAAGAACAAGTAAAAGCCTGGAAAAATAAATTTATCTCTAAGTTTTGAGAATTTAACTTAATCCATATAAAAGATATTGAATGATTAGATAATAATTTTATAATAGAAAATGTCAGTTCAAGAAGTTTTTTAAGTGAAAAAAAATTAATAATAATAGATTTAGATGAAAAAATAAGTGAAGATAAACAACTTTTTATTATTAATATTATTAAAAATATACCTGATGAAAATATAATTTTATTTAATGCAGTTAACCCAGATAAAAGAACTAAACTTTATAAAGAAATAAAAAAAGCATCTGATTTTAAAGAATTTAACACAAAAAATGACAATGATTTATATTCAATTATTTTAAATAAATATTGAAATAAAATAACGAATTCATGAATAAATTTATTGATAAAATATAAAGGGTGAAATTTAAATAAAATAATATCAGAAATAGAAAAACTTTTAATACTATTTGATAAAATAGATAGTAAAGAAATATTAGATAATATTACACCTGAACTAGAAGAAAGTATTTTTCAACTAATAGATGATATATTAAACAAAGATACAATAAATGCATTTAAAAAAATAGATATAATTTTAAATGATACTAATATTTATGCATTCTATAATAATTTAATTGCAAACCTTAGGACAAGTATATATATCTCTAAGTTAAAAAATCTAAATAAAAACACTACAGACATATCGTCTATTCTAAATCTATGAAATAGAACATTTTTAATAAACAAATATTATAAAATTCAATATTGAGAATTAGTAAGATTGTATACAAATCTAATAAATATAGATAAAAAAATGAAATCGTGAAATCTAAACTGAACTGAAGAACAAGACTTTAGATTTGAATTAGAAAAAACATTATTAATAGAAAAAAGCTAAGAAATATTCTTAGCTTTTTTCTATATTATAAAGTCATACTAACCTAGGTTGAAAAAATACTTTATTTAAATAATAAAATATAATTCATCAAATTGCTCATAGTAAATGACCTAATAAGCTAATTCATGGAGTTAATCATATTCAAATATTCAATATTAATGCAAGTATTCATCATTTATAATCAGGATTATTTTTAGATTTTAATTCTAATGTATAATACGATATTAAAGCCATACAAAATCAACTTATTCATATAGTATTTCATGAATCTAATAAAGTTAAACCTATTCAGTTGAAAAACACTATAAATATAAAAAATATTATATACTTTTTTCTTCACATAATTAATTCTAATATATTTCAAAATAAATATAAGAATAATGCATTTGCAAAAAAATGAAAAAATCATCAATGTAAAAATGTTCAAGTAAAAAGTTGTATTATATATATATGATACAATCATTGACTTAAAAAAGTCGTATTTACTCATAAAACATATAAATTTGGATAAAAAGTTGCTAGTATAGTAAAAATAAACGATATTAAAATTAATATATTTGATACTGTCATTTTATTTTTCATATTACTTTTTTAATCTATAAAATAAAAATATTCAGATAAGGACCATAGGTAGACTTAATATTTCTCACATTGTAAAATATCAATATATATATCATATTTGTACATCTGGCATTCTAAAGAATATTTCTACAAATATTCTAAACAATCAATAAAAAACTAAAAACAAGCTCGCAATCTGTCATTTTTTTAATTTATAATGTTTATAAATATAATTTAATATTACAAATAATATAATTCACTCTAGAAACATTTCTATTAAAGTAGAAGGGAAATATCAAATTCAGTCTTTATAAATAGCAAATATTCAATTATATCATGAATATCATAATAATTCTTTATTTAAATAATTTCATATTCTTCATAATCATAATCAAATAGGTAATACTAAAGTTATTTGATCAGCTATTTTATAAAAATTTATTTTTTTAAAGTATGAAAATAATAGCATTGCAAGTATTACTCAAATAACTCATCAATGAAAACTCATTCATCATTGCCATACTTTAAATATATCTAAAGGGTATGAAATATAATTATCTAAATTATAAAACAATACATATCAAAGCCTTCATCATAAAATGACCCCTAAAACAATATACAGAAATAAATCATCTAAATTCTTATTATTAAAAAATCATCTTTTTTTAATAATATAGTATCCACTTAAAAAACCAATAGCATACATCAATCAATAATAACTTGGAGCTATAGTAATTCAAAAAAATGTTATAGAAAAGATACTCATTATATTAAAATTATAGATTATTTGACTTTTTACTTAGTTATTGTATAACTATTTTATACAATAATACTTACTTTGTTTGACTTTTGATTATTTTATATTTTAATATAACTATATTACTTTCTCTCTAGGAATAGGGGAAAGTATTTTTTATATCACTAAAATATATTATAAAATGTTTTTAATAATTGACAAGGCTTTCATTCTATGTTGTAATATATGTACAGAAAATAATTTAAATATACAAATCTTTAAATGTCAATACATACATATAAAAAAATATTTACTATCTGCAAATATAAATATTAAACAAATTATATATAAAAAATTGATATTTAAAACAAATTATTTCAAAAATAAAGTTATTATGAAAACTATAAAAAATATAAAAGGATTTCTTCCTTTAATATGGTTAATAATTATAGCTATAATTATTATTAAACCATTACTTGTAAATGCCTCGAACACAAGTACAAAAGTAATATATCCATTAAAGAAAATTTCTAAACTAGATTGTAGATTTACAGAGTTTAGTAAATTAAGTTCAGATTGTAAACAAGATTTACCAATTTTGCATACAAAGGATTATTCAAGATATGCTACTATGAATTGATGATATAATAAATATACTAGAATATATACTATGTTATGGTGAGCAAGTTATAAATATGGTTGGGATATATGACATTGAGGACATATATGAACTGATATAGCTACATCAAAATGAACTCCTGTATATTCAATTGCTGATTGAAAAGTTATAAAAGCAAAAAAGGATATAATGGAATGAAATATGATATCAATTCAACATAATATAAATGGTAAATATATAGTATCTAATTATTTACATTTATCAAAAATGAACGTAAAAAAATGAGATATAATTAAAGTTTGAACAAAAATTTGAGAAGTATGATCAACTTGAAATTCAACTTGAAATCATCTACATTTTCAAATAGATTTAGATACACCATTTCATCCATATTATTATAATTACAATAAATGTCCTTTTAGTTATTATAAAATAACTGAAGAATGATTATGTATTGATGAATTAGCTAAAAATACAATTGATCCTTTATTATTTTTAGAAACAAAATGAGCAATTGTAGATAAAATTCAAACTTCTAAATATAGAGTAGATCAAATACAAAATTCAACAACTGAAGATTTGAGTATATTTAATAGAACTGTATATATTGGATATAACATAAATGATATTAAAAAAGTACAAGAGATTTTTAAAAAAATCTGAGTATATAAATGAAGTATTAATTGAAAATATGAAGATATAGAATCATCAATTATAAGCTATCAGTTAACAAAAAAATTAATATCAAATAAAAATACATATTGAGCAGGTCGGTTTGGGCCTAAAACAAGATACCAAGCAAAAAAAGATTATTTATCTATTTTATCATGATCAAAAACAACAAAAATAGATACGAATAATACTAATAATATTAAGCTTACAAAAATATCAAGAAAACATTTATTATCAAGAGAAGAAATTGAAAAAATTGAAGTAGATACTTTTTTGAAAAAATATAAAGTTGAGTTAAATTTTGTAAATAAAACTTCAAATATAAAGAAAAATACTACTGAAATTTTAAAATTAAATATAAAAGATAAAAGAGGTAATGCTTTTAAATGAGAAATGCCATGATGAATGACATTTGTAGTGAATACTGAAAAAGTAAATGTCTTTCCTAAAAAATTATTTTATTTTAAAGATTGAAAAAGAGATATATATATAAAAGGTTTAAATGAATGAACTACAAATTTATATATAAAAATATGAAATATAAAAATTAAAACTATCCCTTTAAAAATATATAATTGAGATAAGACAATTTATCCCAAAAAGGCAAAAATATTATCTTCATGATGAATTACTTTATGAGACAATAAAACATGAATAGTGCTTTTTAAAGGTAATGATTGAAAAAATTTAATTAATATTCCATTTTGATCAATATATAATATAAAGGCTTCTAATTGAAATAAGATTTGTATAAAAAAAGGGAAATTAAAAGATATAAAAAAAATATATAGGTCTAAATGTAATGAAAATGAATATAAAAATGAATATAATTTTACATATAAAGATACAGTTGGTTGATTATTAATATATAATTTTAAAGCAAACTCAAAAAATTTTAAAATAATAATTAAAAATAATTATAATAATAAAAATTTATCTGAAAAAAATATAGCAGTTTCAAATCCAAAATGATTAACTAATAACTATGTCTATTCTAATGAGATAATAAGTATGTTAGAAAAATGAATCGTTGATTGAATAAATAAATGATATTTTCAAGAAAATAAAAATTTAACACAAAGAGATGCTTTTGTGTGGATTAAAAATACATTAGAAAGTCTAAAAAATCAATGATATGATAATAAAACTGATACTATCATAGAAAATAATATTGTAGAAATAAATAAAATGATACCTTATTCAAATATATCTAAAACTATTTCTAGAAAAGAATTTCTTGATTTAACTACTCAATATCTTGTATTTAATAGAAATAATTATTCAGACATAAGTTTTAGAGACTTAGATGAAGAATGAAATAGAAAAATATCACAAATATTTGATTCGAACAATACATGGAGAGATAAATTTGGTGAAAATTATTTCAGACCAGAAGAAAAAATTACTAGATGAGAATCAGCTTATTTATTATCACAAAGTCTTGATAAAATTCATCAATCATATTTAACATTAAAATAAAATTATGAAAAATAAAAAAAAGTATAAAGAAATACTAGGTACTACTTTTATAAAACAAGACATTTATTCTATCATTAAGGAATATATATTTAATAAAAAACTAATAGAAATATTAGGTTAATACAAATATAAAAAGGAGCTTTTAAATTAATAATTACAAAATTATGGAAACAAGAAATATAAATTATGAATCTGTAAAAGAGGCAGATCAAAGTAAAGTTCAAAAACAAAGTGAACAATTCAAAAACAAAATAGAAAATACTTTAAATAATGACACAACTAGACAATTAGCAGAAATATTTAATTTAAACAAAGAACAAATTGTAAGATTAACTAGTAATGAAACTAATGAATTGGCTAATTCTAATGAAGTAAATAATATAGAATTTCAATTAGCAAAAGTATTTTGAAAATATCAAGAAATGATAACATTAAATAATAATCCATTTACAGTAGAGTCAGTAATGAAAAACTATGAAGATTATGAAGCACGTGTTGCATAATAAAAAAATAAATGATTATAATAATGCAGATAAAAAATCATTTCATAAACATAATATTTTTACATTTGAAATAATTATCCCTCTATTAATTTAGAGGGATTTTTAATTGATTATTTTAAATAAATAAGTATATTGAAAATAGAATTATAAGCTAACTAAAGAGATTCGTGCCTCCAAGAAAAAAATATACAAAAAAATCTAGTTTCAAATTTACTCCTGAAGTAAACAAATATATAGCAATTACCATATTTGTATTTTTCTGAGTACTTTCTTTAATTGCAGATATACACTCTACATTCTGATATTATATTTACCAAGTTTTAGATATACTATTTTGAACTTATTATAAATTAATATTTTCACCAGTAGTATTACTTTTATCATTCTTTTTAATAAAAGATAAAACTTTAGAATTTAATTCTTATAGATTAATATGATTACTAATATATCTTTCATCATTAACTACATTAATTGGTTTTTTCTATACTGATTATCCTTATGCTGCTTATTTTAATATGTATAGTACAGCAGAACATTTATTATGAAGATTAGCTACATGATTTTCATTCTCATTATTATTTTTAGCTTCATTAATAATACTTTTTAGATTTAACCCAATAGAATTTATACAAAAACTATTTGATATAATATCAAAATGAGAAGAATATAAAACATTATCTAAAAAAACAAGTACTAAAGCATCAGTAAGTTCTCAAAAAAAAGAAGCTAAAATGGAAAAGAAACAAAGAGAATTAGATGAAATGATGATAAAACTACAAGAAGAAAAAAAATTATTAGCAAAATCAAAACAATCAAAACAACTTAATTTATCAGATGTTCCTAAAAAAATAAAAGTAGAAAAAAAGGCTCCTTCTATTGTATGATGAATATTTAATAAAAAACCTAAAAAAACAGAAGAAGTAAATATAAAAAGAAATCCTGAATTTAAAAACTGGGAATTTCCTGAAATTTCACTTTTATCAAATATATGATGAGAAATTAAATATGATGAAAATGAAATAAGAAGAAAAGAAATAGAAATACAAGAAAAATTACTTCAGTTTAAAATAGAAGTCGAAATGGTTTGATATAAAGTTTGACCAACAGTTATTCAATTTAGACTTAAGCCTAAAGCATGAGTTGCATTAAAGAAAATAATAAATCTTCAAAATGATCTAACTTTAGCTTTACATGCAAAATCTATTAGAATACAAGCACCTATCCCTTGATTATGAGTTGTATGAATAGAAGTACCTAATCCAAATAGACAAGCTGTATGATTAAAAGAAGTTTTATCATCAAAAAGTTTTAACTCTAAAAAAATAGAAATTCCAATTGCTATATGAAAAGACGTAAATTGAGAACTTATAGTATGAGATCTTGCTGAAATGCCGCATTTACTTGTTGCATGACAAACTAAATCAGGTAAATCAGTATGAATGAATTGATTTTTAATTTCATTATTATATAAATTTTCACCTAGTGAATTAAAAATGATAATGATTGACCCTAAACAAGTTGAGCTTTCAGTCTATGATTGAATACCTCATTTACTTACTCCAGTTATCACTAATCCAGACAAAGCATTAAACTCATTAAAATGGTCAGTTGCTGAAATGTTAAGAAGATATGATTTAGCAAAAAAAGTATGAGCTAGAAATCTTCAAGAATATAATGAAAATGTTTGAAAAGAAGAAAAACTTCCTTATATAGTGATTATCATTGATGAACTTAGTGACTTAATGATGAGTTGAAATAAAAAAGAAGTTGAGTCAGCTATAGTAAGAATATCTCAAATGGCTAGAGCTGTATGAATGCATTTAATAATTGCAACACAAAGACCATCAGTAGATGTAATTACTTGATTAATTAAAGCAAATATTCCTTCAAGAATAGCATTTACAGTTGCTTCACAAATCGATAGTCAAACAGTTATTTCTAAAAAATGAGCAGAGGATTTACTATGAAGATGAGATATGTTATATTATCCAACATGAGCAATGGCTCCTGAAAGAGTACAATGAGTATTAGTTGAGACAAGTGAAGTAAAAGCAGTAGTAAATAAACTTAAACTTACAATTGACCCTGATATGTTAAATAATATGCAAATTTCTGAAATTGTTAATTGAAAATCAAAATTAGAATGAAGTATACTGGAAAATTATAAATGAGATCAAGAAGAAAGTCCCGAAATAATTGAAAAAGCTATACAAGTTGTAAAAGATGCATGAAAAGGTAGTACATCTTTAGTTCAAAGAAAACTATGACTTTGATATGCAAGAGCAGCAAAAGTATTAGATATACTAGAAGAATTATGAGTTGTATGACCAAGTAATTGAAGTAAACCAAGAGAAGTATATGTTGATTAATTAATAATAATGAATAAATATGATTAATAAAATGAAAAACCTTATATCTTTAGATAATCCAGTAAGATTATGATATCATAAATTAAGAGCAATAATTGCTAATATTTTTTTTGGTTTTCCAAGTAAAGATATGATTATTATTTGAGTTACATGAACAAATTGAAAAACAACTACTTGTAATATAATAGCAAAAGGATTAAAAGAAGCCTGAAAAAAAGTTTTTATGTTTTCTACTGTAAATATAATTATTGACGATAAGGAGTATCAAAATGATACTAAGATGACATCACCCGATGCATTTGAACTTCAAAGATTATTAAAAATTGCTAAAATAAAATGATGTGAAATAGCTATAATTGAAACTGCTAGTCATTGAATAAAAATGAATAGAGTATGGTGAATTGAATATGATATTGCTGTTTTAACGAATATTACTCAAGATCATTTAGATTTACATAAAACAATGAAGGATTATGTAAATACTAAATTACAATTATTTAAAAATCTTATTTGATCAAGAAAAAAATCTTGAGTTAAAAAAGTAGGTATTATAAATAAAGATAGTAATTATTCAGAACTTTTTTTAGATGAAGCATATAATTCATTATATACATATTGAAAATCAAGATGATGTGATTTAGTAGCACAAAATATAAAAGACGACTGAATTATAACTCAGTTTGATGTAGATGTTGCATGACCAAATATTCATATTGAAACTAAATTAAAATGAGAATTTAATATTCAAAATATATTAGCAGCTATTGGTGTTTTTATATCACTTAAAATTAAGCCAGAAGAAATATCAAAAATAATTAAAGTAGTTGATTGAGTGCCTGGTAGAATGGAAATAGTTGAAAATGATGAATGATTAAATATAATAGTGGATTATGCTCATACAGAAGATGCACTTGAAAAAGTTTTAGATACAATTAAATGATTTAAAAATATTTGAAAAATCATAACTGTTTTTTGAGCTACATGAGATAGAGATAAATCAAAAAGGTTTAATATGTGAAAAATAGTTTCCGAAAAATCAGATATCGTTATTCTTACACAAGATGATGATTATACTGAAAAAACTGAAAACATAATAAATGACGTAACCCCTTGAATAAATAGAAAACAATGAGAAGACTTTTGGATTATATCTACAAGAAAGGAAGCAATTGAAACAGCTATAATTATGGCTGAAAAATGAGATGTTATCTTAGTAGCATGAAAATGAGATGAACATGTTATGATTACAAATGATTGACCAATTAAATGGCATGATAAAACAATTATAAAAGAAATTATAAAAAATATAGATAATAATAAAATTATAAAATAATGAGCTTATATTTAAAA
>Ga0256843_1002920_pt1 | contig 12211 bp, 11 predicted proteins | sample AlvinellametaG_FD_191572 | JGI IMG/M metagenome (GOLD analysis project Ga0256843, IMG submission 191572) | Pompeii worm associated microbial communities from hydrothermal vent at the East Pacific Rise, Pacific Ocean - Alvinella | ecosystem: Host-associated > Annelida > Integument > Unclassified ... | reverse complement strand
GATGCCCGAAGAGATCGAACCGCTTGTGTCCCGTTTGGAGAATCTCAAAATGACGGAGTACGCGTCGAACAGATATTACGAAGGGCGTTATTGCGGGCAAGAGGTTGTTGTGGCGTACTCTAAAATAGGAAAGGTATTCGCAACACTGACCGCGACGATACTCATAGAGAAGTTCGAGTGCGATATGTTGCTCTTTAGCGGTGTTGCGGGTGCGATATCGGATGAGTTGAAAATCGGCGATCTTGTCATAGCCGACGGATTGTGTCAGCACGATCTTGACATTACCGCTTTCGGACATCCTCACGGATATGTTCCCGAAGGAGAAGTGTGTATTCCTACGGATGTTTCGCTCCGCCGTATCGCCAAAGAGGTTGCGCTTAAGAAAGGGATCGTTCTTAAAGAGGGAGTGATCGCTACGGGCGATCAGTTTATTGCCGATGCGGATCGTAAGGACTGGATAGGCGAAGTTTTCAAAGCGCACGCCTTGGAGATGGAGGGCGCAAGCGTAGCGGTGGTATGCAACGCGTTGAATGTACCCTTTTTCATCCTTCGCGCTATTTCCGACGCCGCCGATATGGATGCGGGATTCGATTTTGACACCTTTTTGGAATCGTCCGCGAAGGTGAGTGCCGACTTCATTCTTTCTATGGTTGAGGAGATCGCAGCATAGATGGATGAGAAGATTATAGAATGCAGAAGGCGGGATGATAGCAAGTCTATTCCCATAAGCAGGAAGCTTTTAAAAGTAATCGGAAAGACCAATGTCAACTTTCGGCTTATCGGCGAAGGTGATAGGGTTCTGGTCGGTTTAAGCGGCGGAAAAGATTCGCTTGCTTTGGTGCATGCGCTCAAGCATATGCAGCGGCACGCCCCTTTCGCATTTGAGTTCGAGGCGTGTACGGTCAAGTACGGTATGCCGGACGAACACTACGACTATCTTGCCGCACACTGTAAGGAGTATGGTATCAAGCATACCGTTTACGATACGAATATCTACGATATTTCACAAGATACCATTCGTCAGAACTCCTCATACTGTTCTTACTTTTCCAGAATGCGCAGAGGCGCGCTCTATTCGTTTGCGCAAGAGGGCGGTTTTAACAAGGTGGCATTGGGACACCACTTCGACGATGCGGTGGAGAGCTTTTTTATGAATATGTTCTATAACGGATCGCTGCGAAGTTTGGCGCCCATTTACAAAACGGGTAAGGGGTTTCATCTGATCCGACCGCTAATCGAAGTCAGAGAGAAACAGTTGCGCGCGTTCGCTACGGAGAACAACTTGCAGGTTATCGGAGACGAAGCGTGTCCTGCGATGCTTAAAGATGTCAAGATGCCGCATGCGAGAGCTGAGACCAAAGCGTGGTTGGCTCGGATGGAGAGAGAAAACAAAGAGATGTTCAAAATGATCAAAGCCTCTTTTAAACATATTCATGACGATACTTTTCTCGACCCTGCGCGTTGGGACAGGGATGACATCGCAACAAGTGACGACGCATGACTCCGGAGATACTGAAAGTCTCGGCTTCGGGAAGAATCGACAAGATTCTCTCCCAAGCGGTTGAAATCAGTAGAAATCAGATCGAGAAGCTGATTAAAGAGGGGTTGGTTTCGGTAAACGGGCAAACGGTGACAAAGCCCGGTTTCAAAGTTTTTGAGGGCGACGAGATAGCGTATCTCTTCAAAGAGGCAAAAAAGAGAGACGCCATGCCCGTCGATTTTGATGTCGAAGTGCTCTATGAAGACGAGCATCTGCTTGTGGTCAACAAGCCGGTAGGTTTGGTGGTGCATCCGGCGCCTTCGGTAAAAGAGCCGACACTGGTCGATTGGCTGGTGCAAAGGGGGGTGTCTCTCTCGACGGTGAGCGGAGAAGAGAGACACGGTATCGTTCACCGTATTGACAAAGAGACCACCGGCGCGTTGGTCGTCGCCAAAGACAACAAAACGCATGAAGCGCTAAGTATGCAGCTTCAAGAGAAGAGTATGGGGCGTTACTATCTCGCCCTCATCGACTATCCGCTCAAAGAGGATATAACGGTGGAGAAACCGATCGGACGAAACCGCAACAACCGTTTGAAAATGGATGTCGTCTCCGGAGGGAAAGAGGCGAAGACGGCATTTAGAAAGCTTGCCGTTTCCGATCTTGAGAGCGAATTGATCGCAGCGAAACTCTTTACGGGAAGAACCCATCAGATACGGGTGCATCTTAAGAGTCTGGGAAGACATATTCTCGGTGACACGCTATATGGATATAAGAGTAAAAAAGATAAAATCTCCCGCGTATTTCTACATGCCTATTTGCTCTATTTGACACACCCGAAGACGGGAGAGTCCATGGAGTTCGTCGCACCGCTTTTTGAAGATATGAAGCGTTATTTGTCAAATCGTTTTTCAAGCGACGAAATAGCGCGCGCTCTTGAACCGGAAGCGATAAAGCATCGGTTTTTACCGTAACGCAAAGCGTATCATTCGATTACAGGAAAATATTATGCCGCATATAAAAGTCAAACCTTTCGATACCGAAATTGTTCGAAAACATATCGATAGCAGCAAACTTCTCACTTTTCGCGCGTATGCGCAGAACCGTCTGGACGAGCTATGGGGTGTCCGTTTGGAAGATCGCGAGTTTTTGCTTCAGGTGAAACGGTATGAAAACGAAGTGCTGATCAAGTATGACAAAGTGACCCGTCCGCTTAAGGTCAACTTGCTTAAAGAGGCGCTTTCTCGTGTTGCCGAAGAGCTCTCTTTGGAGATTCTCTCTTCCAATATCGCACAGCATAAAGAGAGCCGTTACGCCTCTATTTACGAAAAACGCATCGAGGATTTTTACGATATCGACTTTCCTTTCGAGAAGGTTTCCGTAGAAGTCGGTTTCGGATCGGGAAGACATCTGCTCTATCAGGCGAACAAAAATCCCGATACGCTTTTTATCGGGTTGGAGATTCACACGCCGTCGGCGCAGCAGGTATTGAAGCAGATCGATCTGCAAGGGTTGAAGAACATATGGGTGGTCAACTACGACGCGAGACTCTTTCTTGAGATGCTGCCTTCGAATCTGCTCGATCGGATTTTCGTGCATTTTCCCGTACCGTGGGATAAAAAGCCTCATCGTCGTGTGATAAGCCCGAGTTTTCTTAACGAGTCAATGAGAGCGTTGAAAAAAGGGGGGCGTTTAGAGCTTCGAACCGACAGCGACAACTACTTTTGGTATGCGCTCGAAACTTTCTTCGGCGTTCCGAAGACTCATGTCGAGGTGCGTAAAAACGAAGCGTTGGAGGTGACAAGCAAATATGAAGCGCGGTGGCGCCGTATGCAAAAAGATATTTACGATGTTTTCGTAACGGCGCTTTGCGAGTCGGAAGAGAAGAGGGAAACGATAGATTTTAATTTTAATATTGTAAAATATAGAAAAGGCTTGGAGTCGTGTCTCCCGACGAAAGCGTTGGTTTTCGAAGACTACTTCGTGCATATGGAACGGGTCTACCGTATAAGCGAAGAGAGTCTGCTGATCAAGTGCGCATTCGGTAGCTTCGACAGACCCGAACACAAGTATTTACTACTTGATAAAACGGGGTGTCGCTATTTCGTTTCGCCGCCGGTGAAAACGGGAGTCAACCGTAAAGCCCATCTTAAACTTACGGAGTTGCTTAGCGATGTCGAATGTAATTAGTGCGAAAAACTTGACGCTTGCGTATGACAACGGACGCAAAGAGATCATCAAAAATGCAAGTTTCAATATTCGCAAGGGGGACTTCGTATTTATTACGGGACCGAGCGGCTCGGGGAAGTCTACGCTGCTTAAGGCGCTTTACGGTCAGTTGAAACCCAAATCGGGAAATTTGATCGTCGGCGGTGTGGACTTGGCGAATGTCAAGCCTAAAAAGCTGCAAGAGCTTCGTACCCATATGGGGATTATTTTTCAAGACTATAAGTTAATTAACGAATGGACGGTGGCGAAAAATGTGGTGCTTCCTTTGATGATCGCCGGCTACTCTTTGGACGTTCAGCAGACGCAGGCGCATCGGTTGTTGAAGCATGTCAAACTTGCCGAACATGCCGACAAATACCCGATGGAGCTGAGCGGAGGAGAGCAGCAGCGCGTCGGTGTCGCTCGCGCACTGGCGAAAAATCCCGTCGTTATTTTGGCGGACGAGCCGACGGGAAACCTCGACGACTACTCCTCCAATGTAATCTGGGATTTGATGGAGAACGCTTGCCAGCAGCTTGAGACGACGGTGCTTGTCGTTACGCACAAGATTCCGACGATCTTCTCTTTGCCGTACCGCCATTTTATTATCGAAAGCAAGGGTGTTTATGAAGTTCATTAAAAACCATTTGATGTTTATTTTACCGTTGATGGCGATTTTGCTCGGTATCGAATTCTATCTGGTTTTCGACAGAACCACCGACAGTTACGAAAAAGGGCTTAAAGAGGGATACACCATGTTGGTCGTAAGTAAAAAACCGCTTACGCTCGAAACCCTGAGAAAAGGCAACGAGCATATTGCGTCCGCCGAAGAGATCGAACGAGAACAAATTGTGGCGGAAGCGGCGCAAGGGGTCGGAAAACAGAGCAGAAAAGAGATACTCGCCGCACTTCCTTACTTTTATAATGTCGGACTTGATAGTTATTTGGGAACGGAGGAGCTTGAAGCGATCAAGCGAGATTTGGAGAAAAATCCCGATATCAAACGGGTCGAAACGTTCGGAAGCAGTTACAGTTCGGCATACAGACTCTTTTCGTTTATCAAATTTCTTTTGAAGGTCTTCATCGGCTTTATGGGAGTGGTGAGTCTTTTCCTGATTATCAAGCAGATGGAGATATGGAAGTATGCGCATCAAGAACGCATGCAAGTGATGGAGATTTTCGGCGCGCCTTTAATGCTCCGTTCGGGCGTACTTTTTAAAGTTGCGGTATTCGACGCGTTTATTGCGACGCTTTTGACATCGGCGATCTTTTTTTATGTTAAGTTCGTTTGGGCGGCTAAAAGCGGTATTGATTTGATGAAAGAGAAGCAAGACGAGCTTTTTCAAGCGGCGGATATGGGCGTGCTTCTTGGCGTTGCGCTATTGTTGGTTGTTATTGCGGTCTATACGGTGGTCTTTAGTGCCAAAGGGGTGCGGGAGTGAAAAGAGTCGTTTGGCTTATGGTCGTCGTATCGCTCTTTGTATGGGGTGCGAGCGATACGACAAAGAAGATCTCCAGCAGCAAAAAAACGCTTAGCAAAGTGGAGAAAAAACAGAAGCAGACCAGCCGTCGACTGGAGAGGATCGCCAAAGATATCAAAGCGGCGGAGAAAGAGATCGCCTATTTGGAAAAGAAGATCGACGCTCTGGGGAGAGATAAAAACGCAACCGAAGCGGCATATGTGAAATTGAAGCAAGCGCTTAAAGATTCTGAATCGGAACTGAAGCGTACAAGCGCCGAACTCGAGCGGAAGCGAAAACGGTTCATTTCGTTGCTATCTGAACGGTTTTCGGTTATTTTCGCTATGGAAAAAGCGCACGAACCGACCCGAAAATCGGTGATCGATCAAGAGGTCTACAAAGTTTACAAAGCGCAAAACGCCAAGATGCTCGATCGGCTTAAGCGGGAGATTAAGTCGTTAAAACGCAAGAAGGACGATACCAAGTATCGACGAAACAAGACGAAAAATCAGTTGGCGCGTATTATTAAAAAACGGGAATCTTATGCGAAAAAGAAGAAGCAAAAAGAGAAGTTGCTTCAAAAGCTTGCCGCGGACGAAGAGAAATATACCGCGCGCTTGCAGAAGATCGTCGATAAGCAGAATGCGCTGCGCGCGACGCTTGCGAAGCTGAACATTTTACATAAGAAAGAGGTGGAAGAGGCGCGAAAACGCGCAGCGGCGAGAAAAGAGGCGCTTCGCAGGGAGAAAGAACGAAAACGCAAACTCCGTTTGGCGAAAGCGCGCGCCAAAGAGAAAGCGAGAAAGGCGCGCGAAGCGCTTAAACGGGCGAAGACCGAAGAGGCGCGGCGCAAAGCGAGACTTGCGGCGAAAGCGGCGGAAGAGGAGAGAAAACGGATTGCCAAAGAGAGCAAAAAGGTGCGAAATATCAACTCTTCATACAAAAAGGAGGCGGTCTACGCTTACCGAGGCGGGAAAACCATCTCCCCCATTCCGGGCGCAAAGGTGGTCAAACGGTTCGGAACCTATGTCGATCCGATCTATAAAATCAAGATATTTAACGAATCGATCACACTGCAAGCGCCGAGTTCGCCGGCAAAGGTGCATAATGTGCTTAACGGAAAGGTGGTTTTTGCAGGAAAATCGAGTATGCTCGGAAAAGTGGTGGTTGTCGCACACGGAGGCAAGATGCACACGGTCTATGCCGGACTCTCGAAGATTGCTCCGACCATTCGCGTCGGAAGAAAGATCAAGCGCGGGTATGTCGTAGGAAAAGTGAAGCGGAAGTTGGTCTTTCAAGCGACGAAAAACTCGAAACATATCAATCCGCTTAAGTTGATTCGACTTTAATTTCTTCTCTTGGAACTTTCGCTATAATCGCCTATCCGAATTTTAAATTTAAGGAGAGGTGATGAAAAGAGTGGTGTGGGGATTTGCGGCGTTTGTGTGTTTGCAATCGTCTTTATTTTCAGAAGAGACCGCGGCACCGGTTCAAGAAGCGCCCAATTTATTATTTGACGGCGGTACGGATGCTTTGCTGGCGACTAAAAACAGTTTTCGCATTATTTACAGTGACGAAGTAACAGGCGGCTGTCTGCCCAAGCCCAAACGCCTTAGGGACAAAATGGAGCTTCAACTGCGTCGCAACGGCATCGGCGTCGATCCTGACGGCGGAGAGTTCGACGATACGATCGTTTTAAGTGCGCTCGGTTTTCGCGCCGGTCCGAACTACTGTGCCGTTTCATTGACGGTTAAGCTCAAAACTTGGGTTGCGGTAAAAGTCCCCTACAGTAAGGATGTCCCGAGCGGTCAAATGACATTCGTACCCTACGTCTATCAGGTCGGACACTATCTGTTGACGGGGAAACGGGGCAGTATGCAACGAAGGCTTGAGAAGGTTGCCGCCGAACTTGGAGACCAAACCTATTTAAATATCGCCCGTTCGAGAGACCGTTTGTTTAAAAAATTTCCGAGTATCGAGAAAAATTATGAAGCGAACGCTCGAAAGAACGGATCGATCTACACCCCTTAACCCCCTCCTAACCAACATTTGGATATAATCGCGAAACACAAAATAGGGGTGCTTTCGTGACAAAACGAGTTTTGGTAAAATTTTCCGGTGAGGCGCTTGCCGGCGAGGAAGGCTACGGGATCGATACGAAGATCCTCAACTATATCGCGCAAGAGATCAAAGAGCTTGTCGACAACGGTGTACAGGTCGGTATCGTCGTGGGCGGGGGCAATATCATTCGCGGCGTAACCGCCGCTGCGGACGGCATTATCAAGCGAACATCCGGCGATTATATGGGAATGCTGGCGACGGTTATTAACGGCGTGGCGATTCAAGAGGCGTTGGAGCATGCGGGGCTTCAGGCTCGCTTGCAGTCCGCTATCGATATGCAGGAGATCGGCGAAGCGTTTATCGTACGGCGCGCAAGAAGACATTTGGAAAAAGGTCGAGTCGTCGTTTTTGCCGGCGGTACGGGAAATCCTTATTTTACGACCGATACGGCGGCGACGCTAAGAGCTTCGGAGATCGAAGCGGATCTGCTTATTAAAGCGACCAAAGTTGACGGCGTTTACGACAAAGACCCAAACAAGTTCGACGATGCGGTGAAACTGCCGGAGTTGACTTACGATCAGGCGTTGAACGATCATATCAAAGTGATGGACGACACCTCCATCGCACTTGCGAAAGAGAACGGATTGCCTATTGTCGTGTGCAATATGTTTGAGAAGGGCAACCTTTTAGCGATCATTAAAGGCGATATGAGTCTTTGCTCTATCGTGAAATAGACGGATGAATATCCGAATTATAATTTAACCAAGAAGGAATGGACATGAGAACCGAACAGCTTACAGCAAAGGCACTTGAAAAGGTCGACTACGACAAGTATCTGTTGGCGAACGCCGTGGGAAAAAGAGCCGAAGCGATCGCGAACGGCGCGCAGCCTTTGGTAGATGCGGATCCTAAAACGGTCAAACATACCGATATCGCGCTTCAAGAGATCGCCGAAGGCAAACTTGTCGTGAACCTTGAGGGATAGCACCCTTTGGATGCGTTCCTCTCCAAAGTTAAAGAGACTACTACCGTAAAGGGAGCGATCGAACTTCTTCGTAAGCAGCTTCCCGATTTCACCGAACAGACCGAGGATGCGCTTGCGCTTGCTATAAAAGCGCATGAAGGGCAAATACGCAAAAGCGGCGAGCCCTACATCGTTCATCCGATTCTCGTAGCGGCGATCACCGCTTCGATCTCCGGCGACGAAACGATGGTTCGCGCGGCACTTTTGCATGATGTCGTCGAAGACACCTCTTATACGCTCGACGATATTGTCGTTCGTTTCGGCGAAGATGTGGCGCATATGGTTGAAGGTTTGACGAAAATCGTCGAGATCAGAGACGAAAAACTCGTTCCGTCGGGTTCGGACGAACGGCTTATCTCCTCGGCGTTGACTTTCCGAAAAATGTTGATCGCTTCGATCAAAGATATTCGCGTACTGGTAATTAAACTCTGCGACCGTTTACACAATATGCTTACGCTTGATGCGCTTCCCGTACATAAGCAAAAACGCATTGCCGAAGAGACGCTTGTCGTTTATGCGCCGATTGCGCATAGACTGGGTATTTCCCGCTTGAAGAACCATTTGGAAGATTTGAGTTTTTTCTATATCTATCCGGACGATTACGCCAAAATAGACGCCTATATCAAAGAGAACGCTCAAAATCTGCAATTTAAACTCAATGCGTTCATTCAGAAGGTGACGCGCATGATGGAGCGGCACGGATTTGCGCATGATGCATTTGAGATTATCGGCAGGGTGAAGCACTACTATTCGATTTATCTTAAAATGCACCGGAAAGGGGTGAGTATAGACGAAGTGCTCGATCTGCTTGCAATACGCGTCATCGTACACGAACCGTTGGAGTGCTATACCGTTTTGGGGTTGATGCACTTAAATTTCACTCCGTTGATCTCCCGTTTCAAAGACTATATCGCCGTACCTAAAGAGAACGGTTACAAAACGATTCATACGACACTTTTTAACGAAGAGGGGATCGTCGAAGCGCAGATACGAACCGTACAGATGCACCGTCTTGCGGAGTACGGGGTTGCGGCGCATTGGAAATATAAAGAGGGAAGCAACAGCGTCAATTTGCAGTGGCTTGAGAGTCTCTCTTATCAGAACGAGTCCGTCGAAGAGTTCTACGAACTTGCCAAGAGCGATCTTTTCAGCGAAGATATTACGGTATTTTCTCCCAAAGGGGACTACTATACGCTTCCGAAAGGTTCGGTTGCGCTCGATTTTGCCTATGCGATTCACTCGGAAGTCGGTACGCATGCCGCCGGAGCGCTTGTAAACAAACAAAAAGCGTCGCTTTTGACCGTATTGAAAAACGGCGACATTGTACGCATAATCAAAGACGACAAACCGCACCTGCACTGTTCTTGGCAAGATGCGGTTAAAACATCCAAAGCCAAAGAGGGGATTCGGAGCCATTGCCGCGCGCGTATCAAAGAGACCGATACCTTTTTCGCGTACAATATCCTTGCAACGCTTTTCGATCAGCGCGTCGAAGATATTAGGCGGCGCATTGAAGATATGGGGCTTTCGGACTCCATTCACAAACTACCGACGCAGTTGGATTTCTTCAAAGAGGTCATACATCGGCTTGCGGCGTATATGGGTGCGAAAGAGGTGCGTTTTTGGGAACTCTTAAAGAGGGGCTACAAAAAGCCCCAACTGAAAGAGTTGGAGCATTTCAAGTTCTTTACGAACAAGCCGCTTGAGGGGGTTGAGTTCGATTATTGCTGTCATCCTAAAGTCGGAGACAGTATCGTAGCGTTTTATAAGGACACTAAGGCTATTATACACCATAAATTATGCAAGAAGGCGTATGCAAAGATCCTCAACGCCGAGCCGATGCTTTTTGTCGACTGGCGCACGACCAAACTATCGAGATATCGTCTGATCGTCGGTTTGCAAAATCAGAAGGGGGTGCTTGCGGATCTGCTTGCGAAACTCTCCGAGTTGGACATGAATGTCATCAGTATCGAATTGGGTATCAAGAGTTCCGAGAGTGCGGAGTATTGCCGAATAGAAGCGGAGAGTCCGGAGTCTCGCAAAGCGGTGCTCGAAGAGAAGATCGCTCAAAAGTTCAAGCTGATAGAGATGATCAGTCTGGACGACGCCTATAACAAATAATAAAAAGGAATAGAAAAAGTATGTCAGTCAATCAAGCGTTAGAAGAGATCCGCAGAGGGACGGCGGAGATCATCGATACGGAGCGTATCGAAACATTGGTGAAACGGTTTTATGAAACGGGAGAGACCTATACGGTCAAAGCCGGTTTCGATCCGACCGGCGCCGATTTGCATCTGGGACATACGGTATTGTTGCAAAAGCTTCGTACTTTTCAAAAACACGGCGGGAAGATTCAGCTTCTCATAGGCGATTTTACCGCAACGATCGGAGATCCGACCGGAAAGAGCGAAACGCGTAAAGTACTCGATAGGGAGACCATTCTTGTGAATGCGAAAACCTATACCGATCAAGTCTTTCGCATACTTGACGAAACAAAAACGGAAGTGGTGTTCAACTCCGAATGGCTGGAGGCTTTGGGCGCTGCGGGTATGGTGGCGTTGACGACAACCTTCAATGTCGCGCGCATGCTGGAGCGTGACGACTTTGAGAAACGATACAAAGCGGGACAGAGCATCTCCATCTCCGAATTTATCTATCCGTTGCTTCAGGGGTACGATTCCGTAGAGCTCAAATCCGATATCGAAATCGGCGGTACCGATCAGAAATTCAACCTTTTAATGGGAAGACATCTTCAGCGAACTTATAATGTGGGCAAAGAGCAGGCGGTATTGATGATGCCGATTTTAGAGGGGCTTGACGGCGTTCAGAAGATGAGTAAATCGTTGAACAACTATATCGGTATTACCGAAGCGCCTAATGACATTTATGCCAAAACGCTCTCTGTCTCCGACGAATTGATGTGGCGTTATTATGAGCTTTTGAGTGAGAAGAGTCTTGAAGAGATCGCGCGAATGAAACGCGATGTCTCCGAAGGAAAGCTTCATCCTAAAGTTGCAAAAGAGACGCTTGCGATGGAGCTTGTCGCCCGTTTTTACGACGAGGAGGCGGCGAAAGCGGCGAAAGCGGCGTTCGATCAGGTATTCAAGGCGAATAAGTTGCCTGACGAAATGCCCGAAGTGACCGTTGAAGAGGGGATATGGATCTGTAAAGCGTTGGTGGAGGCGGGAATTGAACCCTCCACTTCGCAAGCGAGAAGAGATATTAAACAAGGTGCCGTTCGTATCGATCAAGAGAAGGTGGTCGACGAAAAATGCAATTTGGAAAGCGGGGAGTACATTTTGCAAGTCGGTAAACGCAAATTCGCAAAAGTAAAGGTGGGAGCATGACACTACAACCGTTGAAAATAGGGAAGCATACGATTCAAAAGCCGATCGTTCAGGGAGGAATGGGCGTCGGAATCTCTTGGGACAGACTGGCTGGCACGGTAAGTAAAGAGGGGGGACTCGGCGTCGTTTCGGCAGTCGGTACCGGAGCTTACAAGAACAGAATGTATCTTGAACCCGACGAGATGGCAGGAAAGGAACACCGTCCGCTCGAAGCGATCAACTTCTACTCGGCAAAAGCGCTCAAGCACATTATGGAGAATGCCAGAGCAATCTGCGGAGACAAGCCCTTAGCGGTAAACATTCTCTATGCGCAGAGCGATTACGACAGAGTGGTTGCCGATGCGTGCGAAGCGGGTGCCGATATGATCATTACCGGTGCGGGGCTTCCTCTAACCATGCCCGAAGCGGCGAAAGACTACCCTGAAGTGGCGCTTATCCCCATTGTCTCTACGGCAAAAGCGTTGCGTATTCTCTGCCGCCGTTGGAAAAAGACGCATGACAGACTGCCTGATGCGGTCATTGTGGAGGGACCGCTAAGCGGCGGACATCAAGGGTTCAAGTACGAAGAGTGTTTCCTTCCGGAGAACCAGCTTGAGGCGATTTTGCCGCCTGTTGTCGAAGAGGCGAAGAA
>Ga0256843_1002919_pt1 | contig 12214 bp, 7 predicted proteins | sample AlvinellametaG_FD_191572 | JGI IMG/M metagenome (GOLD analysis project Ga0256843, IMG submission 191572) | Pompeii worm associated microbial communities from hydrothermal vent at the East Pacific Rise, Pacific Ocean - Alvinella | ecosystem: Host-associated > Annelida > Integument > Unclassified ... | reverse complement strand
TATTTTGCCAATATCGACTATTTTAAAGAAACCTTAGAAAGAATGATAAAAGAAAAAGGAGATGCTCTAAAAATTGTAATATGGAATGCAGAAGGCGTTAGTTATATCGATTCTAGTGCTGTACTAATGCTAAAAAACTTAATTAAAGAACTGCGGCAAAAAAACATACTCTTTGCAGTTGCTGGAGCAAATGGTCCTGTTAGGGATATTTTATTCAGAAGCAAACTGTCCGATTTAATCACAAAAGATTTAATGTTTGCCGAAGTAGATAAAGCTTTAGAATGTATTCACAACGATACAAAAGGCGACTTAGAAAAAAAATGCAAGCAAATAGCTCTTCAAAATCAATAGTTTAAGTTTATATTTAGTTTGCTTGTTTCCCGCTTTTCGTTGTATTTGGAGTTCTACATTATTATACGAACTAAAAAGTTTGTTAATTTTACAAAAAATTGATTAGAATCAGCTTAATTTGGTACTAGATTGCCTACTTTTGCGAAATATTTTAACAAATTAAATGAATTATGGTTTCTGTATTAAAACAAATATTTACAGCAGGGATATTTATAGCTATAGTAATGATAGTCTTAGAGTTAATACTTTCTAAAGTAAAGAAAAAGAGAGTATATACTTTGGCCGATACATTAACAAATCTTTCTAGTGGAATTATAGAACGAACCTTTGATGTTTTTTGTGCGATTGGTTTTTTCTTTATTTTTAATTATATCTACCAAGAAATAGCACCTTGGAAAATACCTTCTCCTTTCGAAAATCCATCGGTGATAATGGGAGCTTTAACATGGTTTGGAGCATTGCTAGTTACCGATTTTTTAGCTTATTGGCATCACCGATTAAGTCACGAAATTAACTTTTTGTGGGCTGCTCATGTGGTACACCACCAAAGCGAAGAGTTGAATGTAACAACGGTATTTAGGGTTTCGTTTTTTGCAGTATTAAACAGGGCTGCATTTTTTGTTTGGATGCCTTTAATGGGGTTCGATCCAATTACGATAACCTCTACAACAATGTTTTTGGGTATTTACCAATTTTTTACACATTTTAGATTTATCGATAAGGTGGGAATCTTTGAGAAGTTTATGACTACGCCTTCTCACCACAGGGTTCATCATTCTAGAAACGAAAAGTATTTGGATACCAATTATGCTCATATTTTTATTTTTTGGGATAAATTATTAGGTACTTTTAAAGAAGAGGAAGAAGAACCAGATTATGGAATTACTAGCGGTTTTGAAAGCTCAAATGCGTTTAAAGCTCAGTTCGATTATTGGGAAAATATGTTTAAAAGAGCCGCTAGAACAAAAGGATTAAAAAATAAAATAAATATTTTTATAAAAGGACCTGATTATACTCCAGAAGACACACCTCACTTGCCTCCTGTGTACAAAACAGATGAAAAAGGGGAAAGAATTCAATATAGAAACTTAATGAGTGTAGAAAAAAGTATTTATACCTTTTTGAGCGTACTTACTTCTTTTGTTTTGTTCTTTTTGCTTTCGCGAATTATAATAGAGAAACCAGAAGGAAGTGTTTCGATAGAAGATGCTTATGCTTTTTTAGAAAACGCCTATGCTTATATTTTTCAACCGCATATTTTGTTGCTAGTTGCTCTAATTTTGTATTCGGTTTTTGCGCAAGGTATGTTTATGGATAATAAAAAAGGATCTGGTTTGCTAGAGGCTATACGCTTGATTGCTACTATGATAATAGTACCTGTCGTAGTAAACCAAACCGATAAACTAGACCGAATTGCAAGTACTTTGTCTAGTGGTATTATTGCTTTTTCTGCGGTAATGCTAATTTGGATGTTAATTTTAAAATGGAAAGAAAGCAAAAGTAAGTTAACTATTGCTAATTCATAATCTTGTTTTTTTTTAAAACAAGCTACTACACACAGCAAAAAGTCATTTATTTAAAAATAAGTGACTTTTTTTTGTTGCGTTTCCTCTCTAAAAAAAAGCACTTTTCTTTATAGTTAAGTAATATTTTGTACCACCAATTATTAGTATATTTCTTTAGTTTTTCAACAATAGCCAATACATATCTTTTTTTATACTAGTAGAATAGCCAATAGAAAAAATAGTAATTTTGAACCTTTTGAAGTATAATTGGTATAACAAAGTTATTAAAACAAAGAATTTGGAACAGCAAGAAAATCTAATATGGTGGAAGTGGACAAAGCGAATATTTGCTTCGGTGGGTTTACTTATTTTTTTGTTTGTAGGAGTTTCTATTTTGGTGGTTAATTTGTACGAAGAGGAAATAAAAAAATATGCAATTCAACAACTCAACGAAAAATTAGATACTCCCGTTTCGGTAAAGCACATAGATTTAACTCTAATAGACCAATTCCCGATGGCTTCTCTTCGTTTTTCGGATGTGTTTATAGCCGATAAGCTAAGCAAATCAAAGAAAGATACAATGCTTTCTATTCAATACTTGTACCTTAACCTCAATTTTTTAGATTTAATAAATGGTAAGTATGCCATAAAAAAAGTAAAAGCGAAGCATACGGTTGCTTATTTAAAAATAGATAAAAAAGGAAAAGATAATTATTCTATTTTTAAAACAGATACCGCGGTTGCCGATAGCCAATTTTCGTTTGACTTAAAGAAAGTAGATTTTAAAGATATACGAATAAAATATAGCAACGAGCTACAACAACAAATAATAGATGTAGAATCGGAAGATTTGGATTTTAAAGGTGAGTTTTCGGCTGTAAATTATAAAATGAAAACAAAGGGCGACCTATTTGTTAAGGAGTTTATGTCCGATAGTGTACTTTATTTGCACAACAAAAATGCAAGAATAGATTTGAGCCTAAATGTAGAAACAAAGAAAAACGCTTATTACATAGAAAAAGGTGTTTTGGAAGTCGAAGATTTGGCGTTTTTAATAACGGGAGATTATATAGGAAATGAAAAAGCACCACCTTTTGTAAATTTAGATATAAAAGGAAAAAATATTTCTTTTGCTTCTATCTTTTCGGTTTTTCCTCCACATTTTATGCAGGTGTTAAAACAATACAATACCAAAGGAGTGCTAACTTTTAGTGCTACCTTAAAGGGGGATATTGAAAAAGAAAAATTACCTAAACTAACGGCTAAATTTAATTTAGAACAAGGAGGGCTTACCGAAAAAGAAAACAATATATCGTTAAATAATCTATCCTTTAATGGTGTGTTTTCTAATAATAACAAAGGAGTTAATTCTATTTTGGAGTTAAACAATATAATAGGAGAGCTAGAACAAGGGGGAGGAAATTTTTCGGGAATGATACGCTTAAAAGATTTTGCAAATTTGCAGATAGAAACCGTATTAAAAGCAGATTTGAATTTGGCTGTAATAAAAGAGTTTGTAAACAATAATGCTATAAAAATGCTAAACGGTAAAGCTCTTGTCGATTATTCTTTAAAAGGCAAATTTGTAAATCGTGTATTTAAAATAAAAAAATCGGTAGGGCAAGTTGTTTTGGAGCAAGTAAATATACAAACGAATATCAATAATCTAACTTACAATAATATCTCAGCTGTTGCCTTATTAAATAAAAACGATGTAGAAATAAAAAACATAAGTCTAACAATTGCCGAGTCGGATATAAATGGTAGAGCTTTAATAAAAAATGTAGTATCTTCTTTGTTTAATGCTAACCAACAAATAGGGGTAAATGCAAGTGTTCAAACTCAAAGGATAGATTTGGGTAAAATAATGAGCTTATTAAAAAGTAACACGGAAGAAGAAAATACTGTTGATTCTTTGTTTTTGCCACAAAACATAACGTTAAACCTTTCTACTTCAGCAAAAGAGTTGGTTTATAAAAACTTTAAAATCATTAATTTTGTAGGTATTGTTCGGTTAAAAAATAAGCATCTTTTGACCAAGAATGTAAAGTTTAAAACTAGCGGAGGAAATGTATTATTCAATTCGGATTTGGAACAAACAAGTAATGCTCATTTTTTGTGGACTGGTAATGCAAAAATGGAGAACATTAATATTCAAAAGTTTTTTGCTTCGGTTGATAATTTTGGGCAAACGGAATTAACCGATAAAAACCTTAGCGGAAAAGGTAGTTTATTATTTGATTTTGGAATGATTTTTACACCAAACTTTACCTTGTTACAACCTTCTATTACCGTAAGTGCAAAAACAAAAATAGTTGATGGTGCTCTAAAAAACTATACACCTCTAATGGATTTAGCTACTTATTTTGACGAAACCAAAGTAATAAATAAGGTTTTGGACACGAAAAGAATAAAGAAAAAATCAAGTAACATTAAGTTTTCTGAATTTACAAGTCGTTTTTACATTAGAGAAGAAAATATACACATTCCTAAAACAGAAATTAAAACCAACATTTTGGATTTAAAGCTAAGCGGAACACACTCGTTTAATAATGATGTTGATTATCATCTTGCTTTTAGACTTAGAGATGTTTTATTAAAAAATAAAAAAGCAGAAGAATTTGGGCCTATAAAAGACGATGGCTTAGGAAAAAAACTATTTATTCATTTGTATGGAAATTTAGATACCGATATAAAATACGAAATAGATAAGTTAGAAAAAAAAGAAAGCAAAAAACGAGCAAGAGAAGAAGAAAAGAAAAATGTAAAAGCTATTTTAAAAGAAGAATTTGGTTTGTTTAAAAAAGATTCTAGCCTTCATTCTTCTTCAAGTAACAAAAATCAAGAGCCAACCTTCGAAATAGAACATTGGGAAGAAAGCGATGAGCCAGAAGAAGAAACGCCAGAAGCAGAAGAAATAAAAAAGAAGAAGAAGCCTAAAAGAACACCAAAATGGTTGAAAAAACTAGGGGTAGAGGAGAAAAAAGAAAATCAAAAAGAAATTTCGGTCGAATTTGAGGAAGAAGAATGGTAATGTCAATTATAGATTTTGTATGAATAACACAGAATAACAAGGCTCTTTTTTGCTAATCTTTTATTTTTTTTAGCTTTGTAGTATGAAAAAAAGTTTTTTAATTCCAATAATAGGACTAAGTTTTTTATTTAATTCTTGTTCTACACACAAGCAGGTACAATCAACCAATACCAACTCTACACCAACGCATCAAGTAGCTGAGGTAATAAAAAAAGAAAAAGAAGTACCTGTAAGACCTCATTATAATCCTTCTGAAACTAGAAAAAGTGATATTTTGCATACAGAATTGCACGTTAGTTTCGATTGGTTAAACAGGCAAATGAAAGGAAAGGCTATTTTAACCGTAAAACCTTATTTTTACACCACCGATAGTTTAATATTAGATGCAAAAGCGATGGATATTCATCGTGTAGAAATAAATAGTGAAGCATTGTCTTACGATTATGATGGGTTGTTTTTAAAAATAAAATTACCAAAAAAATATACTAGAAACGAACAGTACAATATAGCTATCGAATACACAGCCAACCCCGAAAAAGTAACACAAGGAGGAAGCTCGGCAATATCCGATGCAAAAGGTTTATACTTTATCAATCACGATGGGAAAGACCCAAATAAACACCAAGAAATATGGACGCAAGGCGAAACAGAGGCTAGTTCGGTGTGGTTTCCTACAATAGACGACCCGCAAGAAAAAACAACGCACGATATTTACATTACGGTACAAGACAAATTTATTACTCTTTCTAACGGTTATTTGGCAGAAAGTAATAAAAATGGCAACAAAAGAACAGATCATTGGATAATGGACAAACCGCATTCTACCTATTTGTTTATGATGGCTGTAGGAGAATTTGCTATTGTAAAAGATACTTGGGTAAGAAAAGATGGTTCTAAAATGGAAGTAAACTACTATGTAGAAAAAAAGTTTGAACCACACGCAAGAGCTATTTTTGGCGAAACCCCAAAAATGATAGAACATTTTTCTAACCTGCTAGGTGTAGAGTATCCTTGGGTAAAATATAGTCAAATTGTTGTTAGAGATTATGTTTCGGGGGCAATGGAAAATACAACCGCTACAATACATGGCGACTTTTTGTATCAAACCAAAAGAGAGATAATAGATGGAGGAAACGAATCAATTATTGCTCACGAACTATTTCATCATTGGTTTGGCGATTTGGTTACCTGCGAAAGTTGGGCAAATTTACCACTCAACGAATCTTTTGCTAATTACAGCCAATACCTATGGGACGAACATAAATATGGAAGAATGGAAGCTGATATGAATGCTTTTTCTGAAATGGAAGGTTATTTTTTGTCGGCACAACAAGGCGGACACGTAGATATGATTCGTTACGATTACAAAGACAAAGAAGAAATGTTCGATGGACATTCTTACAACAAAGGTGGACGAATTTTGCATATGCTTAGAACCTATGTAGGCGACGATGCTTTTTTCGAATCCCTAAAATTATACCTCACTACCAATGCATACGACAATACCGAAATAGCTCATTTAAGAATGGCTTTTGAAAAAGTAACAGGAGAAGATTTGAATTGGTTTTTTAACCAATGGTTTATGGCAAGCGGACACCCTATTGTACGATTCGAACAAAAATACGATTCTACCAAACAACAACTGACTGTAAAAATAATTCAAAAACAAGATTTTGATAAGTGGCCACTATATAAATTGCCATTAGATATAGATATTTACACTTCCAAAGGAGTAGAAAGAAAAAGAATTTGGGTAGATGAAGTAGAAGAAGATTTTGTGTTTTCAAATATTAATCAAGCACCACTGTTGGTAAATGTGGATGCAACCAAAACACTTTTAGCAAAAAAAATAGATAAAAAATCAAAAGCACAATGGGTTTATCAACTTAATAATGCCCCTTTGTGGTTAGATAAAAAAGAAGCACTATCTAAAATAGGTAACAGTAGTAGCGAAGCCGCTATTCAAGCTGTAATAAAAGCACTAGACCACCCATTTTGGAATGTAAAAACAATGGCAATGGCAAAGCTAAGCAAAGCGGTAGATGCACATCCAAATATTGTAAAAGCTAAATTAAAAACAATAGCAAAATCAGGAAAACACCCTTACGAAAGGGCAGAAGCAATAAAGTATTTGAACAAATATTTTAAACAAGATGAAAGTTTAATTCCGCTTTATGAGTCGGCTACTCAAGATAGTTCTTACCACGTGCTGGGCAATGCAATAAAAGCATTAAGCAATGCAAACCCTCAAAAAGGAATGCAGTTAGCAAAACAATTCGAAACCGTAGAAAGTGCAAAAATCAACCAAATTATTGCAGAAATTTATGCCAAATACGGAACAGAAAAAGAACATTCGTTTTTTATCAAAAATATTTCGGAATTAAACGCCATGAATAAGTATGGTTTTTTGCAACATTACAATGCTTATTTAAAAAATCAATCGCTAACTGAAAAAGCAAAAGCTATAAATATATTTAAAGATATAGCACAAAATGAAAGTATGTGGTTTGTAAAATTATCTGGTTACCAATCGTTAATGAGTTTGCAATCTGATTTTGAAAAAGAGAAAAAAACAATTCAAACCAAAATAGAAAGCTTACAGCAAGAAGGAAAAACAATGGAGGCTTCACAAAAAGAAAAAGAAATTAATTTCTGTGTTTCGAAATCGAATGAAATAAAAAATATTTTAGAAACACTAAAAGCAAACGAAACCGATAAGAACGTAAGAAAATACTTGGGACTTTAGAGATAAACTTCTAAACACGTGTGCTTTTACTTTTGTAAAAAATATAATTTTCTTATTTCAATAAAGAAGAGAGTAATAAGATGTTTATACTATTATGATAACTTCTTAATATAAAGTTTAGAAAAACCACCGATTTTAAATAGATTTGAACTATCAAAAAAATAGAACTATGTTAAAAGAAAAAATAGAAACAGCATTAAACAAACAAATAGAGTTAGAGGCATCATCCTCTCATTTTTACTTAGCGATGGCTTCGTGGTCGGAAACACTAGGGTTAACAGGAACTTCGGAGTTTTTATACAAGCATAGTGACGAGGAAAGAATGCACATGCTCAAACTAGTTCGCTTTGTAAACGAAAGAGGTGGGAGAGCCATTATACCTCATTTAAGTCAGCCACCTGTCGATTTCGATTCGTTGTTAAATATTTTTGAACTATTATTAGAACATGAGTTAAATGTTACAGAGAGCATCAATAATATTGTAGATTTATGTTTGGGCGAAAAAGATTATACAACCTACAATTTTATGCAATGGTATGTTTCAGAACAAATGGAAGAAGAAGCCTTAGCAAGAACAATTTTAGACAAGCTTAAACTAATAGGAGAAGACAAAGGAGGTTTGTATATGTTTGATAGAGACTTGGCAACAATGGCACAAGAATTGACAATAGATAATTAAAAAAAATATACATTAGCATCACTAAATTATTACTCATATTGTTTTTATTGTTTTTGGGAGGAACTATTAACCAAACTTATGGGCAATACAGAGATCCTTCGTCCAAAAAAAAGAAAAAAAAGAAAAGAAAAGGGAAACCTCTCTTTGCTCGAAAATCGCGTGCCCTCAAGCCAGGAGAAAGTCCATTTGCTGGAAAAAAACAAAAAAAACACCATTCGAATATAAATGATAGCCCCTTTGCAACAAAATCAAGAGGCAAACAAAAAGCAAAAAACAAAAAAAGAAAACGTAAAAAAGGTCAGGCAGAAACAAAACCTCGATTTTCCAATAAAAGACCTCGAAAAAAAATAGGTAAAAAAGAAAAACCAATTTATTAAATGCTGTTACTTAATTTAGTTGTTGAAAAAAATATAATTTTTTCGGGTAACGAAAATGTTAATTGGTAATGAAAAATTATGCGTTAAGAATTATAAAATGTGTTTTAATTTAGCGTAAATTTCCACGAACAAATTAACTCATTATTTCATTATCTAAATTAGCCGATAGATAACCGTCGGCAAAGTCAAGTCTTGTTTCTAACAGCGAAGTAGCCTATAATTTAAGAATTGTTGAATTCGTTTTCGTACAATTTGGTATCAATGTTGTATATAAATCACAACAAGCTCGTAACAGAGCCAATTAATAAAAACATTTTACACGCTTGGTTTATGCCCAAAAGAGTATTGCATTAAAACATTTTTTTGTATATTGCGTAACTTATTTAATTTATTAGTAGTTTAAGTGAAACAAACAATAAACATATTATTAATCGTATTGCTAAGCATAACAACGGCTTTTGGGCAAAGTGATGCAACAAAAGCTAATAATAAAATTAAAGGAATATACGTTTATCAATTTGCAAAAAATGTAGATTGGCCACAAAAGTACAAGACTGGAGATTTTGAAATAGGGATACTAGGCGATAGGGTTTTTTATGAACAATTAAAAGAATCATATACAGGTAAAATAATAGGTAGCCAAAAAATAAAAGTAGTTTTTTATAAAAACACTTCCGAAGTAAAAAGCCCCCATCTTTTGTATGTTTCTCCGTATAACAAGAAAATAGCAATAGAATTGGCTAAAAAACTAAAAAAAGACAAAACATTAATAATTGGAGAAGAAGAGGGCTTGCTAAGCAGTGGAGTAATTATCAACTTTGTGGCAAAAAACAACCGCTTAGCCTTTGAAGTGAGCAAAACCAATGCACAAAAAAAGAATTTAATTATTAGCCAAACACTTACAAGGTTGGCTGTTGATGTATTATAAGATATGAAAGCTAAAATATACATATCGTTTCTTATTGTTAGCTTGCTAAGCGTTGCTGGTTTTGGGCAAAAATTCAACAAGTATTGCTTGTATGCCGATTATGCAACTACAGCTTATAACAAGGGTAAAATCTCCGAGGCTATTGCTTTAATGGATTCGGCAATAACCAATTGTAGCGACCAAAACAATACTTTCGAAAATTGGTTTAACTTATCAATGTTTTACAAACAATTGGCAAAAGAAACAAAAGACCCAAAAGAAAAAGATAAATACCGAAAAGAAGCGTTTACAACCATTATTACAGCAAGAGAATTAGACGAAGAAGGAAATTACACAAAAAATATAAATGGTGTAATAAAAAGCATTGCTAATTATTATTACAACGATGCCGTAATAAAATTAGATGACACTTCGAGCAATTTTGTTGAAGCTGTAGAGCTATATAACGAATATAAAAAAGTGTATTCTGCAATAGGCAACGTAGATTTTAAAGAAAAAGATATTCTCTTTTATACCGTATTAGGACAAAGAAATAGTACGAAGTACGAAAACAATAAACAATTGTATAAACAATATTTAGATTCGGCAGTAGCTAGTTACAAAAAAGTATTAGAAATTGATTCTAATCTAGCTGATATCCATATGAAAATAGGAATTTTATACTTTAACGAAGCAATAGATTTGGTAAATGCCCTAGACCCAGATGCAGATTGGGACGTAGCCATTAAAGCCGATGAACGAAAAGCAGAACTAGCATTGCTAAGTATTCCTCACTTTAAAAAAGTATTAGAATCAGACCCAGATAACACAAAAGCTTTATATAGTTTGGCTGGTTGTTACGAATTACTTACGTTAAAAGACGAGGTTAGGCATTATTTAACATTGCTAAAAGAAAAAGACCCAGAATTTTATAACGATGTCTATAAAACTAATCCTTAAATCTAAAGTATAATGCGATTTTCTGTAGGAAAAAAAATAGGTTTGGGGTTTGCTTTAATTGTATTTTTACTACTTACCATATTTGGAGCTACACTCAAGGTACTAAAAGAAGCAGAAGGAACACTTCAAACAACAATTAATAATAATAAAGAGTATATAGAAGTCGGTCAACCAACCGTAGATGAGCTCATAGAATTAAAATTTAACGTAAATAACGCTCTAAAATATATTCAGCATATAACATTTACACCTACCAAACCCGACGATTTTGAACGAAGACAATTACATGAAATTCTAAATAAAAAATTACCTTCTAACTTAGCTAAATTAGACTCTTTACAACCCTATTGGCTAAGTAAAAGTAATGCCGAAAATAGAGAACTATTAACCAAAATAGAAAAAGACATACAAGAAGCAACAGAAGCTTATTTTAATTCTATAGGAAATGTATTAACAGGTTTTGAAGATTATGAAATAGAATTTAATGTGTTAACAGCACGTACTTTTTACGATACCGAAGTAGAACCAGCATTTCAAAATGTAATAGAAGAAGTAGAAAACCTATTAGAGATAAAGAATAAAGACCTAGAACAACAAAAAAAACAAGGTTCGGCTTCTTTCAAAAAAACGAATTATAAATTTTCATTATTATTTTGGGGAATCTTAATTGCAGCTGCAGTTTTAATTATAGGTACAATTGTTATTGCGACATTTACTACATTAAGTATAACAAAACCAGTACAAGAGTTAAAGACATTTTTAATAGCTTTAGGAAAAGGAATTATACCCGAAAAACACATAAAGCCTAGCAACGATGAAATAGGAGAAATGGCAGTAGCAATGAACAATCTAGTAGATGGCTTAGAACGTACAACAACCTTTGCAAACGAAATAGGAAAGAGTAATTTTGATTATCCTTACACTCCACTAAGTAGCAAAGATAAATTAGGGCACGCACTCCTCGTCATGAAAGATGAGTTGGCAGAAAGCGAAAGAGAATTGGAACAGAAAGTAATAGAAAGAACACTTGAAGTTGTAAGACAAAAAGAAGAAATAGAACATCAAAGCGAAAAACTAGAAGAATTATACAAAGATATTACAGCAAGCATCCGCTATGCAAAACGTTTGCAAGACTCTATTTTGCCACAAGAACAGTATATAAAACAAATGTTACCAAATTCTTTTGTTTTATTTAAACCCAAAGATATTGTTAGTGGCGACTTTTATTGGTTTCAAGATACCGAAGATAAAATTGTTTTCGCAGCAGTGGATTGTACAGGGCATGGTGTGCCAGGTGCTTTTATGAGTTTAATAGGAGCTAATGCTTTGTCTAGAATAGTAGCCGAAAATAAAATAACCAAACCGTCAATTATTTTAGACGAACTCAATCGTTTATCTTCAGAGGCTCTAAATAAATCTACCGAAGGAAATGAAGTAAGAGATGGAATGGATGCTGCACTGTGTACTATAGACAAAAAGACCAAGCTACTAGAGTATGCGGGAGCAAATAACCCTCTGTATTTAATTAGGGATGGCGAAGTAATGCAAGTTAAAGCCGATAAATTTGCAATAGCTAGTTTTGTACCTGGAGAACACCATTACACCAATCACGAGATACAATTGCAATCTGGAGATGTTATTTATTTGTTCTCCGA
>Ga0256843_1002918_pt1 | contig 12215 bp, 12 predicted proteins | sample AlvinellametaG_FD_191572 | JGI IMG/M metagenome (GOLD analysis project Ga0256843, IMG submission 191572) | Pompeii worm associated microbial communities from hydrothermal vent at the East Pacific Rise, Pacific Ocean - Alvinella | ecosystem: Host-associated > Annelida > Integument > Unclassified ... | reverse complement strand
TACGCACCAATGCTTCAGCAACATCGGCATCACTGAACATTGAGTAACTGCTTCCACCGATTGTCAAGTTGATCGGTTGTAAACCACTTGAAGAATCAGAACTGTCACTGCCAACATGACCACCGGTTGCATAGCCTTTTGGTTTCGCAAACTGCATTTGATTTATCGCTGTCAACAAACCAAGTCCGTATGTGTCAACCGATTCTCTTTTTATGACATACTCTCCACCGGTGAGCATTGCAGATACTTTGTCACTGTCGGTTGGATCATAACCACCTACAAGTCCATCCCCACTGAAATACCCACCTGTTGCCAATTTAGGGATGTAACCACCCCCTGCATTGTGGTATCGTGTATAAACATCAATGTATGCAACCTGTGAGTTTATCCAGTTTATAGCATCAATGACCGGTCTGTAAACATTGTTTACATCAGCGTACACGTTTAACGATGGTGACAATGAAGCGATCCACCCCATTGTCAAGTTTACAGATTCTACCACGTTTGACATATCACTGTAAACGGGCTGTGTTTGTGGCTTCAATCTTGAAACATCTTTATCAAACTTGTTCACATCCCTACGTGCAGGGTTTGTATCTGACCTCAACTGTGTTGTCACAGGTTTATTATACTGTGTTGACTTCCATCTGTTAATGTCTATGGTGGCAGGTTTTGTATCCGCCTTCACTGTCTGCTGCACAGGCTTTTTCGCTTCGTTCATTCTAAATGATTCAAGCACCCTTTCAGCCTGTTTCCATTCAGGATTTACGATCTGCGTTAGTTTGTGACCATCCCATTTATATGTGAACTTTGTGATGTTAAAATCTGCCGGTGTTGTATCAGCATCGACACGTACCGTGTACCCGTTCATAGATAGTCTGTCAAGCCCGACTCTGAATTGATCGAGTTCAGCCTTTCCACGTTCAATATCAGCCGTATTTATGTGTAACTTGCGATCTTTGTTTGTGATCTCTTCAGCTTTTCTATCGATCTCCATCAATTTAAGCTTTGTCTCACGTTCATTTATATCATACTGAAGCGTTGCACGTTTATCTTTGAATTTTTTACCTATCTCATCGAGTTTCCCCAATGTTTTATCAAGCTCTTTGGTGTCTGCAAATTCACCTTTTCTCTTTTGAGCATCCTGATAGGTTGATTTCAATGCTGAAATGTATGCTTTAGTCGCTTGAATTTGAGCTTTTGTCATTTCAAGTTCAGCTATTTTCATTTCCATTTTCGCATCGTGAGCTTTGAGTTCTGCTATCTCCTGCTCAAGTAGAATCTGCATCTCACCATTTTTGGTGCGTTCATAGATTTCCAATGCTTTGGATCGGGTTTGATCCTTTGAAGCCAACACCCTACCATCTTTACTGATCTCTGTCTCTGCAAAACTGTCTGCCAATGACTCCATACTTGCATAGTAACTCTTCGCATGATCGAAGTCACCACTACGCATTGCTTCCTGAGCCTTACGTTCCAATTCATCAATACGGGTTAGGTTCTTTTTGTACTTCTCATAATCTTTCAAACCCTTCAATGAGAGATCATACAATTTCTGCTCATATTTATCATTGACATCAATGCGTTTATTCGCATATGTATTCTCTATCTCAAGACGTTTGAGTGCTAATCCGCTGATCTCTACATTGAATTTCTGCTCTGATTTTATAAGCTTTTCGATGGTCTTATTTGCTTTAGCCAGTCGCTTATCGTAAAGCTTCTCTATCTTCTTAAATGCTTTTTCAGCTTCGGGAGTTACGATCCCATACTTCTCCCATTCGATCTGAGCTTTCTTTACAGCTAACGACTCTTTATCTATCGCTTTAGCAGTTGCTTCATAAACAAGGATGAGTGATTCTTTTTGTCGCTTCAACATATCCTGTTTCAGTCGATATGTATCTAAATCCTCACCATCCTTACGTTGCACTTCGAGTTTCTTCTCAATGGAGTTGATCTCATTCCCGATGAGTTTGATGTATTCACTCTTCTCCTCATTGGTTAGAACCAACGCTTTACGCTCTCTATCATAGGATTCTTCAACAAATGATGTCAACTTCTCATAGCGTGTCTGCTGCTTCACCATATCATCTGACATTTTCTTGTTTACACGATTCACCTCTTCAAGATGATCGAGATATAGTGCTATGGCTGCTGAAGCTGCCACAAATGCTGCAATGATGGGATTGGCTGCTGCAAACGCATAGAGCGTCTTACTCATCGTTTTCAACCCTGTTGCTGCATTGACAAATGATACTCTCAACTTCCCGTTGGATGCAATAAGAGCATTATTTACTACAATGTATGCTTTTATACCAATTGCCAGTTCAGCGATCAGTTTAAGGAGTTCCTGATTCTCAAGGATCAACTCAAGCATTGTACCACTGATCTTTGCGGCAATAGATAAGAAGTCACTCAATAATGAGATCAACCCACCTATACCTTCAGCGAACTGTCTTACTTTATCCTCATCCAAACCACGTACGAACTCTGTAAGGCTTCGAGTTGAATCAGTAAGGAGTGGGATAAGGACTTGACCGATCTTTATCGCCAAACCCTCTAATGCTGAGAGTAAACTCTTATATGAACCGGATAAGGTATCCATCATATCTTTAGCAGCCTGTTTCGCATAATCATCAGACATTGCCTGTTTGATCTTCTTGAGCTTATTGTCAAATTTGTCAAGGTTTTCCATCAAAGCGATCAATGATGCTTTTGCTTCTTCCCCACCGATCTCTGATAGCTTTATGGCTCTGACATCAGGTGGTAGCTTTTGCAGTCTGTCACGTAACAGTTTTATCTGCTCATTAAACGGGATGAGATTGTGATTGGCATCGTACATCGAGATACCAAGTTCATCGAGATATTTCTTTGCTTCCTTGTTACCTGCCAATCGTGACATAACGATCTTTAACTGTGTACCTGCTTCAGCTCCCCGCCTACCTGAATCAGCCAAGACACCAAGTGCAGCGGTTGTCTCTTCGAGCGTGACATTGTAGTTCTTCGCTACAGTACCAACCTTTGCCAATGCCTGACCGAGCTGTGTGATGTTGGTTGCAGAGATCGATGCACCCTTCGCCAAGATGTCTGACACGTCATTGAGTTGTGATGCTTCAAGCCCCCATGACTTCATTGCTGTGACAGATATTTGTGTTGCTTCCCCAAGATCGATAAGCCCTACTGCTGCCAAGTTCAGGACATCATCAACACCTGCTAACTGCTCTTTGGCTGTCAAACCACCGAGTGCCATCTCATTCATCGCACCGGCAACTTGAGATGCAGAGAACACTGTACTCTCACCCAGTGCCTTCGCCATATCCTCAAGCAATTTAATATCTTCAGCGGATGAATTGGATGTGATACCAAGACGTTTGATAGCCTGTTCAAAATCAGCGGTGGTCTTTATTGCACCTACAAGGGAGTGGAATGATCCGTAAATGATAGCCAATTTACCAACGTGAACCGTTAACTGCCTGAAACTACGTGTAAGCTGATCTACCTTTGCACGTTTATCACCTACCTTTGATATTTCACGCTCAAGTGTCTTGAGTTTTTTATTTAAGGCATCGATCTCAACTTTGGCTTTGTTTGTCTCAGTCGTTATCTCAATTCGTATCTGTTCATCAGTCATGGATTATCCTAATTTTGTGTTTAACATGTCGATGTTGGCTTTGTGATGATCCTCTTTTATCTTCTTCTTTTTCTTGACTCTCAATTGGTCTAAGAATTTGTCAAAATCATCATTTTCAAGCGTTGCACCTCTTGAAGCCACTGCTGAGTTGTGGATAGCTTCAAGCTTTGATATTTCGTACTCTTCAAGTGCTGAGACAAAAAATGAAAATCCATACTCATAAACATCACTGTGACCATTGCGGATCAGCTTCGCCATGTCACTTATGAATTTTTTTTTAACTCTTCACGTTCCTCTTCAGTGGGTTCTTCATACTCACCTGATTCCATCATCTTCTTTAACTCTTCCATTGCATTTGGATAAGTTAGATCAATGATGTCCTTGTAAAGTTCCATTGCTATGTTATGACCAAGTGATCCAAACTGCTCCTCTGTCATACCTGCACAGATCAAAGCGTTCTTTGGGTTATCATAGGCAGGATCATCCATAGCACGTTCACGATACGCTGTTGTGAGTTCAGTCAACTCAATTGTACCTATACCATCAATGGTAGCCTGTAATCGCTTCATTGGGTACGTTTTCTTTATCATAAAATATCCTTTGTCATTTAGGATATTATATCATAAAGTTCCCCCGAAGAGGGGGAAACAGACTTAACACGCATCCGTATCAAGTTCTATGATGTCAAGGTAGTCGGAGAGTAGTCCGTTGTCCACACTGTCAACCATTGCTGAACCTGCAAACGAGATTGTTCCGATCTCCTCACCTTTAAGTGCGAAGTCGCCATCTTGTGTTACAGATACCTTTTTGAACACGTATTTGTAGTTGTTACCAGTCTGAGAAGATGTTACAACAATAAAGCGTCCTGTTAGGGCGGATTCTTTAAGTGTTGCAGATGTTCTCATTGTGATAGCCGGTGCTGAAATTGTTAGGTGAAGTTCCTCACCGTCAAAGATCGCTCCACCCTCAAGGATAGTGATGTACCCTGATTTTGCATCAAACGAGTAATCTGTACCTTCCACATACGTGGTAGAGTCTGTAGAATCAGTCACCAAAAGTGATGTCGCATTGTAATAACCTGTATCCACAATGTAACCAACTTTAACTTTCGTACCATCAACTACAATCGCTTCATTTGTTACAGCGGACTGACTTGAGTCAACCAGTGTTCCAAGGAACGCTCTGTTCAACATCTCAAGTGTGATCTCAGACGTTGAGAATTTAACATCTGCTGATTTCTTTGCAACATACTTTGCATCAAGTACAGGAGTACACCCTTCAGTGTCATAGTGATCTTTCCACTCAATCGATGTAGAGAACGTGATACCGTCCGTCTTACCGAAGTACATCATCGGTTCATAAGAACCATCTGAGTTTAGCTTTTCAAAGTAGAGTTTTCCCCCACCTGTGTAAATTGGATTTTTAGCCATAATATTTCCTTTATTTTAGATTAGGACTGATCAAAGCGACAACGAATAAGTAATCAACCTCAAGGTTTCCATTCTGAATATCGATGTCTGATTTTACAAATCTCAACATACGATCCTGCTCCATAGATTCCTTATTGATAAGGTTTATCAATTCTTCGTTTCCCTCTCTTGTTTGGATCACAAACGTAACCCGTCTAACATAAGAACTTTCAGATTGTTCCCTCAATGCGACAAATACATACGGTGCTTCATCGGTCTGTTTAGCCAAGTCGATAAGTATATCTTTGACCTCAGCTTCAGTACAGAACAGTTCATCATACATTTCTCATACTCCGTTGTGTAAGTATTGTATAAAGCAAATTATGTTCATCAGCCGTGTAACTGATCACACCGTAAACTTCACCATTGATAAGGAATGATGATAAACGTGTTGATATGGTTGGGATGTCTGACATCCTGACTATAATGATCCTCATCACCGAGTCACCAATATCACTCGCTTCATCAAAAACTTGAGCATTGACATTCAAAGGTGTCTCAGTTCCATAACGATACTCAATGGACTGTGCAAATTCATCTGTGTCCAATAAAGTATCGAGATCAGAATCGAGAACATCTTTAAAATTCATTACTCAGTTTCCTTCTTTTTACGTCTCTTACGTGGTTTTGGTTCGACTTGATCAGGTGTCGCTTCGTCAATTACCTCAACGGAACTCAACCCTACGATCTTGTCTGCATCTTCACGTGGTAGAATCTTAACGTCACCTTTCTCAAACACACCGATTGCAGTGATAGTTTTTGAAATGAATCTAAGCTTTACCTGTCCCATGATTACGCACCAAGTTTAACGAGAACTGTTCCTGCAACTGCACCTGCTTTTTCAGTAGTTGCATAACCAATAACTCTACCGGATGTAGCATCTGTAGTTGCCAGTACACCTGTTGCATCGACATACAGTTTAGCACCAAGTGAAACAGTATCAGCATCTACCGCTGCTACCTCAAATACACCTTCGACCTGAAGTGCTACGCTCTCACCTGCCAGTACACCTGTGGATGCGACACCTACTCTTGAACCAAAATCAATGAAGTCGCCACCGTTTGTGTCCGCTGTTGCGATCACATCGATGATCTTACCTTCCTGTACGAATCTTGCTGTTTTTGCCATCTTTATCTCCTTATGGATTTAGTTTGAGGGGTGTTATCCCCTCACCTCTTATTTACCTTTATACATACCTCTGAAGTCCTCAGCCATCAGTCCGAAGTCAAAGATACCATCAAACACTGTTCTTGCCAATGAAGATGAGTCTGTTTTCAGGATCGGTCTACGACCTGTACCTGCCAAGTAACCTGCTTTGAGTGTACGTCTACTTGCCATCAAGTACCACTCATCCGCTGTTGCCAGTTCAGCATCTACGATGAGCTGTAGTGACTTGTAGTGAGGGTTATACACTTTGTTGTTCTTCGCATCTTCAATAGATGCTGCTGAGTTCAGCAACTCAAGTGCCTGTTGCTCAAGTTCAGGTGCTACAACCAAGAATTGAGGTGTGATGTTCAGTGGTGTCTTACCGTCAAGTGCAACCTGCTTACGCATTGCTACTCTTGCATCAGAAAGTGCTTGAGAACTGAACGCTACTCCACCTACGTTGAAGTGATTGATCGCATCAAAGATGTTGAACCCATCAGCCATTTTGTAGTTTGAATAATCACCTGTTTGTCTGAGTAGATCATACGCTCTACCATTCGCTGTGTTACCTGCCAATGTAGCAAATTCCTGAAGCATACCTGAGAACGCACCAAGATCATCATTGATCATCATCTCACGTGTTACTGTGAATGAGTTACCGAAGCTCTCGATTGCCCATGTCTCTTTGTGTTCAGAAACCGCTTTTTGTTTCAGTTCACCGTTCTCATTGATCTTGTCAAGTCTACCACCGGTAGTTCCTCTTACGATCTCAGTGTTTGGTCTGAAGTCGGGTACATCTGTCTCAGTGATCCACATTTTGAATGTATGAGGTTGTGCATCAAACTCTTGAACGAGTTTTCTGTTACCTGATTCAAGCAAAAGTGCAGGAAAATCAGTTGTGACCATTGCACGTTCTACGATCTGCTCTCTTGAGCGTCCATAACCTTGTGTACCTGTGATGAGTTTTGCTACATCTACAAGTGATGCACCTCTTACACTGTTGTCTTTAAGATCAACGTCAACACCCATTTTGGCAGCGATCACATCACCAACTTCACGGATCATCGCTTCACGGTTCGGTGTGTCACCAACCTGTACGTTTGCAGGTTCAGTCTCTTTTGCCTTCTCATCGAGGATCGCTCTTGTGAAAGCATCAACTGTAAGCTCTTTGTCACCTACATACTTCTCTCTGAGTTCATCAGATGCTCCGTATTTGGTTGCGATCGCTCTGATCTGCTCTTGTCTCTTCAGTTCAGCATTTTCCGCTTTAACACGCTGCAACTCTTCAGCATCGATCTGTGCTTTACGTTGTGCTTCATCTTCGATCTTTTTGATTTCGGCTCTTACTTTTGTAAGTTCAGCTTCCTGCTCAGATGTTCTCTTTGCAATAGCTTCAAGTTTAGCCAATCTTTCCTGTAGTGTCATGTTTTACTCCTGTTAGTTAGTTGATACCGAATTGAGCTTCGAGTGCAGCCACTCTTGCTTCAATATCAGCATCAGCATCTTCGGCTTCACGCTTCTTAGCTCCGGCATCAAAACCGATACCGACTGCTGACAATTCTTGAATGTCATAATCAGTAACAGTTACAATGTCGTGCTGTCCTTCACGTTCTTCCACCTCATATTTATTGATCCTGTATCCGATGGAAACATCAGTCAAGATACCTTCCGCATATTTACGGTAGATACTCTGTTCTGCTTCACCTGATCCGAATACAACATCACCAATGATAGTGCCGCCTTCCTCTCTAACATTTTTCACCCGACCAATGGCACTATCGACTGATCTATCGTGATCTTTGAAAAATGTGTTAAGACTTCCAAATGAAGCACCTCTAACGTCAAGTACCTCCTCATAGGATTCACCTGACCACCAATCGTAACGCATACCACCATTGTCATTGGAAACCAACACAAAAGATAAGGTGTTATCCTCATTTCGTGTATTGTCCGGTGACATACGCATGGTTGCTTTACGTTGGTGTGATGCACCTACAAGGGCTTCTCTTTTTGTCAACATTGAAACTCCTTTCGTTTCATATTATATCATATTATCACGTGATAACAAGGTTTCAACAAGTGACTTCAATTTGTCTACTTCAGCCATCAATTGTGTAGGTGATTCATCCTCTTTGGGTTTTTCAGGTTCAACCCACAATCCGTACTCTTTGAGGATTTCGATCTCTTGAGCTTTTTTCTGCACGATCTCTTCAAAATCCTGTCCCTGCTGCATCGCCTGATCGGTCTGTGTTGTGAGGTTGAGTTCGATCTCTTTTTCTATCGCCAACATATCTTTAAGTGGATCAACCCAACTTCTTTTTGGTCTTATCCATCTTACTTTGGTGTACTCTTTTGGGTTCTCAAGGAACTTTACAAGTGGTATCTTGATCGTACCCTTCATTATCTCGATCTCAAGCCACGTTCTATAAATATCATTCAGCACATAATCGATAAAGTGTTTTTGCTCCTCATCGAATCGGTAGTTGTCCTGTATGAGAGATGCACGTGAAGATGAGAAGTTGACTTTAGAATAATCCTTAAATGCCAATTCATATGAGACACGTCTTGCAGTGGCGATCATCCTTACAGTCGTCTCTACAAATGACTTGTAATCATCCGATCCTGCCTGTCCTGCCTGTCTGTCAATACTCTCACCTTTCTGTAGGTAGTACACCAACACACCATTGATCTCCTGAAGCTTCTGATCATCATCACTTACACCAAGGTTGGATGGATCGACATCAGCCTTCACTGTGTATGCCACAGATGCTCTTGCCCGTGCCGCTTCAATGGTTGCTGTTTGGTAGGCTGAGAAGTTCTTTATATCAATGATAGCCTGAGCATATTCAGATACCCCACGATATTGTGTTGCACGTTCAGGTTTGTAGAAATTGATAATGTACTCTTCAGAGATCGTAACCGTTTTGTTACTGTACGCACCATTATCATCGGCAACTTTGAATCTATACCCACGTATCGTACCGTCCGGGTTCTTTTCAATGCCCCCGTCTTGACCACCATCATCAAGTGCATCCGCTTCGATGAGTTGAAGCTTCAAACCCTCATCCGTATAGCGTTTATAGATGAAAATCTCACCATCCACCATTCTTGTGTGCATAATGATCTTTTGGATGTCATTAAAGTTCATTTTACCGGTAGAATCGCAGTTTTTTCGGTTTAAAGCCCAGTCATTCCATAGTTTTTCGATGTTAGAATCAAGCTTTTTCTTACCTGATCTCGACTGAAATTGAATACCTTGACCAATAACATTGTTTACAATAGCACCGTCAATGTTCGCCATAATGGGGTTGTTAGCCTTCAACCACCTTGCCCTTGCCCTCATTGTAGGTCTATCAGCCTGTGCAGTCTCTTCAAATGGACTGTTTGCGTTCCAAAAGTCTCTGTTGGCTAAGGTTTTCTTTCCGCCTTCGTAAAATGCTCTTTTAGCATTAGTTATTCTTGTATGTATATTAGCCAAAACTCACTCCGTATGCTTTACCTGTACGCATCGTCTGTGTTGGTATCACATCACCATACGTTTGTAATTTCTTAACTAAATATTCTTCACGTTTCTGAAGCATCTCAAGGTCTGCTTTCCAAAACTCACGACCATTGATTGAATAGCGTTGGTTCTGCATCACTTTGGAGATAGCAGTCTGCACCTCTTCAAGCTGTTGCCCATATGTTTGTAGATTTACAGCCATGTAGACTCCTTTTTGATATTATATCATATAATTCAATATTCATCTAAATAGCTTTTGGGTTTTGGTTTTGCGGATGGTCTGTGTACGTTCTTCACTTTTGTATCACCCCCAATATGTAGGATCGGTCTATCGATCATATCAGGGTTGACACCCAGTATATGTAATGCTGCAATAGCATATACCGTACAGTCAATTGCTTCATTCCTTGTGCGTATCTTCACATACTTTCCATTCTCATCCCTCTTTTCTGCTGTAAGCATATTGAAGAATCGTTTATCGAAAATATCCTTACGTGGGAAATGCACATAGTTCACACCCACTTCGGTTATTCCAAGCTGTGCATAAAAATCATCCTTTATTGTAGCTGTTCCAACCAAGAACAGGTTTTTGTCATTCAGCTTGATGTCCTTCAGGGTTCTGTTCACCACCGGTGCATTAGGTGTGGATGATCCTTTCAAACCAAACACTTTATTCGGTAACCGGTTCTTTACATAATCGTAAACTGCTTTGGTTCTGTGACCACCGGTGTCAACACCTTTCCCCATTGCCTTCATTGTAAAACCGTCAACACGTCTCCACTCTGTGTTAAGGTAGTTGTCAAGTGCTTCTTTGGTTGCATCATACTGTGGATCACCTGCAATAACCTTGTAATCGATAAAGAATAGCTCACCATATTTCCCGTGACCAAGCATGACAACTTCAAATCTATCATCCTGTGTGTCAACACCTGCTGTTATGATCATTACATCATTTGGTACATCTGCACCGTACTCTTCAAGTCTGCTGTCAACATCTGTAATGTCAACACCGTCAAGCTTCGGCATGAAAGGTCTTGCTTCCCTTGTGTTCACCCATGTCTGCATGAGCCGTGAATCACCTTGATCCAATGCCTTCTTTGCCTTCAGGAACTCACGTGCAATTGAATCCCATGACAACCAACCCACCGGTGACAAGAACGATGGCACAAGGAACCCTCTGTGGATATGCTCTTTTTGAGGTATCCACTTTGCACCATTACTTTCATCCATCATCCATGTCTTTTTATGCTCCGGTATGAGTGTACCACAATGCTTACATGAGTATTTTACCTCACCCTTTAGGGTGTATTTATCGTGATCAAAGATGAAGTTCTCCCACACGAAATTGATCAGCTCACCACATTCAGGACATGGCATAAAGTATTCGCTTTGGTCTGAGTCCTCAAACTCTTTTTCAATATTCGACTCCCCCATGAGGGTTGGTGTGGAGTTTATGAAGATCATTTTGTTTGAGAAGGCATCGGCTCTCGCTTTTGCCAATGTCATTACGTTACCTTCCCCAAATTCACCAAAACCATCGACATCATCAAGAATAACAAGTCTTGCAGAAAACGATCTGAATGATGAGGTTGAGTTCGACCAACCAAGTGTGATACCACCACCGGGAACTGATTTGGTAAACATATCACCGATGTCGTCTTTTGATTTACCACCTATGATCTTCTTACGTAAATGTGGTATAGCCCTGATCGATGGTGTAAAACGTCTCTTTGATGTACCCTTTGCCAATGTCTCTGTCGGTACGATATACAAAATAGGACATGGGTACAGATCGAGATAGCACAGTGCCACGTTGTCCGCTGTGGTAGACATACCGATCTGTGTACCCTTCATCACCTTGACTTCACTGTATGGGGATGATGGTGAGCAACAATCTGATATTTCTCTTACATAAGGGGTTCTTGCCGTTCTGAACTTACCTGCTTCAGCGGATGATTCGGTAGTAAGGTATCTAAACTTATCAGCCCATTCACTTACCGTATATCGTGGATCGGGTTTGATACCTGCTACAACCCCTTCCAACATTGGGTTCTCTATTTTAGTAAGGAAACGATCTTTGACTTTAATATAAGACATTATTTCTTCTCATAGAGTGATCTCTCAGTCAAACCATTAAGCACTTCATTTATTTCTTTATACAACATCTCTTTGATAGTTGTGATGTCTGTGATACTTGCGATCTCACCTGATAATCTTTCAGGGATAGTAAGTATCTGATCACGTATGATACGCACTGTACTAAAAGCCTGTTTCTCAACCTCTTCACGGAGTATGTACTTAGAATCTTCGATCTCCACTTTTTTCTTTGCCAATTCAGCTTGATGCGTTGTCAACTCGATACGGGCTTCGACAAGTGTTTTTGGCTTTTTCTTTGCTCTACTCCTGACAGGTTTTGGTGGTGATTTTTTTACATTATTACTTATAGGGTTTTCCATGTGTTCCACTACTG
>Ga0256843_1002917_pt1 | contig 12221 bp, 8 predicted proteins | sample AlvinellametaG_FD_191572 | JGI IMG/M metagenome (GOLD analysis project Ga0256843, IMG submission 191572) | Pompeii worm associated microbial communities from hydrothermal vent at the East Pacific Rise, Pacific Ocean - Alvinella | ecosystem: Host-associated > Annelida > Integument > Unclassified ... | reverse complement strand
GCCGCATCCTCTTTTAGGTAGTTTTGTACAAGATCCATAAAAAATGTTTTAAAGTTTTTTGAAGCACTCTGTAACGTCCCAATACTAATAAGCAGATCAAATTTTCCAAGCATCAAACCATCTAGTTGGTTGATATCGTGTCTATAAAAGTCTACACACTCTTCTAGAAAATTTGCTTTAGCATAAGCAATAGCACTTTGAGAGTAGTCAACCCCTACCAATTTTAAATTGAGATACGCCTCTTTACCAATAACCTCTTGAATGATTTTAAACTCATCACCACGGTTAATACCCAAATTTAAAATCTCTTTACGCCTTTCTACCTTCACATTACGAAGTGCCTCTTGGTAGTAGTAGTAAAATGCTGGCTCTTGCATCTTATGAATCTGCCAAAAGAGAGAGTCGCTTCCATACTTCTCACTATCTTTACTCTCTTGATGAAAAGAGCGATGGGAGAGTTTGGTAAAAGAGAGCTCCACCAAAGGGTAGCTAGAGACTTTTGGAAGTGCCAAACTACACTGTAGCAACTCTGCTAACTCAACCCAAGATTTCAGACTTCGGTAACAGTAGCTTACCCCCTCAATGGTTATCGTCTCCCCAGCATAAACACCTTCTGCTACATCGGGGTTGAGTACACAAAAAGAGAGTGTTGCTTCTACCCTTAACTGCTCTTCTATCCAAGCTATAATTGTAGCTAGGGATTCATTGTAAAATATTTTCATGCTCTCTTCTCTTCATGAATAAGTAAAATCTCATACTCCAGATACCCTAAGGGATACTCTCTCATAAGACGTTTCATCTCTTGAATACCCAAAAGATTACGCGCACCCCCTACACCACTTTGCTTCATATAGCGAAACATCTCACGTACAGAAGAGAAGGCTAACGTATAGTTTAGTGTTGTATACTCAGCATCTTTGAAGTAGGTTTTCGCAATGCTTTTCACCTCTTCAAGTGAGCGTAACAAGGGTGGAGTGTGTGCTGTTTCATGTAGTGTTTTAAATGTTCCAGAAGTAAAAATAGCTAAACTCACAGGTGTTTGAAGTGAAGCTATTTCAGACAATGTTTGAGACAAATCTTCAGCCCACTGCAATGAAGAGGCAGAGACAATACGCTCAAACTTCTCCTCTTTAAAGCTCTCACAACACCCTAGAAGATTGAAATCTTTTTGATAGAGGGTTACCTCTGGCGATTTAGGGTGTAACGCAAGCATCCCTTGGGCAAAATCTATCCCTACAAACTTCTCCAATTTCCAATCAACTCTCTCATAAAGAGCCCCCCTACCACAACCAATATCTAACATACGCATAGGTTTCTCTTTTGCAATCTTTTCAATAACTCTCTTGACTACTCTCTCCTGAATTCTATTGTACTGATTGTAGGCATTGGCATGTTTGGAAAATTCAAGTTGTATTTTCATAGTCGATTGTCTACCTTTAGACTTCAAAATTAGGACGCTATTATAGAACGATTTGTGTTAAAAGAGGATTTTGAGAGGAGATTTTTAAAATTATCCTTTCTGGCATAAAAGGGAGATGAAAAAAAATGTCTTTTACTATTTTTAGGGAAAAGAAAATAACATTTGACCAGAAAGGATAGGAGGATTATAGCCCTTCAGTGTTAACCTAATGTTAATTAGTAAACTTTTTGCTATGATTTTACTATGAAAAATGAGAAAAATAACTATGATCTTATTGTTGTGGGTGCTGGACCTGCGGGAATGATGGCAGCGATTGTGGCTGCACAAAAAAAGCAACGTGTCTTGCTTCTAGAGAAACTCCCACACATCGCTACCAAACTTAAAGCCACAGGAGGAGGACGGTGTAATCTGACCAATACCCTTGATAAAGAGCAATTTATGGCACACTTTGGACGCGATGGACGCTTTATGCGTGAAGCCCTTGAAGCATTTTTCTCCAAAGAGCTACGCACCTTTCTAGAGAGCCTTGGTGTAGAGACCCATGCGCCCGATGGTTTTAGGGTTTTTCCTAGCAATCACAAGTCTACCACCATTATTGATGCGATGCAAAAAGAGATGGAAAAATTAGGTATATATATAATATGTAAGCAAAAGGTAACAAAAATCCTTATAAAAGAGGGTTCCATTGAGGGGGTAGAGACAGAAGAAGATACTTTTTTTTCACCTCGTCTTGTTCTTGCTACAGGGGGTATGGGCTACCCTCAACTAGGAGCTGAAGGCGATGGCTACCCTATGGTTGAAGCACTTGGACACACCACTACCCCTCTCTACCCAGCAATGATGCCTCTGAAAGTAAAAGAGTCATGGGTAGGTGAATGTAGGGCAGATACCTTGGCAAAAGTAGAGATGAAAGTGGCACTCAAAAAGTACAAAAAGCTCTCAGCCAAAGGGGATCTCATCTTTACAAAAGGGGGTATTAGAGGTCCTGTAGTACTTGATTTTTCACGAGAGATTACCCCTCTTTTAGAGAAATTTCAAGAGGTACCACTCCTTGCTAACTTTACCAAAGGGATGAATGAAGAGCAGATTCGCCAACACTTTAAAACAAAACTAGCCAAAGATGCTACCTACAATACTACACTTAGACTTGTAGAGAGCCTCCTTCCTCACTCTGTAGCATTGGCACTGTGTCACTTGGCAGAGGTTGAACCAGATTTAACACTAAGTAGACAAAAAGGGAAACATAGAGAGAGACTCTATCAACTTCTCGCATGGACACCTCTTACTGTAGTAGGACACGATGGATTTAAAATGGCAATGATTACCCGTGGAGGCATTAGACTCAATGAGGTTAACCCTCACACCATGGAGAGTAAAAAGATAAAAGGACTCTTCTTCTGTGGGGAGATTCTCAATATTGATGGTCCATGTGGAGGATACAATCTCCAATGGAGTTTCTCTTCTGGGTATGTAGCAGGAGAGAAGAGCTAGAAACTATAAGAGAGTTCCATAAAGAGCATATCGTTATTTTCAATGCTATCAAAGAGTTTTGATCCTCCAATGTAGTCTACCACTCCTCCAGAAAGGTTCACTCCATCAACCAGCGCATACTCTAACCATACACGTTGATAGCCCCCTTCATCACACCTTTTACCATAGAGTGAAAGCAGATAGTTTACACTTAGGGTTGCGTGCATAAAGTCTCTACCAATACGTAACGCATGTTGGTAGGTATCTTCTCCAGCAATAAAGTCCTCCTCAATAAGACGGTTATCATAGGTGTTAAAGTGACGAAGCGATATATCGTAATTGATACGGGTATCGGCAATACCATTATACTCTACACCTAAAAGTGTATCGGTACGGGAGAATGTTTTCTCTTGGGTTGTTGTATAGTGTAACCCATCAAAGTAGGCAACTTCACCTTTGAAAAGCCATGACCCCCACAAGATATTGGACGCAGCACCATACATAGTAACCTTTTTATGGATATGGGTAAGGAGATTGTCTACTACACTATAGTAACCAGCATCATCATACAAACGGCTTACATAGAAGTTGATATCCCAACCAGAAAACTCAGCTCCTAAAGAGAACGCATAGGTAGGATCCGAGGGATGTTCCTCTACAACAGAAGGCTCTGGCATAGGGTTAAAGGCTGAACCAAAAGGAGGGTTTTTAGAGAAACGCTGTTCCAAAATCACCATAGGTGTCAAACGCCAATCTCCTACAAAGTAGTCTACTTTTACCATGGCTACAGGCAGACGTAAATCTTCTATATCTACCATCGCTGGTTTACGGTTGTCTATGGGGTTGAGTACATCGGTAATACGGATGGTATCGCTACGTCCCCACACCACAACTTGTCGCCCTAATTTCACATCTAGATTGTCAGATAAACTCCCCTCGATGTAGGCATCAAACAGCTCTGTCTCATGCTGGTTCTCTTTACGCTCATCTTCACTATAAGGCTTATCACGTAGATCATAGATGGCATCGTAGTACCACTTGGCATTGGTTTTGAGTTTCCAGCCATTTTCAAACTTATGCTCATAGTCTAAAAAGAGTGATGTTTTTAGACTATTGAGATGGTCATCTGGGCTGGTACCATGGTAGGCATCATTGGCTTGAAAACTTACACTTCCACTCACCCCTTCAAAAAAAGAGACTCCCTTTTTCATCGTTTGGGTACAATTCTCCTCTTGTGTAGGTATGAGAGGGGCATCATCAAACCCATCAAATGCTTCATCTAAACTCTCAGCATACAGTAAAGCAGAAAGAAGGCTAGAAAAGAGTAACACTTTTTTCATAGACTACAACCCCTTTTCAAGTCGTCTTGTGGTAAAGAGTCCATCTGAAATCTTTCTATTTAACTTAATGTGGGTAAACTTTAAAATAGTTTTATGAAGAAGCTGTTTCCCTTTTTTTGTCGTCATTGTCATCTCATCGGCAAGCCATACCCCATGCTCTTGATGGATCTTTTTGATGTCAAAGTACTTCTTCTTTCCATGACGCATAAAGTTAATCGCACGCACAACGACAAAGTTGTCTTTACGTACAATTGCTATGGTTTTAGTATAGCCAGACTCCTTCACCACTTTTGGAGTGCGAGGCTTAGAGGCAATGACCCACGCCTCATGCCCTCTTACTTTAGTCTCTTTTAAGAGTGTAAAATCAAAATCTTCAAGATTTCTATCGGTCATATCGAAGTAGGAGAAGTCTGAGCCCATAAAACTAGCACTCTTATCTGAACTTGGAATACGCTTTACTTTTTTAAGGGCTGGAAGGTAGAGCCACTGGTCATCATCTTTGGTTGCGTCATCATAATCGTAGGTTAAAAATGAGGTATTTTTAACATCAGCAGGTGATTTGAAAAACATAATCTCGTAGGTATCTTCACCAAAATCTTTACTGTAGGTATGTAACTCTCTTACACGCTTTTTTCCATGCTTGTCTATGAGTACCATACGCATATCCTCTTCAAGGCTCTCTCCATCATCTCTCGCATCTACTTTAGTCATAATTGCTCTAGCTTTAGCATCATCGGCCATAAGATGGGTAGTAAGCAATCCCAACCCTAGTGTCATACCTAGTAGTATTTTTTTTGTTTTCATCTTTCTCTCCTATTTTCTATTTGATCCAGCCACGTTTTGCAGCAACCATCATAAGTGCTGGGGCAAGTAACAAGTCAGCCAAAAGAGCCAACACAATCACACACCCCGTTAAAAATCCAAAATTCTTGACAGCCACCATCTGTGCCAACATATAGGCATAGAAGCCTAATGAGAGCACTATGGTTGTAATGACCATCGCTTTACCTGTCGTAAAAAATGTCTCCTCTATGGCTTGTTTGGCATCACCACTTTGTAGGTAATACCTTCTAAAATTATGCATAAAGTGTATGGTGTCATCTACTGCCAAGCCTATGGCAATACTTCCAATAAGTAGGGTAAACATATCGAGTGGAATCTTAAACAGATACATAAGAAGCATACCTAAAACAATCGGTGTAAGATTTGGAATCATACTCAAAAGCCCTAAACGCACAGAACCCAAAATAAGCATCATCATAAAACTAATCGCAATAAACGCAATGGTGTAGCTTGTAACTGAAGAGTGTACAGAACCAGCAAACGTATTGATGAGTAGAGGTATCATCCCTGTTACTCTCACCTCATAGTTTGGAAAGGTTTGGGAGACCTCCTTTTTGACATAGGCCAATACCTCTTTTGCCTTCACAGCATCTGTCCATGGTAGTTTAAGTGTCATACGTGTCTTACTAAATTGGGTATCGACGAGATCTTCTAAGTCATCTGAACCTGAGTTCTCAAAGAGAAGTAGCTCCTGCGAGACAAGGTTAACATCGGTAGGAATGGTGTAGAATGCTTCACGATTTTCATGTAGTGCTCGGTTGGTCTCTTTGACAATCGTTGCTAAAGAGATGACCTTCCCTATGCGTGTATAGCTATCGACATAGGTCTCTAGTTTACGTGCGAGTTTGTCTAGTTTTTGGAGTGCTTCAGGGTTGTTCCATCCACTCTCTTTATGGGTGTCTATGACTACTTCAATGGTTACAGAACCGTGCATCTCTTTGTCAATAGCAATGGTAGAGACTCGGTTTGTATCATTGGGTTGAAACCAAAAGAGTGGGTTATGGGAGAGTTCTATTTTACTCGACAAAAAGAGAGAAAAGAGCACCAAAATCAAACTACCCACAATAATACTTTTGTAGTAACGTATAGGTAAAATTGAGAGCTTTTTCATCAATATATCTAAACGACCTGCCCCATTTTTAGGGTGTGCTTGAAGAGGCGTAATGGCTAAAAGTGCTGGTAGTAGTGTCAGTGTTAAAAAGAGAGAGACCATCACCCCTAAAGAGGCAAAAATACCTAAATCTGATACGGGTGCCACCTCAGAACCAGAAAAAGAACCTACCCCAATGGCTGTGGTTACAGAGGTCATAGCAATAGCCAATCCTGAGTGTTGTAGCGTATAGACAATCGCCTCTTTTTTCTTTGAGGTTTGGTTAAATCTATCGAAAAAGATAGAGAGAATATGTACCGTTGCCCCTATGCCCACAGCCAAAAGTAACGAAGGTACAATCTGGGTAGGAAGCTTAAACGCAACCCCCATCCAAGCCATCGCACCAATGGTAGTTAGCAGTGCCAACACGATGACAAGCAGAGGGTAAAAAACAGCAACAATCCGTCTAAACATAAGAAACAAAAAGAGGACAATAATGGCAAATGTCCACCAGATAAACCTCTCCATATCTTGCTCCATCTGTGCCTTTAAAGCATTGTTTACAGCCGGACTTCCTGCGACATAAATCTCCAATCCTTTAGATTGATATTTTTTAATAACATCTTCAAGACGAGCCAAGAGTTCATGGTTCTCAGCATCGGTAAGAAATGGACGTTGCGTTTCTAAAGAGGAGGGAGTCTCCTCTTCAAAGGCATCTTCAAGAGCTACATCAGCCTCCCCTTCATGGGAGTAGGCATCTGTTTCCAAAATAATCGTTGTCATCTTCCCATCTTCTGAGAGCAACAAGTCTCTATAGAAATGTGATGCCATCGCTTGACGTTTTATCTTATCAACCTCTGCTTGCGTGGTAGGGAAAGGGGCTAACAAATCGTCTGTTAAGAGTTGATCTCCCTCTCCTCTTGTATGACGTACATTATAGAGAGAACTTACATCATTTAAGTAAGGAACCTTCTGCTCTATCTCTTCATGAAGCGATCTTAATGTCTCTAAAAAAGGGAGAGAAAAGATGGTGTCACTCTTTATGGCTACGACAATACGCTCATCTCGTCCAAACTGTGAACGAAAGGTATTGTATGCCACTAAAACAGGATCGTTAGGGTGCATAAACCCCTCTGTAGAGGTATCCATCTTAATCTGAGGTACATAGTAAATAGGCAACGCTAGCAATAGAACTACCATACCAATAATCTTCAAGGGGTAGCGTGTCAAATAGCGTCCAAACACCCCCATAGCAACTTCTAGTTTATGATGCATGGTTTTCCTTTTGAATGAGTGCAAAAATTGTATCGACATTGCTGTTAATCTCTTTTTCCAAATCTACTACAAAATTGGTAGAGAGGTGATAGATGTACATCCCCTGACCAAAAGCAAACATCCCTTTAACCAACATACGACTCTGCTCAATAATCTCTCCTTTGGCAATAGCCTCATCGATGAGAGCTTCAACCCAAGTGTAGTAGTAGTCCACACACTCTGTCTGAAATGCCTTGACCCTCTCATTGGGCGCAATAAGAGAGATGGCAATAAAATCTTTATAGAGTTTACGTAAATCACTACTCTCTTTCGCATAATAAAAAGCATAAAAACATTTAATCTTGTCACGTAGATTGTCTATCTGAGCAAGCTCTTTCTCTTTGTTTTGATGGTGTTCATACATCAAAATGGAGACCAACTCAAATAAAATATCCTCTTTATTTTCAAAATATTCATAGATAGTCCCCTTACCAACCTTGGCTGTTTTTGCGATGGTAGCAATGGTGAGTTGGTTGATATTTCCTTCTATAAAAAGCTTTCTACAAGAGAGGGCTATCTCCCTTTTTTTCTCTTCTTTGTTGACAATAATTGCCATAATTCTCCTTTGACTGACTGTCGGTCAATAAAAATTATAGCAAATAATATTTAATTTTACCTATAAACTTTTGATGTAGGATAACCCCTATATCTAATTTAAGAGAAAAAGACTATCATTATAGAAAAAAAGAAATATTTTTTAATACCTAATAACATTTTGAGGCTAAAACACCATGCATTCAGAGCATATTATCAATAAATTAAAACTACTTACTATTCTTCCTATTGTCATTATCTCCATTGGTTTCATATTTTTTACCATCAACTCTTACGATAGACTGACACACCTTAGTTCTCTTAAAACAGAAGTACAAAACATTAAAAATATTGCGACACTTATTAACCAGATACAACAAGAACGAGGCATTAGTAGTGGGTACATCGGAAGTCAGGGAAACAGTTTCAAACAAGAGCTTAAAGGACAACGCCAACTAACAGACTATACACTCAAAATCTTCCAAAATTTTCAAAAAAAGCACTGCCCTAGTACAGCACAACATCTTATAGACTTAGAGAGTATCCGTACCAAGATTGACTATCTCTCACTTTCCAATATTGAATCTTTTGACTACTTTACGGTACAAATCACCTCTTTACTCAACCAATATCTCAAAATGACCATGAAGGTAAAAGATCACTTTATCACCAAACATCTACAATCTTACACCAGCTTAGAGCTGATGAAAGAGTCTTTAGGGCAACTCAGAGGTGCTTTTAACGGTATCTTCGCTTTAGCTCACCCCAATCATGCCCTACTCTATAAGATTATTCATGCAAAAGGCATCTACGATACAGCCCAACTGAACCTTGAAGCCACTGTAAGTCATGAAATTTTTCAAAAAATCCTCTACATCACCAACTCAGAACACTACCAATCACTTATGGACAAGATAGACTTCTACACCCTGCATACCCCTGAATCTTTCAATGAAAACCCTCATGAATGGTGGAAAAATATCACCATAGAGATTAGAAAATTCTACAATTTAGAGAAGTTCTACTTCTCTGTCATAGATGACTACCTCTTTGAGCAGTCACAAGACACCATCTTAGAACTCATCTTAAATATTGTCGCATTTATTATTTTTGCTATTATTGTATTCTGGTTAGGACTGATGATTAAAGAGAATATTCTACGCAATATTAGTCTTCTAGATGACTATCGTCAAGCTGTCGATAGAAGTAGTATCGTCTCAAAAACCAACAAAAAAGGGGTCATTACCTATGTGAACGATAAGTTTTGTAGCATCTCCCAATACTCACGTGAGGAGCTTTTAGGCAAACCCCATAGTATTATCCGTCACCCCGATATGCCAAAAGAGGCTTTCAAAGCGATGTGGGCAACCATTTTAAATAAAGAAGCATGGTCTGGCATTGTTAAAAATAGAAAAAAAGATGGTAGCTTCTATACGGTTGAAGCCACCATTAACCCCATTTTGAACCATAAAGGTGAGATAGAAGAGTTTATTGCTATTCGAAATGACATTACCAGTGTTATCCAGCTTCAACAAGAGCTTGAAAGAACCCAAAAAGACCTTATCTTTAAGATGGGAGAACTCGGAGAGACAAGAAGTATGGAGACAGGGTTCCATGTCCGTCGTGTAGCAGAGTATTCTGCCCTACTTGCGACCTATTACGGTCTCTCAAAAGAGGAGATAAAATACCTCACCCTAGCCTCTCCTATGCATGACATTGGAAAGATTGGTATCCCCGATAGTATCTTAAATAAACCAGGAAAACTTACAAATGATGAGTGGGAGATGATGAAAACCCATACCAATATAGGGCACAATCTCTTTAAAGACTCTAAACAACCCCTACTTCAAACAGCAGCAACAATTGCCTACACCCATCATGAAAAGTATGATGGTTCAGGCTATCCTAACCAACTCAAAGGTGAAGAGATCCATATCTTTGGACGTATCACAGCCATTGCTGATGTCTTTGACGCCTTAGGCTCAGACAGATGCTACAAACAAGCATGGGATGATGCTAAGATTTTTGCCTTGCTCCAACAAGAGAGAGGCAAACATTTTGACCCTAAACTCATTGATATCTTCTTTAAGCATATTGACCAATTTAAAGCCATTCGTAAACAGTTCCAAGATGAGACACCACATCAATTCATTAAACCTACCTTTGCCCTTGATGAGTCTAAACTTTTCGACCTAAATCCTATTGCGATGATTGTGGTAGACTCTCAACGCATTATCCAAAAAGTAAACCAAAAGTTTACCTCCCTCTTTGGGTTTGAAGAGAGAGAACTTTTAGGGCAAACCACTGAAATGATTACTATCTCTAGTGACTACTATGAGAGTTACAAAAGCTATTTTCAAGAGACACAAAATGGCATCATTAAAAGTAAAGAGTTGGAGTACAAAAGAAAAGATGGCTCTACCTTCTGGGTTAAACTAGAAGGTATGCCTCTAGAACAGAGAGATCAATCTCCCTATATCTTATGGTCTTTCTTAGATATAGATCAAGATATAAAAGCCAAGCAAGAGCTAAAGATACTCAACCACGAACTCTCAGACTTAGCCACAAAAGATGGCTTAACCACCCTACATAACCGTCGCTACCTTATGGAGATTAGTAACGATATTTTCCATTTCCATAAACAAGACACCATTCCACTCTGTGTCCTTATGCTTGACATTGACAACTTCAAAAGACTCAACGATACCTACGGACACCTCAAAGGTGATGAAGTACTCAAATCACTAGCCCAACTTATGAAAAAATTCTTTGAAAAACGTGCCATCGTCTGCCGTTATGGTGGTGAAGAGTTTATTGTTATCTTCAGAAACCTACCACTCAACCAAACCAAAGTCGTAGCCAATACCCTACGCCAAAAAGTAGAAGAGCAACAACGCCCTCTTCCTATCACCATCAGCATAGGTATCTCCGAACTCCACCCAGAAGACACCTCCCTACAAGACACCATCTTACGAGCCGACAAAGCCCTCTACCAAGCCAAAGAAAATGGAAGAAATAGAGTGGAGATTTTTGAGGGGTAGCCATACTTTAGCTACTTCACATTCTCTTCTCCTCTTCTAAGGTATTATTGTTTGACATGCTACACCATCAAAAGGTCTAGCATCTCTTGAAGAAATTCACAGCACATTCGCTGCCACTCCTCTATTGCGACAATAGTCTCTTCATTATAGTAGGGAAGAAAATCATCTCTTGTCAATGGAACCCCACTGCTAATAGCTTTTTTTAGCAATTTATCATACCAGTCATCATAAGAAAACATCATCCAAATAAGTCTGCTTTCTTTAAATTTTCTTGAATACTCTTTCTCTATCTCTGTAATAAATCTAGGACTCATTCTAATCTCTCCAATATTTTTAAAGTTATTATTTTATAGGCATTTAGAAAGTATCACTCAATTCTCTTTATGTGTTGCTTATGGGTGGTTAAGGGTCAAGTTTTGAACCCTCTCTTTTTTGTCATACAACTGAGGAGATTCCAGCACACCCTATTTAAATACATCCAATGTGTCGGTTCAAGGATACATAAATGTAAACATCATCCATTGCTAACCCTATTTAAATACATCCAATGTGTCGGTTCAAGAGACTAAGAAGAAAGACTGTAGGAGGTCAAAGAAATTTAAATACATCCAATGTGTCGGTTCAAGGTACTGTTTCGCCCAGTAGCCAAAGTGTAGCACTATTTAAATACATCCAATGTGTCGGTTCAAGATAGACTAAAAGCAGAAGGTATCTCCATATCTGAATTTAAATACATCCAATGTGTCGGTTCAAGGGTGCTTGGTTTAGTCACAAAGGAAGGAAAGGTTTTATTTAAATACATCCAATGTGTCGGTTCAAGGTACTCCTCTTTACCCCTGCCAAAAAACTTACCGAATTTAAATACATCCAATGTGTCGGTTCAAGAGAGCTAAGAGAAAAAGAAGCAAAATTAGAGGCTAATTTAAATACATCCAATGTGTCGGTTCAAGATACCGACCACTTTTTGCTCTACATCTGCCTCACCTATTTAAATACATCCAATGTGTCGGTTCAAGACGAGCTTTTGAGAAAGAGCAACAAAACAGACCCAAATTTAAATACATCCAATGTGTCGGTTCAAGTGAGAGTGCACTCTTTTGTGCATTTAAAGATACTTTATTTAAATACATCCAATGTGTCGGTTCAAGCTTCACAACCAGCTACAATAG
>Ga0256843_1002916_pt1 | contig 12223 bp, 13 predicted proteins | sample AlvinellametaG_FD_191572 | JGI IMG/M metagenome (GOLD analysis project Ga0256843, IMG submission 191572) | Pompeii worm associated microbial communities from hydrothermal vent at the East Pacific Rise, Pacific Ocean - Alvinella | ecosystem: Host-associated > Annelida > Integument > Unclassified ... | reverse complement strand
TCATCACCCGGTTCTACTTTATAATTATCACCAAATGTGGCATCTGCATCATAACTAATGACTTGACCATTTTTCTTAATAATAAGAACATTATCTTTATTGGCACGGAAACTGTAACCGCCGCATGAATTAATATAGTCATCAAAACTCATACTTTTAACATAACTTTGTGCACCAGGAAGCATTACTTCTCCTTGAACTATAACCATATGACTCTTTTTAGGAATGTAGATCTCATCTTGATCTTCAAGTGTAATGAGTGAAAGATTTGTATCTTTATTTATTACTACTTTTCCTTTAAGTTGTACTTGTCTTGCTCTGTTTATAAAGTTTAAGACCAACTGTGCTTCTTGTTTTCTTATGATCGCCTCTTCCGTTGACATAGAACCGGTTGTCAATGTTTTTGCTTCAAGATCATTGAGTTGAGCATTGAGCAATTTTTTCTGCTCAAGAGCAATACTTTTTCTATAGAGTTTAAAAGAGCTCATATCCGAGAGTGTCGAAGGTTTTATTTTGTTAAAAACTTCTGCCAAAGTTGTCCCTTTTGGTACAACAAGATTATGCAGTCCTAAATGTTCTCCTGTAATTTTAATTGAAATACTTTTTGCATTATGATCCGGCAAAAATTCTATGGCTTCTCCACTATGCACAACAAAATCACCATGATCTTTAATGCTGTAAATATTGACAGACTGTTCATTGTCTTCATTCCATTTGGTTACTGTAAAATTTGTTGCTGTCGGATTTGGAATAACAGCTTTCAGTATCGTTTGCAGTGTAGTAGTCGGTCCTTTTAATTCAAAACGATAAGGACGTTTAACATCCCCTAAAACCTCGACATAATACTTAATACTTTTGACATTAATAACATCACCCATACGAAATTGAAAAACATCTAGCTTTCCACTTTGCAAGAAGGTGTAAAGATCAAAACTTTTTATAGGCTTATTTTCCCGTAATACTGTTATGTTTCTATAACTTCCAGAGTTACTTTCAATGCCTTTTGCCTTATCTAAAAACTGAATAATAGAGTCTGAAGAGAGCCCTTCATAGAGTCCCGGCTTATTTACTGCTCCTGTTACAAATATACTAACAGGTTGATAATTTCCAAGATCTGCATACACATAAACATTTCGCTTAAATACCCGCTTGATCTTCTGTTGTAAAACTTTTGAAAGTTTATCATTACGAAGTCCTGCAAGATGTATAGTTCCCACCTTTGGCAAAAATATATTCCCTTGAGAATCGACAGGTATAGAGGCATTGAAATCAAATGCTCCCCAAAGTCTCACATTAACGACATCACCAATATTTATAAGATAATTGGGATTGTAACGATACTGTTTATTCTGAGAAAAAGAGCCGTTAAAAAGCCTATAACCAAACACCTTTGTATCTTGTTGTGCCAATGTTTCATTGACATCATTCACTGTAGATGAAACATCAATTGCCACAGCAAAAAGATTTACATACAGTAAAATTAAAATTAATCCTATTTTTTTCATTCTCTTCCTCTACTCTTTATGATCTTTAATAATTGTACCTAGCATTATAAAAATACCGTATGCCAAAAGTGTTAATATCAATATAGTTATAAATACTCTCATTTTCTTCGGATAACTATAGCCATCCGGTAAATTTGGCTTACTGACTATACTTAAAGTTTTGTCATTTTTTGCGACTTCTATTTTTGTTGTTTCAAGTTGCAAAAGTGCATTTTTATAAACTTCTGTTGCAAATTCCAACTGCATTTTCAACTGCTGATATGCAAAAACAACTTTATTGAGTCTATCTTTATCTTTCCCGGTCAATTTACTCTTAGCACGTGCAATACTTCGTTTTATCTCTCGAATATCATTACGTAGCGAGATCAATTCAAAGTTTTTACTGTTAAGGTAGCGTCTTTTTGTAGCATACTCAAGCTTCTTTTGTGCAAGTTTTGCTTCAAGTTCACTGATAATAGCACTTTTTGAAGTTGCTTCTGCAGTAGGATCAAGCAAAAGATGCTTATTTTGATAGGCTTCAAGTTTTAAAGAAGCTTCATCAAGCTTCTCTTTTGCTTTTTTAAACTCACTTTCAACAAACTTCAACTGTTTTTCTGCTTTTCGTCTGTTAAACTCATTGATCTGATAATCAACTCTTTTAACCAAAAACTCCAAAATCTCTTTTGCCTTTTTAGGATCAACATGTAAAAAAGATATATGCAAGATCCCTGATGTTTCATCGTAATATATAATAAGATGTTTATTATACATTGCCAAAATTTGCTCTTGTGTTGCATTTTTTGACAAACGTTCTATAAAATCGATAGCATTACTCTCATAATGTTTTGTAAGCGCAAACTTTTTATCAACTTGTTTGTACATATCTAATGACTTTAAATACTCTTGTACAATCATTGAGTCTTTAAGTTGTGAAGAGTTGCCCATACCAAGGAGAGAGAGCCCTAAAGAGGATGCTGGCGAAGGAGTTCCCATATTACGAACTATAAGTGCTGTTGAAGACTCATACAACTCTGATTTTATAAACAGATAGTAACCGTTTAAAAGTAAAAATATCAAAAGAAAAACAAGACGTACTTTCCAAATGGAGTATTTGGCATTTACGCGACTCTTGGCAACTCTATTTTCTTCCAAAAGTGCATAATCTTTATCTAAACGCTCTTTCATTCCAGAAAAACCATGCCGTTTTAAACGTGCAAAATTTTTACGTAATGTTCTTGGTTTCTCATCTTTTACATACTGTTTTTCATACCAAGTAAGTTGTATTATCTTTTTTATCATTCTTGCTTCTTTACTTATTTATTTTATTGTAAGTTGCTATAGCATCTTCTATATCATCACAGTAGTGCATCTCTCCCTGATGAACTACAATTCCTACATCACATAACTCTTTTAAAACCGGCATCGAGTGACTTACTAATAAAACATTACAGTTCTCTATCTTTTTTCGTAAGGCTTTTTTTGATTTTTCCTGAAAGTTTTTATCGCCAACAGAGAGTGTTTCATCAATGATGAGATAGTCAAAATCAAAAACAAGACTCAAACCAAAACTAAGACGTGACTTCATCCCGCTTGAATAGGTTTTAATAGGCATATCAAAATAATCACCTATCTCAGCAAACTCCCGAACAGACTCAATAGCCTGCTCTATTTCATAATCACTTTTACCATAAATGCGACAAACAAATTTAACATTTTGACGTCCACTCATAGAACCCTGAAAACCACCTGCAAGTCCCATAGGCCAAGAAAAACTGTTTGGTGAGCTGATAATACCCGAGTTTGGGAAATCAATTCCGCCAAGCATTCTAAGCAGTGTTGATTTGCCAGCACCATTACGTCCTAAAATTCCTACATTTACACCTGATGGAATAACCGTTGAAACATCTTTTAAAATATATTTTTTTTCATTTCCTGTTTTATAGTACTTTGTGACATTATGTAACTCTATCATGAGGATAAGATCCTTTTTTCAGCACGAATATAGAAAAAAAGTCCTATCCACAGAGGTATTAATGTCCAATAAACCATATATTCATAATCTACATAATATGTATTTAAAGGATGAAAATAGTAGCCATGAATCATCTCCATAAAATTTGCTAATGGGTTATACAGAATAATTTTACGAGCTAAAGGGGGCAATGAATCAACGCTGTACATGATGGCAGAAACAAACATTAAAGGCGCCATAAAAATATTTACAATTTTTGCATAAGATTCATAAAAATAAGCAAAAACAGCATTCATTAAACCCAATGCAAATCCAAAAAGGCAAAGCCACAACACTGCCAACATCACCATATTAAAATTTTTCACACTGAGATCAAGATTAAGATAGAGTCCAATTCCTACAAAAATAACTGTTGCTACCGAACTGACTAATAACTCTAACAGCACTCGAGTAACAACCGTATCAAAAGGTTTTACCTGTTTATATGCAAAAAGAGCTTTATTGGCATTAAAAGCGTGCATCGATTGTGAAACAATATTTCTCCACAAAAAAAAAGCCAAAAAAGTCGTTGCTAAATATACAGGGTAATCTATTCCCGGCATTGATTTTGAAGATATCAAAGATTTTAATCCCGCAAAGATCATAACCATAAACATTGCATCAAAAACTGCCCAGAAATAGCCTAGTTTTTTTGTTCCAAAGCGAGTTTGTACCTCTCTGAGGAAAAGGGCTATTACAACAGATTTAAAAATTTCTAAGGAGCTTCTTTTTGTCATAACTGTTATTATACCCATTAAAAATTACTCAAAAATAAATATTACCGTTGAAGAAAATCTTTTTCCCAAAAAAATTCAATCCAAACCTTCGCTTCATTGATCCAATAATCAGGTTTATAACATGAAGTTTTTTTATAAAAAAGTGTTGCTGCAGCAAACTCTATATCGGGATTATTCTTTTTTAAATAGTTCATAACAGCAGCCAATGTCTCTCCACTGTCTGCTATATCATCAACAACAAGAACACGTTTAACACAAAAACTACATGCACCAAAAAGTTGAATTACGTCACGTTTTTCTTGCTGATCATACAACTCTGTACGAATACTTTGCAGATCTCGAATATCTAAACCCTCTGCCAAAGCATGAGCAAGGGTATAACCACCTCGTGCTATTGCCAATATGGCTTCAGGCTCAAAACTTTTTACTTTTTTAATGAGTAAATTTGTATCTTTTTGAAAATCTTCATAAGCATAATAACGTTTCAAAATGTTCCTTTATGATATTTTTTAATTTTACTTCATAATTTTCTACAAAGTTTTATGTTACTATACTATACTTATATTTAGAAAAAGGACATCTTATATGAAAAAAATATTCAAAACAACAGCAATCATTGCAGCTGCAACTTTAGCATTCAGTGGTTGTAGTGATAAAAAACCCGAACCAAAAAAAGAGGCTCCGGCAAATATTTTTCAATGTAAACAAGAGAATGTTTTAGCTCCAAAATGGACTTGTATTCCTGAAGTTGACGGTTACTATGCAGGTGTTGGTGTTGCTGAAAAATCAGCCGCTGGCATTGCTCATATGCGTCGTGTAGCACTTATGAACGGTCGTTCTGATCTTGCTCAACAGATTCAAACACAGGTAAAAGATAAAATTGAAGGTTTTACAAGAGCGACAGGAAATGGTTCTGCAGAGACAGTGGACAAAGTAACAACAGCCGTAACAAAACAACTAGCAAAAGTTGATCTTAAAGGTTCAAAAGCAGTTGACATGTGGCAAGCTCCTTCCGGTGCTATCTATATGCTTGTAACTGTTCCTAAAGAGGGAGTAAACCAAGAGGTAAAAAAAGCTGTCAAATCAAGCTTTAAAAATGACAATGCTCTCTGGCAACAGTTCCAATCCAAACAAGCACTTGAAAAACTTGATCAAGAGTTCCCTACAGAATAACACTCCAAAACTCCCTAAAAACGGGAGTTTTTCTCTAACCTTATTTATTTGGCTATAATTTCAAAAAATATTAGGTTACACTTCATGAAAAAAATTGCCATTATCGGACGTCCAAATGTCGGAAAAAGTTCACTCTTTAACAGACTTATTAGAAATAGAGATGCCATCACTTCTGATCTTGCAGGCACTACACGAGATGTAAAAAGAAAACATGTCATTATAAATGACAAAGAGGCAATTTTACTCGATACCGGAGGATTGGACAAAGGGTGTGAACTCTTTGATAAGATCAAAGAGATGAGTCTTAAAGCTGCCTATGCAGCTGACATTATCCTCTATATGGTTGATGGTAAAAGTATCCCTGAAGATGAAGATAAAAAGTTTTTTTATGAACTCCAATCTATGGGCAAAGAGATAGCTCTCGTTGTTAATAAAATAGATAATGACAAAATGAAAGAAAAACTCTGGGACTTTTATGAGTTTGGAACAGGAGATATTTTTGGAATATCTGTTTCCCACAACCGCAATACCGTAGCACTTTTGGATTGGCTCTATGAACGACTACCAGATGAAGACATTGTCAAAGAAGAGGAAGAGATAACAGTTGTTCATGAAGCAAAAGAGGAGCTGAGTGACGAAGAGTTCTTTGCACAATATCAAGAAGATGAAGATGATGAATTTTACTATTGGGATGATGATGAAGATGAAGTAGAAGATGACTCTATTTTTGCAAATAACGACAAGATCAAAGAGTTTGATGAGAATGATATCAACCATATAAAAATTGCTATTATCGGTCGCACGAATGTTGGTAAAAGTTCACTTCTTAATGCACTTTTAGGGGAAGAGCGTTCTGTTGTCAGTGCCGTTGCAGGGACAACAATTGATCCAATTGATGAGACAGTTGAGTATAATGGAAAACAGCTTACATTTGTTGATACGGCAGGTTTGCGTCGAAGAGGTCGTATTATAGGTATTGAAAAATATGCACTGATGCGTACACGTGCAATGCTTGAAAATGCAAATATGGCTCTCGTTGTTCTTGATGCAAGTCAGCCTTTTTTAGATCTTGACGAAAAGATAGCCGGACTTGTAGATCACAATCACCTTGCTTGTATTATTGTTCTTAATAAATGGGATATTGCAGACAAACAGGAGCACGACAAGATTATCAAGGAAGTCCGAGATCGCTTCAAATTCCTCTCTTATGCACCTATTATTACCCTCTCGGCAAAAAGTGGGCAACGTGTTGACAAACTTCATGATATGATCCTTCAGATCAATGAGAACTATTCACAAAGAATTCCAACCAGCAAAGTTAATGAAGTACTAGAACGTGCATTACGCCGACATACACTTCCAAGTATGCATGGTCAGGTTATCCGTATATATTATGCAACACAATATGAAACACGCCCTCCAAAAATAGCTATAATTATGAATAAACCAAAGGGTTTACATTTTACATACAGACGTTATCTCACAAACAAGTTCAGAGAAGCATTCAATTTTGAGGGAACACCTCTACTTTTTAAAGCAAAGAAAAAAGGAGAAAAATAATGGCTTTAGCGGTAACTTTTATTATTGGTGGATTAGGTTTAACACTTTTGAGTATCTATTTTTTTAAAAAGATGAGAGAAGAAGAACAAAAAAACAAATAAACCTTTCTCACGAAGAGAAGGGTTTAAATACTACCATAGCGACAATAAGTAACATTAAAATAGTCGGTACTTCATTATAGAAACGAAAAAACTTACCACTTTTTGTACATCTGTCTTCTAAAAGTTTTATGCGTAAAACACCTAAAGAGTGTGAGTACCCCAGCAAAATCACCAAAAAGAAGAGTTTTAGGTGTAACCATGTATCTCCGATCCAACCTCCAAGATAAATAAGAAGTGAACCACTGATAACTGTTGCCCACATAGCAGGAACACCTATATATTTGTAAAGTTTCATCTCCTGAATCTTGACAACCTCAATAAAACCCGCATTCTCAATATGTTCCATATGATAAACATAGAGGCGAGGCAGATAAAAAAGCATAGCAAACCAAGAGATAAATGAGATGACATGAAACCAAAGTACCCAGTTATACATATTTTTCCTTTAGAATTTTTTCTCTATATAAAGAGAATTATAGTTAGAACCGCCGTGCTTTACATTATTTATAGTTCCAAATATCCCTGAACGGTGTTTAATAACAAAGCCTACATAGAGATCACGTAATGATGTTGAACCAACAAGGCGACCAAAATCAAAATCCAAACTAATATCAAGATAATTTAAAAATTTTGATGTGTTGTCATTGTTTGCTGTTGCATCAAAATATTCAGACATCAATACACGGGATGTATAAGAAATACCTTCACCAAAACCTAAACGAACTCTGTTTTTTGCAAAATCAAAATTCCAAAATGCTTTAATATAGATATCAGCACCATATGCATTTTTATAACGGCCCTCATCATAGTAGGAGAGTCCGCTCTTTAAATAGAAATCTAAAGGAAGATTGAAAGCAGACTCTTTGAGAAGATAACCACCATCAAGCGAATAGATACGAAAATCATGATAATTCGCACCAAACTGACCACTCAGCACCTCTCCCAAATCATTACTAGTCGGCATTCCATAAACAAAACGCATAGAATATGGTTTTACCTCTTTTGCCGATAAAGAGAGAGAACAAAATAGTATTATAAAAAGAGTAAGAAAAAATTTATGCATCAGCAACTTCAAGCTCTTTTATTGATGGTGCTTTATGATCCGTTACTTTGTCATGAAGACGACGCAATGCTTTACTTGCACGATCAACTGCTATATCAATAGCCGCATCAAGCTCTTCATCTTCTTGAGTAATAACAATCGGTTCTGCATGTGCTACATGAATATTAAATTCAACTTCAACACCTTTTTTTAAGGCACTCACTAAACATTTTATGCTCGTTATATCTAAAGAGTATTTTCTAAATGCTTCTACAGCATGTTCAATATGTGCTTTTGTATTCTCTGTTAATGTTATATCTTTTGTACGAATTTGTAAGTTCATAACTCATCCTTATATATGGGTATTTCGCCCTTGTATTTAGTGAATATAATAACAAAATAAAGCTGAGATGGGTATAATACACAAAAAAATATTTAGGAATCTATAATGAGAGTATTAACTGGTATTCAACCATCAGGAGACTTGCACATTGGAAACTACTTTGGTTCAATTAAGCAGATGGTCGATGCACAAAAAGAGAGTGAAACTTTTGCTTTTATTGCAAACTATCATGCTATGAGCAGTGGTAATGGAGGCAAAGAACTTGCCCAACTGACAATGCAGACAGCAACTGATTTTTTAAGTCTTGGTATTGATCCGCAAAAATCAACCTTCTGGGTGCAATCAGATGTCAAAGAGGTTCTTGAACTCTACTGGCTCCTCTCTGCTTTTACACCGATGGGACTGTTGGAACGTGCTCACAGCTATAAAGACAAAGTTGCAAAAGGCATTGCTGCCAATCATGCCCTCTTCTCCTACCCTGTATTAATGGCAGCAGATATTCTTCTCTACTCTCCTGATATTATTCCTGTAGGAAAAGATCAGATCCAACATGTTGAGATTGCACGGGATATTGCCATTAAATTTAATAACGAATATGGCGATATCTTAAAAGTTCCTACATTTAAAATAGAAGAGAATGTGGCTACCGTTCCGGGAACAGATGGACAAAAAATGTCAAAAAGCTACAAAAATACCGTCAATATCTTTGGTGAAGAGAAAAAACAGCTCAAAACTATCAAGAAGATCGTAACAGAGAATGTCCCGATGGAAGAGCCAAAAGAGTATGAGAACTGTAATGTTTACAATATGGCAAAACTCTTTTTAAACGAAGCTGAGTGCAAAGAGCTGCAAGAGCGCTACAAACGTGGCGGTGAGGGGCATGGACACTTTAAACTCTACCTTCATGATGTTATTTGGGAGTACTTCAGACCATACAGAGAAAAACGTGCTTACTATATGGAGCATCAAGATGAAGTCCGCGAAATTTTAGCACTTGGTGCTACAAAAGCGGAAAATATAGCCCTACCTATGATAGAAAAGATAAGAAAAGTCACAGGTATAAGCTACTAATTAAGATAAAGTGATACAATTCAGTAAAGCTTAAAAAAATAGGATGGAAAAATGAAAACACTCTTACTTATTGTTCTTTTAATGTTCAATCTACAGGCAAAATCTCTCTTTAACAATGAAGAGCAAGCCAATACCAGTAAATACATTGAGAGTCTTAAAAACCTTATATTGGCTACCCAAAAGACAAGGGGTTTAACAAACTCCTACCTAAACGGTAATACAGCAGCAATGCTTCTCGTCTTTTCAAACAGAGATGATATGAAAACTGCAATTGGGAATATGGAAGCTCTGCCAATGGCAGCAGATCCTGTCATTAACTCCCGTGCAACTGCAATATCACAAGCACTGATCAAACTTAACAGAAAAGCTTTTCGCCAAAAACCGGCAAAAACATTCTCTGACTATACAGAAAATATCGATCAAACACTTATGCTTGCACAAAGTGTAGCAAAACGTTTTGCAAAAGATCTCTCTTCATTTGGAAAAGATACCTCTTCAATTATGATGGAAGTTATGTTACCAATGACCGAATATACAGGTCGTCTTCGTGGTAAAGGTGCAGGGATTGCAGCAAAAGGGAAAATAACAAAAGCAGATATGGAAGCAATTATGGCTTTAGAGTATCAACTTCAATCTTTAAATAAAAAACTGCAAAACAGAATGACACAACTTGTTGCAAAATATCCAAACAAGCTACCTGGTGTTATTAACAATGAACTTGCGACTATTGATAAAGATGTAAAAGATTACATCAATCTTGTACAGAAAAAACTTCTTACAGATCCTTCAAAAGTGGATCCAGATGCATATTTTGATCAAGGTACAGAGCTCATTAGCGCTATCGTAAAAGCATACGATACTTGTAACAGAGCTATTATGGAAGATTCAAAAGGGTGGCTTTAAGCCCTCTTTGAATCTAACCAGACCATCAAGCCTTTTTGGGCATGAAGTCTATTCTCTGCTTCGCTAAAAACAATATCCGCATGTGCTTCTAAAATCTCTTCACTTACCTCTTGCCCGCGATATGCAGGGAGACAGTGTAAGAACTTCGCATTTTTATCTGCCAAACACATCATCAATCCATCAACCATAAAGCCTTCAAAATCTTTAATACGTTGCTCTTTTTCATCCTCTTGACCCATAGAAGCCCACGTATCTGTTGTAACAACCGTTGCACCACGAACTGCCTCTTTTGGGTCATTCATCACTTTGATAACTGCACCACTCTCTTTTGCAATATTTAAAGCATCTTCAAGTACTACACTATCTACTTCATACCCTTTTGGAGTAGCTATACGTAACTCAAACCCAAGTTTCGCAGCAAGCATCAACCATGAATTTGTCATATTGTTACCATCACCAATATAAGCAACTATCGGATCTTCTGCCACACCATACTCAATCATTGTCATATAGTCTGCCAAAAGTTGCACAGGGTGGAAAGAATCCGTAAGTCCATTAATAACAGGAACTTTAGAGTAACTTGCGAACTCCTCAATCATAGAGTGTTCAAAAGTTCTAATCATAACCATATCACACATACGAGATATTACACGTGCCGTATCTTTTACCGGTTCGCCACGACCCAAATGGATATCACGATTAGATAAAAAAAGAGCATGCCCTCCAAGTTGAAACATCCCTGTTTCAAAACTGACACGAGTACGAGTTGAGCTCTTTTCAAAGATCATTGCCAATGTTTTGTTTTTCAACTCTTCATTATATATACCGGCTTTTAGATCTTTTTTAATCTGAAGTCCAAGATCTACTATCTCGAGGATCTCCTCTTTTGTATAATCTTTTAGTGTTAAAAAGTGTCTCATTTTCTTTCCATTTTTTTAAATAAGCGGTTATTATACTATTTTTTTAACATTTTTGCCACTTCTTTGGCATGGTAAGAGATAATAATATCAGCACCGGCACGTTTGAAACTTACCATTGTCTCCATTACAACACGTTCATAATCAATAAGATCATTCATCCCCGCGAATTTAAGCATTGCATACTCACCGCTTACATTATAAACAGCCATTGGCAAGCTTGTAGCATCTTTGATCTCACGGACAATATCAAGATAGGCCAAAGCAGGTTTGACCATTAAAATATCGGCACCCTGCGCCTCATCACTGATACTCTCGGCAATTGCCTCGCGTCTGTTTGCAGGATCCATCTGATAACTTGCACGATCGCCAAAACTCGGTGTTGATTCTGCAACATCACGAAATGGTCCGTAGTAACCCGAAGCAAATTTTGTAGAGTAGCTCATTATCGGCAATTCACTGTACCCTGCTCCGTCAAGTGCCTCACGGAGTGCCTCTATAATTCCATCCATCATACCACTTGGGGCTATCATATCTGCACCCGCTTTTGCATGCACAATCGCCTGTTGTCCCGATATCTCCAAAGTTGCGTCATTCACTACAGTTTCACGCTCTTCATCAATAATTCCGCAGTGCCCGTGATCGGTATATTCACAAAAACAGAGATCGGTTACGACAAACATATCAGGATGTGCTTTTTTAATTTCGCGTACAGCCGTTGCAATAATACCGTGCTCACACAAAGCATCACTTCCGATAGAGTCTTTTACATCGGGAATTCCAAAGAGTATAATAGAGTACAGACCCAAAGATTTCAACTCCTCACACTCTTTAATGGCAACATCAATACTCATCTGATAGACACCCGGCATAGAAGCCAC
>Ga0256843_1002915_pt1 | contig 12227 bp, 12 predicted proteins | sample AlvinellametaG_FD_191572 | JGI IMG/M metagenome (GOLD analysis project Ga0256843, IMG submission 191572) | Pompeii worm associated microbial communities from hydrothermal vent at the East Pacific Rise, Pacific Ocean - Alvinella | ecosystem: Host-associated > Annelida > Integument > Unclassified ... | reverse complement strand
CGATACCGACGGAGACGGTATTGCGGATGTCGTTGACGGCAATAAAGAGAGCTTTGCCGATACGCCCGATGTCGATAGCGACGGAGACGGTATCGCCGATAGATATGATATCGATGATGATAACGACGGAATCCCCGATGTTGTGGAAGAAAACGGGGTGCCGAATCGAGATACCGACGGTGACGGAGTGCCCGACAGACTTGATCTTGACAGTGATAACGACGGTATCCTTGATATTGTCGAAGCAGGCGGAGAAGATGAAAATCTCGACGGAAGGGTAGACAACGTCACCGATACGGATAACGACGGATTGGCGGATGTTGCGGATAAACAGCCGGATCGTGCGGATGCACCGGAAACAGTGGCGGAAGGTTTGGTTGTATCTGCATTGGAAATTCCCGATACGGACGGAGACGGTAATCGTGACTTCCAAGATGTCGATAGCGACAACGACGGTATGTCCGATCTTCTTGAAGCCGGTTACGATGCCGCGGCAGTCGATATGGATAACGACGGTCGTATTGATCTTGAGGGAGATAACGACGGTAACGGTATTGACGATAATGTAAATACCGACGGTTTGCCTCAGCTAGTTTCACCTAAACAACCTCGCAATACGGACGGTGCGGATGTTCCGGATTATCGAGACCTTGATAGCGACAATGACGGGTTGCATGATTCCAAAGAAGCAGGAGCGACAGATGAAAACAACGACGGTATCGTTGATGTGGCCGGAACATTGATTTCTCCTGCTTCCTTGCCCGATTCGGATGCGGACGGAACCGCCGATCCTTTTGAGCCCAACAATGATGCACTGCCCGAATCACTTGATGAAAACGGGGACGGTATCATTGATGATACGACGGATAGTGACGGTGACGGTATACCTGATGTTATTGACGCAAGAGACGATAACGGAACGGATGACGGCTACGGAAACGACACGGAATTGGATGCTCAACATGATACGGAGAACGTCACCTCACTCGAACCGGTGGTGATTGAAATATTGTCCAACGATACATCCAACATTCCGTTGAGTGTTGTGGAAGTAACGGCGCCGCCGAGTGTGGGAGAAGTTATTTACGATGACCACGGCACACCGACGGATTTGAGTGACGATGCTTTTGTCTATACTCCGGAGCCCGACTTTGTCGGTACCGTTACGTTTGATTACAAAATCGTCGATGCCCAAGGCAATGAAGATGTTGCGACGGTGACGTTGAATGTCGATTGTGCAAGTTCGCAAACATCCGATAGCGGTAGTGCAATGGGGAAAGTGAGTGCCTTCTTGATGATGATCATGTCGTTTGTCATGGGGCTTTATTTTATACGAAAAAATGAAGAGGAGGCGTAATGAAAAAGCTAACCCTTGTCGCATTTGCGGCAATTTCGCTATCTTATGGCGGCGGTAAAGGTATTGCGCCCGCTGTCGTTCCCGCTATACCGATTGCGGCAAACGAGTCGGTATCCGCAAATCCGTGGTATCTTGGAGGCGGTATCGTCTGGATGGATTTTCTTAAAGATCCGTGTAGCGCAACGGATCCTTCTTGCCGCTATGAAGATGTGACGTACGGTGCGATGTTACGCGGCGGATATGAATTTAATGAATATTTCGGCATTGAAGGACGTGTGGCAAGAACGTTTTTGGATGAAGGACCAAACGGTGGGGCACCGATGTTTCATGCCGGTGTTTTTCTTAAACCGCAATACCCGTTAACGGAACGCTTTAACGCATATGCGCTCGCAGGTTACGGATATACCAAAAATTTCGGAAGCGGCAATCGTTTGAACTATTTTGATGACGATTGGGGATTTTCCGCCGGCGCGGGAATTGAGTATGATCTTTCCGGGAAAAAAGAGGATTTTCTTGAAAATGCGACCTATGACCGTACGTTTGACGGTCATGCGGATCAGGGAAGAGGATGGAGTCTTTTTCTTGATTACCAACGGCTTCTTATCAAATCGGACGCGCCGGATTTGGATATGATATCGGCGGGGTTGCGTTACGATTTTTAATCTTAAAATGAAATCCATATATGCGTGTAGATAGAAGATGTATTTTCTTTTAAATATACATCTCTAATTTCTACGCGCGGACCTCCCGTCATTTCTTCTTCGGTAATAGTTTTTGCTTCCGATAATACTATATTGCGCCGGACCTCTTTGAGTATCTCATGGTCGTCCGTCCTCAAGGACCTAAAATGTTCTTTTTGTATTTCGTAAGCGTCAAGGTGACGTTTGTCATACCGAAGGATATCGGATCTTGGTAGAAAAAGCGAATCTTCCAGCGAATCACGGGTTTGCGTGAGCATATAAGCGATAATGTGCTGATTATCGGAATGTATTTTGAGTATATAAATAAAAGACACGGAAAGAATAAGGACGGAAACGAGTACTTCAATAAGCGTAAAGGCTTTTCTTACAGTTGTCGTTTTCAATAGTAATTTCCTTCTTGGTGCATGAGTTTTTCGGCTTCATTCATATAATGTTCGGCTTCCGAAAACGAAGAAAACGTTTTGGAGGGCTGAAGGAGTGAGGGGAGCGCGTAAAAATTGTTTTGGTATTCGATGATAAGAGGAGATGTTCCGCCGCTCCGATAAAATTCGATTTGCAAGCAGATGCGTTTGTCGTCGATACGTCCGAATACGGCTTCTTCATAGGAGAAGTTTCTATTCGGTACATAAACGACCGGCTTGCTTTTAAGAGATATATTGGTGTCGGTATAAGATCCGTCAAGAGAACGAAATTGGCAATGACGGCATGCATCGGTACAAATCAGCGTACCGTCTCGCAATCCGAATCGCATCCGTATATCGTCTTTCAAAGCAAGAGGAGTATCGACCGCTTTTTTGGGCTTCGAGTTGTACGAATAGGCTTCAAAGCCGAGTATGTATACCAATGAGACGATAAAAATAACGATGAGAAGCTCCAGCAGTGTAAAAGCTTTTGTTTTTGTGCCGGAGAAAAAACGATAAATATTTACTTGTTGCACTCTGATAGTCGTATGTCCGCTGCATTGCCTTCACCGCCTTCTTTCCTGTCGGCGGCAAGAGAAATCAATTCGACGCGATCTCCTTCGTTGATATAAACGAAAGGAGTTTTCCAAGCGTCTTTCGGTAGCTCGCGCAAATAGGGCTTTGCTCGGTAGTTCGGATATTTGTCCGGATCCGGATTGCTAACCAACGCTTCAAGCCCTTCTTCCGTTTCGGGGTAGACTCCGTTATCGAGCTTAAACATGTCCAAACGTTTTTTGATATCATTCATTTTAAGACACATGGTATCACGTTTGGCTTGATCCGCAGAGTCCATGAGCCCCGGTGCTACCACGGCAACGAGACCTCCCAAAATAACGATGACGATAAGAAGTTCGATAAGAGAAAAAGCATTTCTCATCCGTTTTGAACGATATGTTACTGGGTGTCGCTTCACTCCGCATCCTTAATAGGTTTTTTGTTACTATATATTACAATTTATTCTACTTCAAGAGAGCTTTAATATGGGTAAACCCCTTGATGGGAGCGGTAGATCGGCTTTTGCGCTTTTGGTTACGTTATCCGTACTTTTGATCATCATCGCCCTGACGGGAATAATGTTGGGTTATTTGGACAAAGCCCGTCGGAATTCGTTTCAAATCAAAGCGATGGTGGAAGCCAATCTCCTTTTTACCGATACGCGTACGTTTTTTCAATCGATAAAAAAAAGAGACGATCTTTATGAGATACTTTATTCCACCCCGATACCCTTAAGAACGGATGACGGTCGGTTTGACCTCTTGTTGCGTTGCGAACCTCGTGATAGCGGGATCAATATTAATTGGTTGAATGACGAAAACGATGCGAAAAGATATTCTCGTTACAAAGCGGCATCCAAAGTTTTTGACTATATTGTCCAAAAATACGGAATTATGGATCCGGATCGCCTTCTTGCTTATCTAAAAGGAGATGGCATACCTCTCATAGAAAGCCGATTTTTGAAAAAACATGGTATTATATCTTTTTCTCAGTTTGCACGGTTGGTAGCGCATTATCGCTTTGAGACCGACGACGCTTCGGTCGAACGTGTGCCGTGGAAGCGTTTTTTTTCTTTTATAGGGAAGCATGATAAACATGATAAATTGGTAGGGAAAAGACTTTCCTCCGCCGTGCTTGCCGTACTTTTCGATATGGATGAGGCGACGGTACGGGAAACATTAGACTATGAGGGTTTTGACGCACTATTGGGAATGCAGACGGATGAAGATATACGCAGGCTTTTTACAACCAAAGGATATATTCGGGCACAATGCAATGTATCTTTTATGTACGGCGACGAACGTTACGGATTTCGTTTCAGAGACGATGAAGGGAAGGTAAGCGGTTTTGAAGTGGAGTAAGCGGACGGAAACGACAATTTGGCTTACGAAAAGCTCTCTTGACGTCTCAAAAGAAAGAGACGGTATTAGCGTAATTTTGACGCCGGCGTATTATAGCGTTAAAAAAGACGCGTTACCCGTTAAATATCGCCGCCAAGCCGTAAAGTTGGCTCCTTCGTTGTTCGACGGGCTTCTGGACGAAACGCAATCGTATCGATATGTTGTATATCCTGAAGGGAACGGATGGACGGCGATAGCATTTAGTGAGCATGAGGTTATTGATGCGTTGAAAAAAAGAGGCATCGAACTTTCGGCGGTACGACATATCTGTTTCGCCCAACAATTTGCGGAAAGCATCGAAAAAAAACCTCTATTGTTGAATGAAAAAGAGGGGCTGATGGTTGTAAACGGTATTGTAACGTTGGTTCCTTCGGCGGTTATTTCCGAAGAAGCTTCGAGAGATATGTCGCGCTTGACGATGAAAGGCAAATGTACCGTATTACGCGGTGAAAGCATATCGTCGATACCACCCCGCTATGCAATAAGGATTGCGGCCGTATTTCTTTTTTTTGCGGTGATATGGTTGGTTGAAGGGGTTAGGTATCGGTTTGCGGAAAAAGAGATATCGCGTCGGTTGGAAACGCTTTATGAAACATATCCTTCGTTGAGAAGTCGCTACACGCTTGAAAGCATAGCGCGAAAGTATAGAAGTATCGATCAAAAGGAGCGAAAAAAACGTGAAATCGTCGAAAAGATGGCATCTGCGGCAGGTAAGACCGCAAAGCTTACCGCTTTTGAGATGAAAAAAGAACTCTTCCGTGCCCGTTTTGAAACGGATGACGATGCAAAAGCCCGTATGCTTCGTCGACGATTAAGCCGTGCCGGATTCTCTGTCAAAGCGGACGGCAAAACCGGTATTGTGGCGGAAGGACACCTATGATGCAACGATATCGTTATGAAACATATCTCTTGACGACGTTGTTATTGGCGGCGTTGGCTTTTAGCTATAAAACGGCACAAAGCAGGCGTATCGAAGAGACAAATCGTCTTCAGGCCATACAACTTGTCAAGGTAAAAGAAGCCGCGGAACTCAAACGGTTGTGGGGAAATAAAGATATCGCGAAAAAAGTCGAAGCGTTAAAACGGCAACTTCCCAAAACAAAAACCGACTGGGAAAAAAAGGGAAAAAGGGTGTATATTCGACTAAAGGAGCTTACCGCCGACGAACTCAATGCCGCGGTGACGAAGCTGTTGAATCTTCCCGTACAGATTGAGTCTATGAATATATCCGCACATGACAAAAAATACGATATGGAGTTCCGATGCAAGTGGTAGGCAAAACGCTTGTTTTTGTAATGGCATGTTGGATCGGTGCGGTACTTTTCATGCCGACGAAAGAGATCTATTTCGCAATAGAGCGCGTACTTGCGGCAAAAGGGATCGAAATAAACGAAAAGAGTATTTCCGAAAAACCCGGAAGGTTTGATATAGACGGTGCGACACTTTTTTTCGAAGGAATGCCGATAGCATCCGTCGAACATACGGAGTGCCGATGTATGTTGCCTTATATCCGTATTTCACTGTCGGATATAGCTCCCGATAGTGAGTTGAAACGGATGTTCCCAGGAAAAATATCTCGCATAGTATTGCGTTATCTTCCTCAACATTTGAGCAAAGTGGAAATTTCGGCCGAAGGAAGTTTCGGAAAGGCGGAAGGTGTGTTTGACTTTGTCACGCGCCGTATCGTTTTACGAATCGTAGAGGCAAAAGAGATCGGCGCTTTACGTTCCTATCTGAAGCATGACAAAAAGGGTTGGTATTATGACGCGCGGCTCTAAAAAGCGGATATGGCCATGGATAGCGGTGTTGATATCCGGTTTGGCTGCCGCCAAATTGATGTGGTTTGTTGCGGAATGGGTATGGCTTTCTCCCGTGGGTGTAGATCGTCCGGATATTAAACGAATCAAACCGTTGTATTATCGTATTCGTTTGACTACGCAGGGTAAAGCTCCGGAAGTTCCGAAGCCGAAACCTACCCCGGTGCGCCCCGCGGAAACGATTTCTGCCCTTAAGCTTCTCGGCGTTTACAGTGCTTCTGATGATGCGGTAGTAGCGGTGCGATACAAAAACAAAGATAAAGTTATAGCGACGGGAGAGTCGGTTGGCGGATTTGTGCTCAAACGTGCGGGACGCGATTATGCGGTGTTTGAAAAAAGCGGAAAACGTTATACGATATATCTTAAAGCTCCCAAAAAACATACGGCATCCGTATCTTATTCGACACCAATCGCTTCGACGAAAGTATCGGAGGCCGTGCCGGATAACGCGGATGAAGATATACGGGAAGAAAACGGTAGGAAAGTGGTAAAAAGAGACCTGTTGCTCGAATTTACGGGCAATCCCAAAGAGATATACAAAAATGTAGGTATTAAGGATTACAAGGAAGAGGGAAAAATCAAGGGATTTCGCATTACGTTTGTTAAACGCGGATCCGTATTTGCCAAACTCGGTTTGCGAAGAGGTGATATACTTAAAGCTATCAACGGTCAACCTCTGGACAGTTACAAGGCGGCTTTCGATGCCTATCGGCATATCGATGAAATGGATACGGTAACGTTACGTATCCAACGTGGAAATCAGGAAATGGAGCTGGAATATGAGATTGATTAAACGTTGCACGATCGGGATAATATGCGGATGCATGCTGGGACTTACGCCGGTTTCGCTTTTCGCTACGGGAAAACAGGAAGATACCGTCGAACTTAATTTGCGTAATCTCGGTATTAAAGATTTTATCGAAATGGTTTCCAAGATCACGAAAAAAAATATTTTGATAGATGCGGATTTAAAAGGAAAAATCAATTTTATTTCCCAAACCCCCATTAAAAAATCATCTCTAATACCGTTGGCAAACTCCATTTTGGCAAGTAAGGGATTGACGCTTATCGATATGGGAGACTATTATAAAATCGTAAAGGCTTCACAAGCTGCGGGAGAAGGGCTTGAAGTTGACACCTCCGTCGACGGAGAAACGATGAAAACGGTACTTTTCCCTTTGAAGCATACCAATGCGGCTGTTGTTAGAGCGAAAATCAAGCCGTTGCTTGGGAAATATGATAAGGTTATTTCGTTTAAAGAAAACAATACGATTGCGGTAACGGCTACACCTCAAACGTTGCGTTCTATTGCTAAATTGATTCATGCCATCGAAAAACACGGCATAAAAAGTTCTACGGTTATCCGTTTGAAAAACACTAGTGTAAAGGATATTTTTTCCAATATCCAAAATATGGCCAAAAAGCTTTTTCCGGCAACCATTCCGAGCGAAACGGTCGATGTATTTAAAGACGATGCGACCAATGCGATTATATTGGTAGGCAATACGGATAATGTACGGCGTATGATTCGGTATATCAAACAGCTTGATATTCAAGGGGAAGATCAAACGCAAAAAATGTATGTCATTCCGCTCAAAAACTCCGATGTCAAAGAGATGGAAAAAATTCTTTCCAAACTTATTGCCCAAATGAACAATACCGCCGTAAAAACACATAAAAAAGGAGGAAAGGCGCCCAGTAAAGCTATGGTGGTTTCCGATGTGGAAAGAAATGCGCTTATTGTCCTGGCAACCGGCGAGCAGATTCGAAATATCAAAGAAACCATACGGAAAATCGATATTCCGAAAGTTCAAGTTTACGTCAAAGCTCGTATTGTGGAAATCGATAAAAACCTCGCCGAACAAATAGGGTTTAAATACGGCATAAACGGAGGAGCCATCACTTCCAACGGTTTGTTTACGTTAAACGGAAATCTCGGCGCCAGCCCCCTTCAGATTTCACCCGCTCTTTTAGCGTTTTTAAATACCAATACCACCAAAACGCTTTATGACAATAACGGTAATCCGATCGGTACGGAGACGGATCCTGCTTTTAAATTTGACAATGTAGATCAGGTGTTTGCATTGGGGGCACAGCTTGATTTGCTACGCCAGCACGGTGCGGCGAGAATATTGAGCGAACCTTCCATTTTGTGTACTAACAACAAAGAAGCGGAAATTTATGTCGGACAAACCCGCTCCATTCTCACTCAGGCACAGCAATCCACTACGGGTGTATCCAATGTTGTCAACAGCTATACTCGGGAAGATATCGGCTTGACATTGAAAGTAAAGCCGAGACTTTCAAGCAACAATAAAGTAACATTGGAAGTGCATACGACCATTGAAGATGTTTTGGACAACGAATCGCCTTCCGCCGATCGTCCGACTACTACGAAGCGTGATGTGAAAACAACGGCAATCGTCAATAACGGGGAAATGATTATTCTCGGCGGATTGATTAAAAATGCGAAAGGTAAAGGGGTTACGCGCGTTCCTATTTTGGGAGACATTCCGGTATTGGGCGATTTGCTGTTTACCAATACGTCGGACCTTGATCGGGAGACGAATGTCGTTATTTATCTTACGCCTTATATAGTGCGTAGCAGTGACGAATTGCAAAAGCTCAGAGCGTTTTTAGAAGAGTTGGAACGCGTACAAAAAGATTATAACCGTTTTATCGAAGCGCGGCTGGAAAAACGGTTGCATGACAAATCTCCGGCTTCTCGTATTATTCATACGCAAACCTCTTCGAACAATCATAGCGGAGATGACGTATTGGGAGCGTTTTGATGGCATGGAAGCGTTTTGAACATGTGGATTTGGAGCCTTGGTGGGTAGAATCTATCGATCAAAAAAAAGCGATACGTCATAGATTGCTTTTTACCAGAGCGGAGGGGCAGGCATATGCCGTTGTTGAAGAAGAAAGCATGGCAGAAGCTCTTAACCACCTTGCGAAACTTGATTTGGATGTCGAAATAGCCGTTGCCGATACCGATACGTTTGAACGGCTTTATCAAAAATTTTTGGAATTACAGACCGACTCCGAGTTTAAAAACGTATCGCAAGCTACCGAAGAACTTATCGAAGTGGAATCGGATCTTCTCGAGTTTATACGTAACTCTCAAGATTTGCTTGCCAGTGAAACGTCCGCTCCCATTATCAAATTGGTAAATTCCCTTTTTTTTCAAGCAATCAAAAAAGGTGCAAGCGATATTCATATTGAAAGCGGAGAGTATAAAGGAACGGTACGATTTCGTATCGACGGCGCCTTGAAAAAACATCTCGATCTGGACAAAAACGTTATAGCCCTTGTTATTAACCGGATTAAAGTTATTTCGAATTTGGATATATCGGAAAAACGTATTCCTCAGGATGGACGTACGCAAGTATCAATTTCCGGCAAATCGCTCGATATTCGCGTTTCGGTTTTGCCTACATATCACGGTGAGCGTGTCGTAATGCGTATTTTGGCGCAAAGTGATCAAATTCCTACGTTGGAGACGCTCGGATTTACTCCTGATATTACAAAAAATCTTTATAAACTTTTGGCCCATTCGCATGGGATGTTCCTTGTCACCGGCCCGACGGGTTCGGGAAAGTCGACGACACTGCATGCCTGTTTGCAACATATAGCTACACCTGATAAAAACATTATCACCGTTGAAGATCCCGTTGAATATAATGCCGACAATATCGCTCAAATCCAGGTTAACGAAAAAGTAGGGTTGACCTTTTCCGTGGGATTGCGATCCATATTGCGTCAGGATCCGGATATTGTTATGGTAGGGGAAATTAGAGATGGAGAGACGGCCCAAATCGCTTTGCGTGCGGCTTTGACGGGGCATTTGCTTCTTTCTACCCTGCATACCAATAACGCGACCGCTTCCATTAGCAGATTGATGGATATGGGACTGGAGAGCTTTTTGATCTCTTCTACGTTGCTTGGCGTACTGGCGCAACGACTTTGTCGAAAACTATGTGTTGCATGTAAAACTCCGGTTACGCTTGATCCTGAAATATTGCATGATGCATCATTGCCCGAAAATGTTATTTATTATGAGGCAAAAGGTTGTTCCGAATGCGATTATACCGGGTATAAAGGTAGGCAGGCGGTAGGAGAGATGTTTATTATTGACGATGCTGTAAAGTCTATGATGAAAGACGGGTTTAACGATTATCAGATTCGCGAAGCGATGAAACAAAAAGGCATGAAAACCATTTCCGATCGCCTTAAAGATATGCTTATTGCGGGAGAAACCAGTTATGAGGAAGCATTACGGGTCGGTTTAATGGACGGATAATGAGACAACGGGCAGCATTTACACTGATAGAAGTTCTAATTGCCATTATGCTTGTAGGTCTTATGTTGCCGGCTATGTTTCGTGCGATTGATGTGCTTAGTGACTCCAACAAGCAAATATACCGACATATAAACCAAAACGAACAGGCGATGTTGGCGTGGCAAACGCTTTATTTGGATATAGCGGGAAGCGACGGAAACCTTTCCGTAAAAAAAGATGATTTTGATCGGTTATGTATATTTAAAACGGTACATACGTTATATGGCGAACCGTTTGCCGATGTATGTTGGGTGGTAACAAAAGATGAACCTCATAGGCTGATTAGGACGGAAGGAAACGACTATACGCTTCCTTTAAACGAAGAAGATGCGGTTTATGCCGAAACGGCAATCTCATCGATTGAACATTTCCATGTATATTATAAAAAAAACAGAGTGTTGGTAGTCTTTCGGTTGAAGGGGCAAAAACCGTCCGCATTTACAGTCTACGGTGTCTCTCCGTCCAAGTCGAAAAAACGTTCGCATAAGGAAAGAAAAGTCCGACGGAACGGTGAAGATGAAAGCCGTTAGAGGTAGCGAATAATAAAGAAAATCCGATCAAGGAGGGGTGCATGACGGAACTCTATGAGAAAGCGGGGCTTTTTTATCTGGGCAAAGAAGCAAACCGAGGGGATGAAGCCTCGTTGACGCTTATAAAAAACAAATGGCTTACGACGCATGCCGCGATTATCGGGATGACCGGTTCGGGGAAAACGGGGCTTGGCATAACGCTGATTGAAGAAGCGGCTATGGACAATATTCCCGTCATAGTAATCGATCCGAAAGGCGATATGGGAAACGTATGTTTGACTGATCCCGAATTTCGAGCGGAATCGTTTTTGCCTTGGGTAACATCCGAAGCCGAAGCCAAAGGCGTCGATGCGCTGGAACTTGCCAAAGAGACGGCGGCACGTTGGAAAAAGGGCATCGAGTCTTGGCATCAGGACAGTTCCCGTGTGGCACGCTTTCATCGAGTCGAAAAAGTGATTTATACGCCGGGAAGCTCTAGCGGTGTAGCGGTTAATATTCTTTCTTCTTTAGAAGCACCTTCCAAAGAGCTGCAAGAGGATGCCGATCTTTTTGCCGCCTACTTGAAAAGTACCGTAACGGGGCTATTATCGCTTATAGGGGAAACAAACGACGATATCAATAGCCCCGCTTATATCGTCACGGCAAAAATCATTCGTGATGCTTGGCGACGCGGTGAAGCCATGAGCATCGAAGGATTGATAGGTGCGTTGATGATGCCGCCGTTTAAAAAGGTGGGTGTATTGCCGCTTGAAAAGTTTTTCCCTCAAAAAGAGCGCTTCAAATTGGCCAATCGTTTTAATGCGCTACTTGCATCTCCCGGATTTGAGCGTTGGTTGGAGGGTGAAACACTGGATATTCAGCGTATGTTGTATACCAAAGAAGGAAAAGCGCGCATTGCTGTTTTTTCCATCGCGCATCTGAATGATGAAGAACGAATGTTTTTCGTTACGTTGCTGCTAAACCGCTATATCGCCTGGATGCGTCGCCAAAGCGGTACGTCACGTTTAAAAGCGATGCTTTATATGGATGAGATTTTCGGCTTTTTTCCGCCCAATGCCAACCCTCCCAGTAAAGAGCCGATGCTTTTGTTGCTTAAACAAGCACGTGCGTTTGGTACGGGTATC
>Ga0256843_1002914_pt1 | contig 12229 bp, 16 predicted proteins | sample AlvinellametaG_FD_191572 | JGI IMG/M metagenome (GOLD analysis project Ga0256843, IMG submission 191572) | Pompeii worm associated microbial communities from hydrothermal vent at the East Pacific Rise, Pacific Ocean - Alvinella | ecosystem: Host-associated > Annelida > Integument > Unclassified ... | reverse complement strand
GATGCAAGTGAGCACGCATATATTGTAGGCTTTAATGTAAGACCAACAGGAGCAGTTAAAAACAAAGCAAAAGAGCTTGGGGTTGAGATAAAAACTTATAGCATTATTTATGACCTTCTTGATGATGCAAAAGCTATGCTTGGTGGCTTAATGAGCCCGGTTGTAAAAGAAGAGGTATTAGGACAAGCAGAGGTTAGACAAACATTTAGTGTTGCAAAAGTTGGAACTATTGCAGGGTGTTTTGTAATTGATGGTAAGATTGAGAGAAATGCAGGTGCAAGACTTATTAGAAATGGTGTTGTAGTTTATGAGAGTAAAATTAGCTCACTAAAACGCTTTAATGATGATGTTAAAGAGGTAAGTAAGGGTTATGAGTGTGGTATTATGCTAGAGAACTTTAACGATATTAAAGAGGGCGATATTATTGAGGCTTATAAATTAGTTGAGGAGCAAGTAACGCTATGAATCCAGCAGAGATAAAGCGTAAAAGAACAGAATCAGCCCTTAAAGAGGTTTTGCCAGAAGCCTTTTCTATGTTAGATGATAAAGAGCTTCAAAACCTAATTGTAACAGAGGTTGTATGCTCTCGTGGAAGATATGACTCTAAAGTATATTTAGATAAGAGCGGTATCGAAGAGCCTAACCAAAAAGAGATATTAAAAAAGCTTCGCAAAGTAGAGGGCTTTTTAAAAAATTATGTAAAAGAGAGCGAGGGGTGGTATAGAAGCCCAAACTTTAAATTTGAGTTTGATGAGCATATGGAACAAATAGCAAGAATAGATGAGCTATTTAAACAGATATCAACCTCTAAAGAGGAGAAATAGTGGCACTAATAGATGATATAGAAAAGATTATAAACTCATATGGCGCAAAGCTTTATGATAGTGAGTTAGTACAAGAGAATGGTGAGAATATATATAGAGTATATATAGTTAAAGATGGTGGAGTAGATTTAGACCTTTGTGCTAATATCTCAAGAGATGCATCACCTATTTTAGATATTACACCTCCAATTAATGGCGAATATAGATTTGAAGTAAGCTCACCTGGAATAGAGCGCAAATTAACAAAAAAAGAGCACTTTATTAACTCTATTGGCGAAAAGGTAAAGGTAAAAGTTTTAGGAGAGGGCAAACTAAAGGGTACTTTAACTAAAGCAGATGAAAATGGCATAGAAGTAGAAACAAAAGAGGGCACAAAAGCTTTAGATTACGACAAACTAGGAACTGTAAAAACCTACTTTGAGTGGTAGGTTTTAAAGCTATGCTAGAGTATTTAAGCTTTAATAAATTTATAACCCCACACCTACTAATAATCGCATACTATTTTGGAGTAATATTTATAACAGCTCTTTTTTTTGCATATAAAAAATACTTTTTATCAAAAATTATCCACCTATTTAAATTAAAAAATAAAATTTTAATTTGGATACTATTAATACTAATGTTTTTATGTATGCAACTATGTTTAAGAGTAATGTTTGAATTTATAATAGCTTATTTTGATATGCATGATATGCTTTATAAGATTAGTAACAAAAAGTTGATGTAAAAGAATTTATGTTCCTTAAACCCAAATTATGCATTAAACTTTTATGAAGTAGTGCTAATGCTTTTGCAATAGGAATTTTAATAAATTTTGCGGCTACACCTTTTCCTTAAGAGGAAAAATAAGGTTTTAACCTTACCAAAAAGATTGCAAAAATTTTAAACTTTTGCCAAGACTAAAGTCTTGGTTCCTAAATTCTTTTATATTTTAAAGCTTAAGGAAATGGCATTGCGACTACTCGTCATTTCTGCGAAGGCTGGAATCTACAGTTTTTTCTTAATTCATTGGCATTTGGCTTTAGCCATTATTTCTAAAATATAAGTTCTTTTGCAGTCTCTTTATTGGTGATGCAAAAAATTTAGTGAAATCTTCTGTGCAAATGATTTGTGCTAATTTATGAATTTTTAATGCATAATTTGAGTTAAATAGTTATAACCATATACTTAGAACAAAAGTTTTCGATTCTAAGTATTATTATTTATATAGTTATGAGCTAAGAATTTGTGGTTTTTTTATATCATCCCACCACCATATTGCAAATGCCATTGCGGGGCGGTTTGGGTATTTGGGATTTATGGCAAATTCTTTGGCTTTATCTATTGGTAGATAAAAGTTTTCAATATTTTCATCATCTACGCCACCACCTTCGCTAACTCTCATTGATTCATCTACTTCTACATAATAAAGTGTCATTTTTGCGGTCGTTATAAATGTTGTAACATATTCTAAATCTTCTACTTTATATCCACACTCTTCTAAAATTTCTTCCATAGCTACCTCTTTTGAAGTTAAGTGAGGTTTATCTTCTCTTCCTCCGCAAAGTTCGTATCTATACGCAAATTGGGGCTGGTTAATATATACTAATGGACGAAACTGTTTAGTTAAAACAAATGCTTTTTTATCTTTATGATATATTAAAATCTTTACAACATTTAATGATTTAGATACTACTTTTGACTTTTTTTTACCATCTTCTATATAGCTAATTTCATAAACTTTGCTATCTTTTGGAGCTATTACCTCTTTTATCTCTATGTTTGTTATATTGCTATGCATTACATCCTCCTTAAAATTTAAGTACCAACTTCTATTATACTATTTTTGATATAATCATCTTATGAAAAAGATACTATTATTAGAAGATGACAGATTATATAATGAAACATTAAAAGAGTTTTTAGAAGATGAGGGGTTTTTGGTGGATTCTACTTTAGATCCTTTGAGTGCATATGAATTAACCTATAAAAATGATTATGATATATATATTTTTGATATAAATTTGCCATTTGAAGATGGATTACAAGCGCTTAAATCTTTAAGAGATAGTGGAGATTTAACTCCTACTATCTTTATTACATCAAGAGATGATAAAAAATCTTTATTAGATGGTTTTAAGATTGGTGCTGATGATTATTTAAGAAAGCCTATAGATTTAGATGAACTTATTGCTAGAATAAATGTAATTTTAAAGCGATATAATCATAATAAAAAGATTAAACTTGGTAAATATAGATTAGATTTAGATAAAAAGAAACTCTATTTAAATAAAGAGGAGCAAAACTTAACACTTATGCCATTTGAGTTATTAATATATTTTATAAATAATGAAAACAGAATAGTTACTTATGAAGAGATATATAATAATGTTTGGGATTCAAAAAATGTTAGTTATGCAACATTAAGAGTTTATATTAGTATGATTAAAGGTTTTTTTGGTAATGCTATTGAGAATATTAGAGGAGTTGGCTATCTATTTGATAGCTCTAAAATAGAATAGATGAAGTGGTGGTTTTTAGCTCTATTTTTAATAGTTGAAATTTTATTATTTATACTATTATATCAATTTAATAGACATTTTGATTTTTGGGTATCTGTGGCTATTTTAACGCCAGTGATACTGTTTATTGGGTATGTTTTATATAGTTTTGTAAGTGAGCAAAAGCAGCAACAAGATAGACTTTTAGAGCATATTATAAGAGAGACTCTACATGAGATTAATCTACCAATAAGTACTATTGAAGCAAATATTAAGATGTTATCTAAAAATATTAATAATAAAAAAGATTTAAAAAAGGTAGAGCGAGTTTCTTCCTCTTTAGATAGACTAAAAAGATTATATAATCATTTAAGTTATAATCTAAAAAAAGAGATAGCACCTATTGAAAAAGAGAGATTAAATTTAAAAGATTTTATAGAAGATAGAGTGGCGTTTTTTAAAGAGTTTAATAGAAATATATTTAAATTAAGTTTAACTAATCTTATAATTAATATAGATAAGATAGGGCTAGAGCAAAGTATCGATAATATCATAGAAAATGCAATGAAATACTCTAATAAAGATAGTCAAATATTAATATATATAGATAATACAAAACTTATAATCCAAGATTTTGGCATAGGTATAGAGCAAGATGAACTATCGTTAATATATCAAAGATACTACCAAGAAAAGAGTACAAATAGTGGAGAAGGTATTGGTCTTAGTATTGTTAAGAGTTTTTGTGATAAAAATGGGATATTATTAAAGATTGAATCTAAAAAAGGTGTTGGAACTAAGGTTATTTTAGATTTTAAAAATTTGGTTATCAACCTGAGTTCGACCCAATATTATAGCCACAAAAACCTAAAAATGGGTAAGGTTTTTTAAATTAAAATTTGCAGGACTAACTAGTTAATTCAAAAATTTTATTTAATAAAGATTGCCCATTTTTAGGCTTCCCTTTGGGTAAAATGAGGTTTCTCAAAGCTTTGTCAATTTTTTTGAATTAACCAGTTAATCTGGTAAAAATTTGCCGAAGCCTTGTAAAAACCTCATTTTATTGTGGCTATAAATATTGGGTTGAACTCAGGTTATTAATGAAAATTTGCAACAATAGTAATAAAAAAGAGTTAAAATTATAACTTATCTTAGCTATTTTTAACGATTTTTGGTTATACTTATCGCATATTTTATAAGGAGTCATAGATGGCAATTTTAGATGAAGTAAAAGAAGTTGTAGCTGAGCAATTAGGTGTAAATATTGATGAGATTAAAGAAGATTCAAAATTTGCAGAAGATCTTGGCGCAGATAGCCTAGATGTTGTAGAGCTTGTAATGGCACTTGAAGAGAAGTTTGATATTGAAATTCCAGATGAGAGTGCAGAGGGTATTGCTACAGTTGCAGACGCTGTAAAATTCATCGAAGAAGCAAAAGCTTAAGTTTCCTCCCCTTTTTGGGGTAAAGATAAGAGAGCTTTAGTAAAGCTTTGTTATCTTTAAAATATCTTTTAGGAGTAGTTGTGAGAAGGGTAGTAGTTACAGGTTTAGGTATGATAAACAGCGTAGGACACGATAAAGAGAGCTCTTTTGATTCAATAGTTAAAGGAGATTGCGGTATAGATAGAATTACTATCTTTGACCCTTCTAAGTTTTCTGCTCAGATTGCAGGAGAGGTAAAAGATTTTGATCCAACTACTATTATGGATGCAAAAGAGGTTAAAAAAGCTGATAGATTTATCCACTTTGGTCTAAAGGCAGCAAAAGAGGCAATGTTAGATGCTAATATAGATGAAAGTGTTGATAAAGATAGCTTTGGAGTTAGCTCTGCTTCTGGAATTGGGGGATTACCTGCTATTGAGAGAAACTCTTTAGTATGCGAGAGTAGGGGACCTAGAAGAATCTCTCCATTTTTTATTCCATCTGCACTTGTAAATATGCTTGGTGGGTTTGTTTCTATTGCTCATACTTTAAGAGGACCAAATTTAAGTTCTGTAACTGCTTGTGCAGCTGGTACTCACGCAATTTCTGAAGCTGCTAAGACTATAATGCTTGGTGGTGCAGACAGAATGCTTGTTGTTGGTGCAGAGAGTGCAATTTGTCCTGTTGGTATTGGTGGATTTGCATCTATGAAAGCTTTATCAACTAGAAATGATGAACCAAAAAAGGCATCTCGTCCTTTTGATGCTAATCGTGATGGTTTTATTATGGGAGAGGGTGCTGGAGCTTTGGTTTTAGAAGAGTTAGAGTCAGCAAAGAAAAGAGGTGCTAAGATTTATTGTGAGCTAGTGGGCTTTGGAGAGAGTGGAGATGCTAACCATATTACAACACCTACAATGAGCGGACCTCTTCGTGCAATGAAGGCAGCTATGAAAATGGCAGGTAATCCAAAACTAGATTATATTAATGCGCATGGTACTTCAACACCAGTAAATGATAAAAATGAAACTGCAGCTATTAAAGAGCTTCTTGGTGGTAAAGAGAACTGCCCACCTGTAAGTTCAACTAAAGGTCAGATTGGACACTGTCTTGGTGCTGCTGGTGCAATAGAGGCTGTTATTTCTATAATGGCTATGGAGAGGGGTATAATTCCTCCAACAATAAATTACGAAACACCTGATGAGAATTGCGATTTAGATTATGTAACAGAGGGTGCAAGAGAAGCAGAACTAAATGTTGTTATGAGTAACTCTTTTGGATTTGGTGGAACTAATGGGGTAGTAATTTTTAAAAAATATCAAGGATAGTATCTAATGGGAACTTATCTTGACTTTGAAAAGTCAATAGAAGAGATTCAAAACTCTATTGAGTCTGCTAAAACTCGTGGAGATGAGAGTGCAATAGAGATTTTAGAAAAAGATTTAGAAAAAGAGGTAAAAAAAGTTTTTGGTAATTTAAATGATTACCAAAAATTGCAACTTGCAAGACATCCTGATAGACCATATGCCTTAGATTATGTAAGGGCTTTGCTTAGTGATGCACAAGAGATTCACGGAGATAGAACCTTTAGAGATGATCCGGCTATTATTTGCTATTTAGGTTGGATTGATGGACAAAAGACTATGCTTATTGGAGAACAAAAGGGGCGTGGTACTAAACATAAGCTTAGAAGAAATTTTGGTATGCCACACCCTGAAGGGTATAGAAAAGCTTTAAGAGCAGTAAAACTTGCTGAAAAATTTGATATTCCTGTATTGATGTTAATAGACACTCCGGGTGCATATCCTGGTCTTGGGGCAGAAGAGAGAGGGCAGAGCGAAGCGATTGCTAGAAACTTATATGAGTTATCTGATGTTAAAGTGCCACTTGTATCTATTGTTATTGGTGAGGGTGGAAGCGGAGGAGCTTTAGCTATTGGTGTCGCAGATAAACTTGCAATGATGAGATACTCTGTATTTTCTGTAATATCACCAGAAGGGTGTAGTGCAATTTTATGGAATGACCCAAGCAAAGTAGAACAAGCTACTAAAGCTCTTAAAATTACGCCAGATTATCTAAAAGAGCATAATCTTATAGATGATATTATTGATGAGCCATTAATTGGTGCGCATAGAGATAAGCAAGTTGCAGCAAATGCTGTTAAAGAGTACTACTTAAATGCAATTAAAGAGCTGACTGCTATGCCAAAAGATGAACTTGTTAAAAAAAGATATGAAAAACTAATATCTATTGGTTCATTTAACGAGTAATTTTAAGTGTTACTAGCTGATATTGGCAATAGATATGCTCATCTCTTTGATGGGCAAAAAGTAATAAATTTAGAGTATAGTGAGCTTTTTCAGAACTACAAAAACTCTAAAATCTACTATATAAATGTAAATCCTAATATTCAAGAGCAATTAAAGAGTATAGATAATTGGATTAATATTGAACCATTTGTTAAATTAAATGGTGCTTATAAAACAATGGGTATAGATAGACAAGTTTTACTATTAAGTAGCAAAGATGGAGTCTATATAGATGCGGGGAGTGCAATAACTATTGATTTAAAAGTAGATGGTAAATTTGTAGGTGGTACTATACTCCCAGGTATTTGGAGAGTTAAAGAGTGTTATAAGCAGATATCTTCTAAATTAGAGATAGAGACACTAAATCAAATAAATATAGAAAAACTTCCTAATAGTACAACTAAAGAGAGTATAAGTTATGGTATTATTGCACCAATAGTTGCCTTAGTAGAAAAAATTAATAAAAATAATTTGCCAATATATATTACAGGTGGTGATGGAGAGCTATTATCATCATATATTAGCGGTAAATTTGATAAGTTTTTAATATTTAAAGGTATGCAAAAAGTAATTAAGGAGCATAAATGCTAACTATTGCGCTACCAAAAGGTAGAATTGCCGAAGAGACTATGGAGTTGATGTCTAAAATATTTAATAAGAAGTTTGAGTTTGAGAGTAGAAAATTAATCCTAGAGACTCCAAATTTTAGGTTTTTAAATGTAAGAAATCAAGATGTTCCAACATATGTAGAGTATGGAGCTGCAGATATTGGTGTAGTTGGACTTGATGTAATTACAGAAAAAGAGCTAGATATTGTAGATTTGCTAGATTTGCAAATTGGTAAGTGTAAGGTATCTATTGGTATTAAAAATAGTGATGAACTTGATTGGAGCAGACCAGATATAAAAGTTGCAACCAAAATGGTAAATATTACTAAAAACTACTTTGCAAGTAAGGCTGTTGGAGTAGAGGTTATAAAACTATATGGCTCTATTGAGTTAGCTCCTCTAGTTGGATTAGCTGATGCAATAGTAGATATTGTTGAAACTGGTACTACAATGAAAGAGAATGGTTTAAAAGTAGCAGAAGATATTATGGACTCAAGCGCACACCTAATAGCAAATAAAAATAGCTTTTTTGAAAAAAAGAGTGAGATTTTAGAGCTTTATAATCTACTAAAAAAGGCAATAGAGGGTGGAGAGTAGTAATAGTACAGATGCTCTAAACTTATATGCTAAAGTAGAAGATTTACTTGGCATAAAAGAGTATGCCCCAAAGTTATATAACTACTATTTTGATATTTTAAATAATTTAGAGTTTAACTCTTTGCTTGATATTGGTTGTGGGAGTGGAGATTTTTTAATAGAGCTTCAAAAAAGATACAAAAAAGCTAAATTAGAAGGTCTTGATAAAAGCTCTTATATGGTGAAATTGGCTAAAAGCAGAGGTTTAAGTGTAGATAATATAGAATTAAATTTAGTAACTAAAAGCTATGATATAGCAACTGCTACTTTTGATATGATAAACTACCTAACTCCAAATGAGTTTATTAATTTTTTTGAAGATTTAACTAAAGTTGTAAAAAAATACTTTATTTTTGATGTGAATACAGAGTTTGGATTAAGCGATTTAGCTGTTGGAAACTTTATAGCACAAGATGAAAATAGGTTTTTAAGTATTGAGAGTTTTTATGAGGGTGGTGTTTATGATTCTATATTTACACTTTTTGAAAGAGATAATAATTGTTACAAAAAATCAACAAACTCAATAAGACAATACTATTATAATGAAAGCTTTTTTAACCTATTAGGCGGTTGGAAGCTAAAAGAGAAGCTTCCAATCAAACTATACGATATGGAGATGCCAGATAAAGTAATCTATATATTACAAAAGGAGTAAAGAGGCAAGGAGAGAAACCTCTTTTTTAATTATGGCTTATAGATTATACCTAAATTAACACTACTAATACTACCAAGTGTTGTTGCATCAGATATCTTTTTGCTTGAGCTCATAAGCTGAGTGTAATCAGCAAATGCAGCTAATTGGTCAGTTATATCATAGCTACCACCTGCACCATATTGGAAACCACCTTCTTTAGTGTTTTTACCCATAAAATCTATACTAGAGACTCCATATCCAAGTAATCCATAAACTGTAAAGTTCTCAAATTTAGCTTGTGGTTTTAGATATACCGCAGCATTTGAGTAACTAATTGGTTTATGATCTTTAATCTCATAATCTGAAATCCCTTTAGTTATACGAGCTTCCACTGCTAAATAATCATTAACCTCAACCCCTGCTAAAATCATACCATTTGTAGCGCTATCACTACCACCCCAGTTGATGATTTTATCAGAACTTTTACTTGTGGTTTGATTTAACTTGTCATATTGACAACCACCACAAACTTTTGCGCTACTCTTTGCATCAGCAGAAGATGTACCTAAACCACCACCAAAATACGGTTTTATAGTTGATTCTGGCTCAGGTGCTGTTGTTTGTGGTATCTCTGCAACAGCTGGTTCAACTGGCTCAACATCTGGCTGAGGAGCCGCCACAAATGGTCCTCCTGCAAAAAGAGCTGAACTAGCAATTATTGCAATTCCCATTATTTTAGATATAGTTTTCATTTCATCCACCTTTTATTTGAAAAGCATTTAAGCTCTAAATTTAAAGATTTCTAGAGCAACTATTTTTGCTATTCCTATACGAGAATTATACTTAACATTAACTAATATGAAGCTTAAATTAAAAAATATGAAAGTTAAAAAGTGTAAAATTTTTTTGAATTTTTGTCAAATTTGAAAGATTATTGCATAAAATGCTTAAAAATTGCCTTAGTTATATTTCACAAAAATATTAAAATTTATTATAAATCCCTAAAATAGGCAACTTATTAAATATTTTTTTTAAAAAAACAGTACTTTTCTTAAGAGTTTTTAAGTAAAACTAAGCGTAAAAAATAAAATTATATGATTTTTAAATTTTACAACACTTTACAACTAGCTTTACATATACTATATATATTAAGAAGCGCATTAATTTAAAATTAGATATAATACTTTAAAAAAATTGGAGCAGATATGATAGATAAAATTAAAAGTGTAGATGAGTTTAAAGAGTTAGTAGCATCAGTAGAAAATAGTAGTAATTATAAAAAGCCAATAGCTTTTGGAATTGCTAGAGTAGATAGAGGGCAAAAAAATGCAGATAAAATTTTACAAGCAAACTTTCCTATAATAAATTGGAATGAGAACTTTGGAAGCGCAGCTATATTTATTAAAGCTTTGCAAGAGAGTGGAGTAGATGTAGATTTTAGTGGAAGCGAGTTTGTAACTACTATAGATGATAGATTTGTAACAAATGCAATTAATGCTTTTAATCCTTTTATAGCTGAGGCTATTGGAGAGGCTCATAAGAATGTTCAAGTTATTAAAGTTTTAAATGAGCTTGGAGATATTGCAAGAGATTATACTATCACTTTTCTTTTTGAAGATGACGCACCAAAGAGTGTAGAAGCTGTATATTTAAAGTTATATGCTCTATCTTTAGGTAAAGCTAAGCTTAGAAGCCTAAACTTAAATGGAGCATTTGGAATTTTAACTAATGTTGCTTGGGTTGGAAATAAACCATATGAGCTAGATTATTTAAGAGAGCATGAAATTGAGATGAAACTAAAAGGCACTTTCCCTAATATTGATAGTGTAGATAAGTTCCCAAGATACTTACAACACATAATTCCAGCAGATAATACAAGAATATTAGACTCTTCAAAAGTTAGAATGGGAGCACAACTTGCACCTGGTACTACTGTAATGCCAGGAGCTAGTTATATTAACTTTAATGCAGGAACTTTAGGACCTGTAATGGTAGAAGGGCGCATTAGCTCAAGCGCAGTTGTAGGAAGCGGTAGTGATGTTGGCGGGGGTGCTAGTATTTTAGGTGTTCTTAGTGGAACAGATGGTAACCCTATTAGTATAGGAGAGAACACTCTTCTTGGTGCAAACTCTGTAACAGGACTACCTATTGGAGATAGCTGTATTGTAGATGCTGGTGTTACTGTATTAGCTGGAACTAAAATTAAGATTGATCCAGAGCAGTTAAAACTAATTAAAGAGGCAAATCCAGAAGCTAATTTAGAGGATAAAGAGTACTTTAAAGGTGCAGAGTTAGCTAACCTAAATGGTATCCACTATCGCCAAGACTCTACAACAGGTGAGATAATTGCAAGAAGAAGTACTAGAGAAGTAAAACTAAATGAAGAGTTACATTAATGGCACTAAGTGATAATGATATAGAAAAAAAGGTAATTTTGCTAAAATTATTAGTTAAAGAGGATGATGAGAGTATAGATGAAGCTCTAGCCTCTTTAGCAGATACCAAAATGGCTACTCTTGAAGAGATTAAAAAATTATATAAAGAGCTTCAAGATAGTGGCTATATAGATAGCAATGGCAACTTAACTATGCTAGGTGTAACAGAAGCTAACAAAGCAAAGCAGGAGTTTACTCTTGAGAGTTGATAAGTGGCTAAGTAGCGTAAATGTAGTAAAAAGAAGAACTATTGCGCAAGATATGGTTAAAAGTGGTGTTGTATATATTAATGGTATAAAAGCAAAACCATCTAAAGATGTAAAGATTGGAGATAAAATTAAAATTGAGTATCTTAAAGGTGCTAAAGAGTATGAGGTTTTACAAATTCCAACTACTAAAACAGTGCCTAAGAGTGCTAAAGATGAGTATGTTAGAGAGTTGTAGAGGTTAGTGATTAGTGATTAGTTGTTAGTGATTAGTGAATTGTAAGGAGGGGTTATGAGTAAAGAGATGTTTGAGAAGCTTTTTAAAAATGAGTTAAGTGAGAATGAAGCTAGAGATTTTTTGGTAAGTTTATATAAAAAAGGAGAAAGTGCTAAAGATATTGCAAATGCTGCAAGTGTTATGAGAGAGCACTCTGTTAAACTACCAGTACCAAAAGAGCTTCAAGATGAGCTTATAGATATAGTTGGAACAGGTGGAGATAAGAGTGGTAGTTTTAATATATCTACAACCACATCTTTACTCTTAGCATCTCTTGGCTCAAAGGTTGCAAAACACGGTAATAGAAGTATTACAAGCAAATCTGGCTCTGCTGATGTTTTAGAAGCTCTTGGAATTAATTTAAATTTAGATGTAAAGGCTCAAATACAAATGCTTCAAGA
>Ga0256843_1002913_pt1 | contig 12231 bp, 12 predicted proteins | sample AlvinellametaG_FD_191572 | JGI IMG/M metagenome (GOLD analysis project Ga0256843, IMG submission 191572) | Pompeii worm associated microbial communities from hydrothermal vent at the East Pacific Rise, Pacific Ocean - Alvinella | ecosystem: Host-associated > Annelida > Integument > Unclassified ... | reverse complement strand
AAAAGAAGAGAAAAAATTAAAGAAGGTAAAAAATAAGGATTATGGCAGGATTAGATCAAAACACAGGGAAACAATCTGAAATCAGATACCTTACTCAATTAGACATTGAAGTAAAACCCAATAAAAAGAAATATTGCCGTTTTAAAAAATACGGAATCAAATATATTGATTATAAAGATCCCGATTTCTTAATGAAATTTGTGAATGAACAAGGTAAAATATTACCGCGTCGTATAACCGGAACTTCTTTAAAATATCAAAGAAGATTAGCCAAAGCAATCAAAAGAGCGCGTCATTTAGCCTTGATGCCTTATGTAGGAGATATGTTAAAATAAAAAAGAAGTAAACGATGGAAATTATATTATTAAAAGACGTTGAAAATTTAGGTTTTGCCGACGATATCGTAACGGTAAAAAACGGATACGGAAGAAACTACCTTATTCCACAAGGTTACGCTATATTAGCCACTCCTTCTGCCAAAAAAATATTGGCCGAGAAGTTGAAACAAAGAGCTTTTAAAGAAAAACACATAGTGGAAGAAGCTCAAAAATTGGCCGAACAACTCAAAACTCTACAAGTTAAAATCCCTGCCAAGGTAGGTGTAGGTGATAAACTTTTCGGTTCGGTTAACAATCAAGATTTGGCTGAAGCATTGGCCAAAGAAGGATTCGAAATCGAGAAAAAATATATCAATGTAATTGGTGGTAACATTAAGCGAGTTGGAAAATATGATGCCAAAATCAGATTACACCGCGATGTAATTGTAGATTTTGAATTTGAAGTAACACCCATACGTGATGAAAAAGCTATAGCTGAAGCCAAAGCCAAAGCCAAAGCTGAAGAAGAAGCTAAAGCTAAGGCCGAAGAAGAAGCTCAAAAAGCAGCCGAAGCAGAAAAAGTTGCAGAACAAACCCAAGGAGACGAAGCAGAAGCTTAAATACAACTTTATTGATGACAAAAACCACTCTGATTCAGAGTGGTTTTTTTATTGTAATTTGTTAAGTATTAAAACATTGTATGAGAATTTAACAGACTTTTTTTTATTACAAACTAAAATTGTATTTTTGGCAAATTAACCAAACAAAATAAACATGATACTAATAGCAGATGCCGGTTCTACAAAAACCTCTTGGGTAATGGTAAATAATGAGCGTATGCTAATCGGAAGATTTGAGTCAGGAGGCTTAAACCCAACGGTTTTTGACGAAGAAACCTTGAGTAAAAACATTGCCCGAAATAACGAAATGCTGAATCATGCTCCTTACATTAGAGAAATCTATCTTTACAGCGCCGGAATTGATGTAAAGGTTGCCCATGAAAAATTGCATAAAGTTTTATCCGAATTATTTGATAAAGCTGAAATCCATATTTTTTCGGATATGCTTGCCGCCGCACGTGCTACCGCCGGAAATAACGAAGGAATTGTCTCCATTTTAGGAACCGGATCCAATTCGTGCTACTATGATGGCAATGAAATTGTGAAGACTATCGGTTATTTCGGTTATTTACTCATGGATGATGCCTCGGGAAACTGGTTTGGCAAACAACTCTTAAGAGATTATTACTTTAACAAAATGCCCAAACAACTCAAACAAAAATTCAAACAAAAATATAAAGTCGACAGTAAAACCGTTATTGATCGGATTTACCACAAACCTCAACCTAACACTTACTTGGCTTCTTTTGCTCCGTTTATGTCGGAACATTATAAGTCAAAATATATCAAAGAGCTTTTGACACGCGGATTTGAAAATTTTATTACACAAGAATTAAGTGCTTATGATAACTACCGCGAACTTCCTTTGCATTTTAACGGATCAATAGCTTTTCTCTTTCAAAAAGAATTAAAGGAAGTAATCAAAAAACACGATTTAAAATTAGGAAAAATCATAAAAAATCCTATTGAAGAACTTATCAATTATCATGTTTAATTTATTTAAAAAATAATTATTTATGGAACCTAGCTTATCCAATAGAATAAAAAGTTTATCTACTTCACAAACCATTGCTATGGCCGAACGGGCAGCCGAACTTAAAGCCGAAGGAATAGATGTCATCAGTTTGAGTTTGGGAGAACCGGATTACGACACCCCCGGTTACATAGTAGAAGCCGCCAAAAAAGCCATGGATAATAAATTTTTTAAATATCCGCCCATTGTAGGTTATAAAGACTTACGACAAGCCATTGTCAATAAACTAAAAAGAGATAATAACCTTGATTACGATATTGATCAAATAGTCGTTTCAACCGGTTCCAAACAATCTATTTTTAATGCTGCCATGGTTTTGGTTAGTCCGGGTGAAGAAGTTTTATTACCCGCACCTTATTGGGTTAGCTATTTTGAAATCACCAAATTAGTCGGAGGAGTTCCTGTTCCGATAAAAACAACAATTGAAAATGACTTTAAAATCACTCCGGAGCAATTAGAAGCAGCCATTACTCCCAAAACCAAATTGATGATTTTCAACACACCGAGTAATCCCAGCGGTTCGGTTTATTCAAAAGAAGAATTGGAAGCACTGGGTGAAGTGTTAAAAAAACATCCGCAGGTTTATGTTATTTCAGATGAAATTTATGAATATATCAATTTTACCGGTGGTTTTGCCAGTTTTGCCGAAATTGAAGAAATTAAAGACAGAATTATCACCATCAACGGTGTCTCAAAAGCCTTTGCCATGACAGGTTGGCGGGTGGGTTATATGGCCGCTCATCCGACTATTGCCAAAGCCTGTGCCAAAATTCAAAGTCAAGTAACCTCCGGAGCCAATTCCATTGCTCAAAAAGCTACTATTGCCGCTCTTGACGGAGGCAAAGAAAAAATACAATATATGATTGACGGTTTTGATGAAAGACGTCAATTGGTTTACAAGCTTTTAAAAGATATTCCCGGTTTTAAAGTCAATATGCCAACCGGTGCTTTTTATTTTTTTCCTGATGTATCCGAATTGTTTGGCAAAACTTTCAACGGAACTAAAATAAACAATGCTACCGAATTATCTATGTATTTACTCGAAGAAGCCAAAGTAGCTACGGTAACCGGTGAAGCTTTCGGTAATCCGGAATGCTTGCGTTTCTCATATGCTACCAGCCAAGAGGAACTGAAAAAAGCATTTGCCCGTGTCAAAAAAGCCTTGGCATTTTAAAACCAAAAAGTAAGTTAAAAAAAATGGGGATTGACGTAAAACCATATAAAGATCAAGACAACAGCCGCAAAGAGCAAGTCAAACAAATGTTTGACAATATTTCCGGAAATTATGATTTTATGAACCGGATTATGACTTTCGGTATCGATATCAAATGGCGTAAGAAAGTAGTAAAAATAGTAGCTGAAACCAAAGCCCAAGAAATATTGGATATCGCTACCGGAACCGGTGATTTTGCCATTATGCTGGCCGGTATCAAACCTAAAAAAATTGTAGGCTTGGATATTTCTCCGGGCATGCTTGAAATAGGAAAGAAAAAAGTCAAAGAAAAGGGCTTGGATAATCTGATAGAAATGATTTTGGGCGACTCTGAAAATCTGCCTTTTGCCGACAATAGTTTTGATGTGGTCACCGTAGGTTTCGGTGTTCGTAATTTCGAAAACCTCGATAAAGGCTTGTCTGAAATAAACCGTGTATTGCGTCCGGGGGGAATTTTAGTGGTTTTAGAAACTTCGCAACCCGATAAAGCACCTTTTAAACAATTATACAAATTTCATTCGAAATATATCATCCCCTTATTAGGCAAACTTTTTTCAAAAGATCAAAACGCTTATAATTATTTGCCCGAATCGGCTCAAGCATTCCCTTACGGCGAAGCTTTCAACAATATTTTAAGAAAAAACGAGTTTATATCTGTGCAGGATGAAGCCTTGTTATTCGGAGCTGCACGCATTTATAAAGCATATAAAAAAGCTTAATGAATTTATTATGGAAATAAAGAATTTAAATCTGTCAATTTTAAAAATTATCATTTTATTTATAGGCTTAAACATACAAGCCCAATATACCGATGATATTCCTAAAAACAGGCCTTACTTCGATCAAAAAAAAGTTTCGTGGGGATATTATTTCGGAATGAATTTCTACGATTTTAAAATCGACTACGATCAAGAATACGAACATATTATTCAAGAGTCAAATCCGGGATTTCAAGTCGGATTGGTAGGAAACATTAATCTGAATGAAAACCTAAGTTTAAGATCGGAACCCGGCGTATTTTTTACCAATAGAAAATTGATATTCAGAAACTTAACAACTGTAAGTGATAGTATAAGAGAAATTACTTCCAACTATGTTCAGTTACCGCTTTCGGTTAAACTAAACACCATTCGCTACGGAAATATCAGGCCATATATAACCGGTGGAATCATATTTGCTTACAACCTAAACTCTTGGGACGACTCTAACACCGACAATTCGGGTGGACGATTCAGAATGCACTCAAAAGTATGGATGTATGAAGTAGGGTTCGGATTTGAAACCTATCTTTTCTATTTTAAATTTACTCCCAGTATCCGAGGTGTTTTTTCACTGGAAGATGAGCTTATAAGAGACAATGATCCCAACAGTCCGTGGACTTCACATGTAGAATCCATGATGACACGGGGAGTCTATATCAGTTTAACTTTTGAATAAATCAAAAATATGGAAATTACAATCAAAGAAAAATTAGAACTCAACGATTTTCTCGAAGCTAATTTCCCTCATGTTTTAAAACCTTTTTATACCCGGCGGTTATTTATCATCAACATGGCTTTCGGCTTGTTGTTTACGGTAGCTACCGCTTATTTATATTTTCAGAGTTTCAAAAACCATATCCATTTTGAAACCGCCCATTATCTTTACCTGTTTTTTGCCGTTTTATTTACTTTTCTGGCCGTATACCTGCTCAAAAGAGAGAAAAAAATTTATAGAAAGCTTATCAATGACATCAACAGTTTAAATACGGTTTATACTATTAACGACAATAACATAAAGGTTAAAAATGCCAAGGTAGATTTAAAATACGATTTAAAAGACTTAAAAGATTTTATTGAACTTCCAAAATGGATTGTTTTTGAATTTAACAACGGCGAAAGACTTTCGCTTTACAAACCGAACATTGTGCAGGAAGATTTGGCAGAATTAATTAGAAAATTTAAAAGCAAATAAAAAACTATCTGCCGGTTATTGAACCTGACGGGTAACCAATTTGTTTGACAAATATTTAAACCGGACAAATAATAACAAAGCCGCCAAACTCAATCCGGTTAACAATCCATACCATATACCCATGGTTCCATAAACTTTACTCAAATATAAACTCATGGGAAAACCAATGATCCAATAAGCAAACAAAGTGATAAAAAACGGATAAATAACATCTTGCAATCCGCGTAAAGCTCCTTGTAAAACCACCTGAAAACCATCGGAAATTTGAAATAAGCCGGCTACTATCAACAGGCGAACAGCTTCTTGATAAACCAGTTGAGCTTCTTGTATTTTTTGCGGATCGGTATAATCCGTATTCAAATAAATCCAAGGAAGTTGATATCTGAAAACAATTAAAATAAAAGTAAACAGCAATTCAAACAAGAAAACTTGAAGAAAAATAGATTTGGCTATACGCTTCATCTCTACAAAATCTCTCCTGCCTTTCTGATTTCCTACCCGAACGGTTGCCGCTACCCCAAAACCTATAAACACCATAAAAGTCAGCGAGGCCATTTGCTGGGCTATTTGGTTAGCCGCTTGACTGACGGCACCTAAAGTTCCGGCAATCCACACCGTAGCCGAAAAAATTCCCATTTCAAAAACACCTTGAAAACCCGAAGGAATGCCTAAATATAAAATACGTTTTATAATCGGCTTTGAAAATAAATGAGTTCCCAAATGACGTAAATGAACGGAAGTTTCGGACAAATAACGAAGAAAAAACCACAAAGCAATTACCATGACAATCCGGGCGATTAAAGTTCCGTATGCCGCTCCGTAAATTCCCATTTGCGGAAATCCCAATTTTCCAAATACCAAAACATAACTCAAAACAATATTAATCACATTGGCAATCAAGGTAGCTATCATGGGATATGTCGTCAATGACAATCCGTCAGAAAATTGTTTTAAGGCTTGAAAAATCATGACAAACAACAACGAAATACCAACAATACGAACATAAGGAACAGCCAAATCAATCACTTCGGGAGGCTGATGCGCCATGCTTAAAATATCAGGAATATATAAACTCAATAAAGCCATTAAAATACCCAATATCGTGTTGAGTAACAGTCCGTTATATAACACTTTTTTTAAACGGTAATGTTTTTTGGCTCCTACGGCTTCAGATACCAAAGGCGTAATGGCATATGAAAATCCTATACCAAAAGACATGATAAAAAAGATAGCCGAATTGGCCAGCGACACAGCTGCCAAATTAATAGGATCTAGTTTTCCAACGAAAATATTATCCATCAATCCGACAAACACATGCCCCAAATACCCCAGCATAACCGGAGCGGCTATTTTAAAATTTTGCTTGAACTCTTTGGTATAATTTGCTAACATAAGTTTTTAAAAAGCCCGCAAAGTTACATTTATTTTTTTAGGCTTAAAAATTTTAAGTTTAATTTTAGATTTACAAACAACATTAGGTATAATATTTGTAGTTAAATTCTTTTACACAACACGTTTAAAATAAGACAAAAAAACATGAAATTATTTCAGTTTATTCTATTGTTTTTTATCATCGCCTACAGCAGTGCGCAAACTATAGATCAAACCTCGAAATCGAAACAAGAACGAAGCATTACTTACAAAGGTATCGTTCTTGACGAAGATAATCAACCCATTCCGTTTGTCAATGTTTTTATGGCTAAAGGTAAATATGGAACCACTACCGATTTTAATGGAGAGTTTACTCTAAAAACCCGCCGTAAACGAGGTAGAATGACTTTTTCGGCTACCGGTTATGAAACCTTAATTATCCGTGTCAATCCTCAAAAAACATATTATAAAGTAATTTTAAAAGAAGAAAAAAATGTATTGGACGAAGTAGTGATTGTTCAACGTCCCAAAAAAAGACTGAAAAAGAAAGAAAATCCGGCCTATCCCATCTTAAAACAAATTTGGAAAAGACGCAAAAAAAACGGTTTAAAACAAGTAGATCATTATCAATATAAAAAATATGAAACCACCGAAATAGGCCTGAACCGGATTGATACGGTTTTCTTAAAAAAACTGTTTAAAAAGGACTATATAAACATCATGAAAAAACTGCCTTATGACAGTGAAGGATTTAACTATTACATCCCTATTTACATCAAAGAAATCGTTTATGATATTTACGGTGATAACCGCCTCAATAAAGAACGAATAGATATAGAAGCCGAAAATGACGAAGGTTTTTATCAACAGGGGTTTGTATTCGATCGCATGTCCAACAAATTTGACGAGGTTGATATTTACAAAAATACTTTCAATCTGTTTAACAAACCTTTTGTCAGCCCCATTTCGTCCACCGGATTTGATACTTATGATTATCTGCTTTACGACAGTATTCAAAAAAACAATGAAAAATTTTACAATATCTATTTCTTCCCGCGAAGAGCTGAAGATTTGGCGTTTGAAGGAAATTTCTTGGTTTCAGCTAAAAACTATGCGGTTACCAAAATCAACATGAAACTAAAAAAAGATGCCAATGTAAACTTTGTGCGCGGGGTTCAAATTGAAAAAGAATATACCATAGTCAACGATAGTATTTATCTGCCAAAGTCCGATATTTTTGAAGGAGATTTTACCTTGCTTGACAAACGCGACAACAACAAGGGTTTAAATATTAAAAAAACCTATTACTATTCCGATTACGATTTTAAACAAACCCATCCTAAAGATTTTTACGAAGAAAATATTGAAATATACAACCCTCATCAATTTGAAAAAGACAGTATCTACTGGGGACAATATCAAGATTTGACGCAAAGTAAAAAAACCTACCGGCTGATAGATCAGGTAAAAAACAACAAACGCATTTACAGTCTAACCAAATGGATCAATACCATTACTACCGGATTTGCCGATGTCGGACATCATATTCAGTTTGGGCCACTGTTTAAAACCGTTGGTAGAAACGGCGTCGAAGACTGGCGTTTTGAAGCAGGTTTCAGAACTTTTAAATCTAACAACGATCGTTTCAGATTGATAGGACATATGGCCTACGGCACCGGCGATCAAAAATTTAAATACGGACTGCAAACCAAATATTTGTTATCCTATAAGCCACGTATTGAATTTACGGCCACTGTTTCTGACGATTACGAACAGCAAGCCCGTAGTTTGCTCAATGTCAGCAACATCATGTTTATCGAAAACTTTGGTTCTAACTTTGTGTTATCACGGGGTGAAAACTATTTTTTATCACGCATACAAGAAAAAAGTATTAAACTGGACTATCGGGTAGCCAAAAATTTTCATATAGGCATTATCCCTTCATACAAAATCATAGAACCGGCCGATCGACGTTATTTCAGTATGGATTATGAATTGAATAACGAAATAAAAAGCAGTGTTACCGATATAGGAAGTGATCTTTACATCACCTACACTCCCGGCCGTGACGTTTACGGATTAGGAGTGGAACAACGCTATGGAAAAAATCCGTATCCTTCGTTTATCATTAACTATCACCGCGGATTTAAAAGCTTGGGAGGTGATTTTACTTATGACAAACTGCAATTTCGTTATATGCAACGGGTATTGTTAGGAAAGATAGGAAAAACCGATTTAACCATCGAAACCGGCAAAACTTTCGGAACCGTTCCGCTGGCACTTTTAAATCCGGTTCCGGCCAACCAAGTCCTGTTGTTAAAACCTTATACGTTCAGCTTGCTAAACTATTACGACTTTATTACGGACACTTATGTAGTAGGAAATTTTGAACATCATTTTTCCGGTTTTATCCTGAACCGTATCCCCGGAATCAGAAAACTCAAATGGCGTATCGTTACTTCATTAAGAGTAGCTTACGGTAGTATTTCGGATGAAAATATAGCCATTAACCGCTCTAATATCAATTATGCGGCTCCCGATGAAGAACCCTATTACGAATATGGTATAGGTTTGGAAAATTTGGGTTACGGTAACTTGAGATTTATCCGTGTCGATGCCATTTGGCGTAGTGATTATCAGAGTGTGAACGGACTATATTCACCCAAATTTGCTTTTCGCATAGGTATCCGCCCCGATTTTTAATCATTTGATTTTTTATCGTTTGTTTGCCTTCCGGACAAATAAACTTTTTCTTTGGCTCGCCAAATAATATACCGGTATATGATAATTCCGGCAACCCAATAAATAAGAAAAATTAACAAAATACCTTCAATTGTATTCATACTTTCGCTATACTGCATAAAAGTATTAAAAAACCAAATAAAGAAAGTGACGCTTGCACCCCAAATAGAACCGTAAATTAAAGCATATTTCCACGGGCCTAATTTGCGGGTTTTCTCCCATTTTTTTGCTTGTTTTTCTTTTAGTGTTACTTTCATAAATGATCGCATATATAATTACCTACTAATTTAACATATTTTTGATAAAAATAACTTTTTTATTCATTAATTCTGACTTTTTTAAATCTCAATAAAGTCAAAATAAAACCCCAAAAAGGCAAATTTCATTTAAAAAAGTTGAAATTTCACTTCTTTTTCAAGATTTATCACAATAAGTTTGAAAAAATAAAAAAAATACTTATTTTTGTTTTGTGTATTGAACATATGCAAAGTTGTTAATCTAATAACTACATCTTTTGTGTGTGATCACCTAAAATTCACATTGTTTGTTTGTTTGTAAATGCCGGCTTCGCCGGCATTTACCGTTTCATAAAAAAATAGTATTTTTAGCACAAAAATATTTTTATGAATTCGTTAGAAACCATCAAAAGTGAATTTGAACAATTTCTCTTGAGTCAAATCCCTCAAAAAAAACCGCACAAACTCTATCAACCCTTAAAATATATTTTAGAAAACGGCGGAAAAAGAATTCGTCCGCTATTAGTTTTACTGGCAACAAAAAGTTTCGGACAAGAAATAAAAGAAGGATTTCCGGCTGCTGCATCTATAGAAATTTTTCATAATTTTTCTCTGATTCACGACGATATAATGGATAAAGCGGAAATAAGAAGGGGCAAGCCCAGTGTGCATAAGAAATGGAATGATAACATTGCCATTCTTTCAGGAGATACTATGTTGATACTTGCCTTTAAAATGCTTGAAAACTATCCTGCCGAAATATTTAAAAAACTTTCTACCCTGCTACATCAAACAGCCATAGAAGTTTGCGAAGGACAACAATTAGATATGGATTTTGAAAATAGAAACGATGTGCAAATTGAAGAATATGTCGAAATGATCCGTCTAAAAACAGCTGTTTTACTGGGAGCTGCTTTACAATTTGGAGGAATTATCAGTAAGACATCTAACGAAAACTTAAAAAATATAGCTGAATTTGGCATTCAATTAGGTTTGGCTTTTCAAATTCAAGACGATTATTTGGATATTTACGGAGACAGTCAAAAATTTGGAAAAAAAATGGGGGGAGATATTATTGACAGAAAAAAAACTTTTTTATACCTAACCGCTTTAAATCAGTCTGACGAAACCGACAAAAAACTACTTATCGATTTATATAACAACAAGCAAATAGACGACCAAAAACTGATTAACTCGGTAATTCAAATCTTTGACAAATACCAAATCGGCGATCTTACCCAAAAACAAATCGAACGATATACCCAACAATCATTAGATTACCTAAAAAAAACAGATATGCCTTCTTCAGAAAAAAACTTTTGGAAAAATTTTGCCTTGAACTTAATGAAAAGAGCTCACTAACTTTTTTTTATAACTCACAAAATAAAATCAATCGTTTATATATTATTTGTTAGCAAATATGAATTTGTCGCTAAAAAAGACAAAAAAATAAGATATTTTTGTATTGTAAATCCCAAAACTTTAACTTATGAATAAAACATTACTCTTATTAATCGTATTAATCATTCTCATGAGCATTAGCCTTGGTTCTTAATCTTATCCTTTTATTTAGAAATTAAAAAAAGGCAGACTTTAAAAGCCTGCCCTTTTTTAATATTAAAAGCTATATTTTATTTTACTTCATAAGTTTCGCCTGAAAATAACAATTCTTCAAAAGATTTAATGGGATTCACTTGTTGCGCTATTTGAGTAATTTCATTTTCTCTATCTTCCAGCGTTTTATCTTCAACAGCTCTGATAACTCCCATCACAACAGGTTCTTTCATGTTGATCAATGCCAAATGTAAAGTGGGATCCGGTTCTTTGGCATCATGCACCAAAATATCGTCTTCCGTAATTCCGTTTTCACCGATGGTAACAACTTTCAATTTCATTCCGTCCAACACAATTCCTTTATCTTTATTTTTCCCGAAAATCATCGGTTTACCGTGTTCCACTATTAATTGTTTATCATCTTTAACCGAACGATCGGCTATGCTTTTATAAGCCCCGTCATTAAAGATAACACAATTTTGAAGAATCTCAATTAGTGAAAGTCCTTTATGCTTATCAGCTTCAATATAAAGTTTGGTTTGAAGCTTGGCATCATTACCTGCAGCACGGGCAAAAAACTTGGCCTGTGCACCAATTGCCAATTCTCCCGGATTAAAAGGAGCTTGAGCATTTCCGTAAGGTGACGATTTGGTTTTTTGTCCTAATAATGAAGTCGGAGAAAATTGTCCTTTAGTCAACCCGTAAATTTCATTGTTAAACAACACATAATTTAAGTTAATATTTCGTCTAATGGCATGTATAAAATGATTTCCTCCGATAGCCATTGAATCGCCGTCACCGGAAGCTACCCAAACACTTAAATTCGGATTGGCCAGTTTAGCTCCTGTTGCTATAGCTGCAGCTCTACCGTGAATACCGTGGATGCCATAGTTATTCATATAATACGGAAAACGAGACGAACATCCGATACCGGAAATAAATACGATATCTTCTTTTTTTCTGCCAATTTCAGGAAGTGCTTTTTGAATGGAACGTAAAATCACATAATCATCACAACCCGGACACCATCTTACATCTTGGTTACTGGCAAAATCTTTAAATGTATATTTAATTTTTGTAGTCATAATCCTTAACCTTTAATAATTTTTTTAAATTCTTTAATCAATTCTTCGGTTCCCAAAGGTAAACCTTGCACTTTATTATACTTGATATAATCAAACTGCGGATAAGT
>Ga0256843_1002911_pt1 | contig 12235 bp, 12 predicted proteins | sample AlvinellametaG_FD_191572 | JGI IMG/M metagenome (GOLD analysis project Ga0256843, IMG submission 191572) | Pompeii worm associated microbial communities from hydrothermal vent at the East Pacific Rise, Pacific Ocean - Alvinella | ecosystem: Host-associated > Annelida > Integument > Unclassified ... | reverse complement strand
CTTACAAAAGCAGTAGCACCACTTCCTGAAAAATATCATGGTCTTACAGATATTGAAGCAAGATATAGACAAAGATATCTTGATATGATTATGAATAAAGAAGTAAAAGATGTAATGAAAACAAGAAGTAAAATTGTTTCATTAGTTAGAAGATTTTTTGAAGATAAAGGATTTTTAGAAGTTGAAACACCTATGCTTCATACGGTTGTAGGTGGAGCTAATGCAAAGCCATTCTTTACTCATCATAATGCACTTGATATTGATATGAACTTAAGAATTGCACCTGAACTTTTCTTAAAAAGACTAATTGTAGGTGGATTTGAAGCAGTATTTGAAATCAATAGAAACTTTAGAAATGAAGGGATTGACCATACTCATAATCCAGAATTTACTATGATTGAATTTTATTGGGCTTATAAAACTTATGAAGATTTAATCAATATAACAAAAGAATTATTTAAATATTTACTTGAAAATCTTGGATTATCTACAAAAATAGAATTTGGAGATTTAGAAATTGATTTTGATGATGTAAAAGTTATCCCTTATAAAGATGCTTTAGTAAATATCGGTGGAGTTCCAGAAGATATTTTAGATAATGTAGATAAAATGAAAGCTTATTTAAAAGAAACTAAAGATATTGAAGTAGAAAAACATATTGATAGTGTTGGAAAATTATGGGGTGAATTATTTGATGAATTTGTAGAAGAAAAACTAATTAATCCAACATTTATTACAGAATTTCCTATTGATATTTCACCACTTGCAAGAAGAAATGATGAATATCCAGAACTTGCAGATAGATTTGAACTTTTTATAGCAGGTAGAGAAATTGCAAATGGATTTAGTGAGCTTAATGACCCAGTTGATCAATATGAAAGATTTAAAAGACAGATTGAAAACAAAGCTTTAGGTGATGATGAAGCAGCTGAAATGGATGAAGATTATATCAAAGCATTAAGCTATGGTATGGCTCCAACTGCAGGTGAGGGAATAGGAATTGATAGATTAGTAATGTTACTTACAAATCAACATTCTATTAAAGATGTGATTTTATTCCCAACAATGAAACCATTAAATAAAAATACAGAAGATAAATAAATTAAACAAAAACAAGGAGAAAAAATGAACTATTTACAAAATCAAGACCCAGAAGTATTTTCAATTATTGAAAATGAATTAGTTAGACAAACAAATCATTTAGAAATGATCGCATCTGAAAACTTTACAAGCCCAGCTGTTATGCAAGCAATGGGAAGTGTATTTACAAATAAATATGCAGAAGGTTACCCATATAAAAGATATTATGGTGGATGTGAAAATGCTGATGCTGTTGAGCAATTAGCAATCGATAGAGCAAAAGAACTTATGGGATGTGAATTTGCAAATGTTCAACCACATTCAGGTTCTCAAGCAAATGGTGCTGTTTATGCTGCATTACTTAAAGCTGGTGATAAAATCTTAGGTATGGATTTAAGTAATGGTGGACACTTAACACATGGTGCAAAAGTTAGTTTTTCTGGTAAAAATTATCAATCATTTCATTATGGAATCGATGAGATTAGTGGAAGAATTGACTATGATAGAGTTTTAGATATCGCTAAAATCGTAAAACCAAAAATTATCGTTTGTGGTGCTAGTGCTTATGCTAGAGAGATTGATTTTGCTGCATTTAGAAGAATTGCTGATGAAGTAGGTGCTATTTTAATGGCTGATATCGCTCATATTGCTGGACTTGTAGTTGCAGGTGAACATCCACATCCATTCCCTCATTGTGATGTTGTAACTACTACTACTCATAAAACTTTAAGAGGACCAAGAGGTGGAGCAATCTTTACAAATGATGCTGATATAGCTAAAAAAATCAATAGTGCTATTTTCCCAGGATTACAAGGTGGTCCATTAGTACATGTAATTGCAGCAAAAGCTGTAGGTTTTAAAGAAAACTTATCACCTGAATGGAAAGTATATGCTAAACAAGTAAAAGCAAATATTAAAGTTTTAGCTGATATTATGATGAAAAGAGGATATAAAGTAGTATCTGATGGAACAGATAATCATTTAGCATTAATCAGCTTCTTAGATAAAGAATTTTCAGGAAAAGATGCAGAAGAAGCATTAGGAAGAGCTGGAATTACTGTAAATAAAAATACAGTACCAGGTGAAAAAAGAAGTCCATTTGTAACAAGTGGTATTAGAATAGGTTCACCAGCACTTACTGCTAGAGGTATGAAAGAAGCTGAATTTGAAATTATTGCAAATAAAATTTGTGATGTTTTAGACGATATTGAAAATACTGAAAAACAAGCAAAAATTGCAGAAGAATTAAAAGAATTAGCTCAAAAATTTGTAATTTATACACAATCAACTTACTAAGAGACTTTTTCTCTTAGTTATTTGTTAAGTTTTGGAATAAATTTAATAAATAACTAAAATAAAGGGATAAAAATGTATAATGTTGATGTAAGTTTAATAAAAATAGAAAAAAGTCATTATTTTAGATACACTGGGAAAATTCAAAATAAAATATCATTTAAAGGTAGAACTTTCTTTGATAAATATGAAAGAATTGATAAATCTCTAACTTTACAAGTTATGAATAAACATGATGAAAAAGAAGAAATTATTGCTCATGATTTGATTAGAAAAGATATGAGAGGGGAATATGTAGAAAATATTGTATTTGATTATAATGGAAGAGATCCTGAAAGATTTTGGCATAGAGCTCAGCTTATGCTTAGAGAAGAGGGATTTTTAAATTTTACAGCTTATAAATCAAAAACAGAAGGGCATTTACATTTATATGTACATAAAGGGCATACTGATTTAAATGAAGCTTATCAATTAGCAAAATTATTAGATCAAAAATTGTCTCAAAAATTACCAAAACAATGGAAAATGTTTCCAAGACAAGATATTCCTAGAGAATTTAATATTTTAAATTTACCTTATGAAGTATACCAAAAAGAAAGAGGCTCATCTTGGGCTAGACATATGTAAAAAGGGGATAGTATGATGAATGAAAAGAATGATTTAATGAAAAATATAGATGGTAATGATGGAAATAGTTTAAGAAAATATTTAATTCTTGGTGGAGGTTTATTTGTATTATTTGTAATTGGAATAGTAGCAGCAAAATTTATGTTTTCAAATCCAAAACAAACTAATGATACAAAAGTTATTTTACCTACAGATATAAAAGATGTAAATAATAAAGATACTAAATTATTTAATGATATCCCTATAGAAAATGAAAATAATACTCAACAAAATGTAAATGTACAAAAAGATAATACACAATTTCAAAAACCAGAAATAAAAGATGAAACTCCTCAAGCTCAAGAAACAAAACAAGAGGTAAAAAAAGAGACAAAACCGGTAGCTACAAATACTCAAACAGTACAACCAAAAGAAGAAAAAGTAGTAGTTACATCACCAAAAAAAGAGATAAAAACAAAACAAAAAGCAGCAGTAGCGAAAAATTATTATATTCAAGTAGCTGCAGTTACAAGAGGAAAACCAGCTCAAAAATTTTTAAATTTAATCAAAAAAAATGGCTTTACTTATAAAATAGAAGAAGTTAAAGTAAATGGAATGAAAGTAAGAAGAGTACTTATAGGAGGATATACTTATAAAGAAGTAAAAAAAGTTTTACCTAAAGTAAAAGCAAAAATATCTTCATCTGCTTTTATTAAGAGGTTAAAATGAGATATAAAAAATTTGTAATTGATGAGTTTTCTCCTATTGCTATATTTAATAAATTAAAAGAAAAATTTTCAAATGAGAGAATTTTTCTTTTTGAAAGTATGATAAATAATAGTGATGGAAATTTTACTTATATTGTAATTGGTGAAAAAGAGAGAATTGTATATAAAGATAAAAAAACTGAATATTTTGATGGTAAAAAAATTCAAACTTTAGAAACTGAGCCTTTTTCTTTTTTAAAAGAATATTATAAAAATATTGATTTTAAAAAATATAAAGAGATTACAGATGAAGTAGGATTAGGGTTTGTTGATGGATTTATAGGTTATATTGGTTATGATATGGTAAAAGTATTTGAGCCAGTTTTAGAGCCATATATGAATAATTTAGATGATCAAACAGATATTCCTGATTTTTATATGATTAGACCAAAAATTATTTTTGGATATTCACATAAATCTACTAATGCTACATTTTTAGTAAATGATGAAAATTATTATAATGAAGTTGAAACTATTGATACTTTTATAAATTCAACATATACACATACTCCTTTAAAACCAGCTGAATTATTAAATGAGCCAAAATTTGTTTTTGAAGAAGAAAAATTTAAACAAATGGTACTTGATGCTAAAGAGATGATAAGAAGTGGTGATATTTTTCAAATAGTTCTTTCTAATAGATTAAAAGTGAAAGTAAATTTAGATGAATTTAGTTTTTATAGAAAACTTAGAAGTAAAAATCCAAGCCCATATCTATATTTTTTAGAATTTGATGATTTTAGTATTATTGGAAGCTCTCCTGAAGTTATGGTAAGACTTACGGATAATGTAATTTTACTTAGACCAATAGCAGGGACTAGAAAAAGAGGAAAAAATTTAAAAAGAGATTTAGAACTTGAAAATGAGATGATAAATGATACTAAAGAAGTAGCGGAGCATATTATGCTTGTTGATTTAGGTAGAAATGATGTAGGTCGTGTAGCTAAAGCAGGAAGTGTAAAAGTGGAAGAGCTTATGAGAGTAGAGAGATATTCTCATGTTATGCATATGGTAAGTGATGTAGTTGGTGAATTAGATAGTAAATATGATATGTTTGATCTATTTAAAGCTACATTTACAGCTGGTACAATGACTGGAAGTCCAAAAATTAGAGCAATGGAGCTGATTGCTGAATATGAAGGGATAAAAAGAGGATATTATGCTGGAAGCATAGGTTATTTTGGTTTTAATGGTGATATGGATAGTGCTATTACTATTAGAACTGCTATGAAAAAAGGGGATGAGATTATTTTTCAAGCAGGAGCAGGAGTAGTAGCTGATTCTAAGCCAGAGCTTGAATTTTTAGAAGTAAAAAATAAACTTGGTGCTTTAGTAGCTACTTTAAAGGAATTGAGTGATGTCTAGTTATACACCAAAAACATTTAAAAAAGGGGCAGTATTATTAAAACCACAAGGTTTTTTAGATGGTAATAATATTAATTTAATTATTACAGTAGCAGATATGAAGTTGTTTGAACAAAAAAAAATCAAATCAGTAGAAGTTATTTTTACTAATGTATTAAGTATTAATTTAAATGCAGCAAGATTTTTAAATGATGTATTTGAGCATTTTTATAAAAATGATATAGAATGCTTTATTGTAAATGCAAACAAAAATATAAGAGATATTTTTTTAAGACTTAATGATAGATTTTTTAATATTATTGAAAGTGAAGAAGTAGCTGAAATTTTTTGTCAAGAAAGTGATGGTAGCTTTGAAAAACCTATATATTTATATAGTGATGATGTAGAAAATAAAAATATGATTCTTTATTATTTAATAAAAAAAGGATATTCTCCTATAGTATTAAATTCAAGAAAAGAATTAGAAGAAAAAAAAGAATTAAGTCCTGATGCTATTTTTATAGAAAAATCTGTAGTTTCTAAAATATCAAATAGAGTTGTTTCTTTTACAAAAGATAATATGGTATTTTTCTACTTAGATGGCTTTTTAGATGCAGAATTTACGAAAAATTTTGATATAGAATATTTTAGAAGAAGTTTGATTATTGGATTTAGAGTATTTGTATTTGATTGTGAGTATGTGAAATCTTTAAATATACATGCTGTGAGATATTTGGCTAAATTAGCTGTAGAATCAGCTGAATATGGAGCTTTACTTTGTGTAGTTGGATTAAATACAAAAGAGATAAATAAAAACTTACTTGTAGATATGGAAGATGCTGGGTATCTGTTTTTTAAAAATATAAAAGAATTTAATCAAAGTGAAGAAGTAAAAGAAGCATTAGAATATGTAGCTAGTGTAAGACAAAAAAATAAAAAAGTTATTACAAAAGAAGCTGTTAATTTATTACCTTATTTTGTAAATGCGACTATTGAATCAGTTGAACTTATGACAGGAATTCAAGCAAAAAAAGAAAAACCAGCTATTACAGAATTAAAATTTAATTATAAAGAGAATAATTACATAGCAAGTAGTGTAGGGTTTTATGGTGATTTAGATGGAGTGTTAGTACTTGTATTTAGTGAAAATCTTACTAAAAAAGTAGCAAAAATATTACTTGGTGAAGATATTGATAATAAAGAAGAGTTAAATGATGTAGTTGGGGAGTTTGCTAATATTATTGTAGGGAATGTAAAAGCAAATCTTTCAAAACAATCAAAAAGAATAGATTTGACACTTCCTAGAGTATTTGGAGATATTGAAAATTTACTAAATTTAGTAAAAGAGAAAAAAGGTGCAGAAGTTAAGTTTTATTTTGAAGATGAAGAATTTTATTTCTTTTTAACAAGGTAGACAATGAAATTATTTACAATTTTTGGAAATCCTGTAGCACATTCTAAGAGTCCTAGAATGTATAATAAATGTTTTAAATTTTATAATAGATATAATTATTGTTATACAAGAACTTTATTAGAAAATGGTGAAGATATTATAAAAGTTTTTAAAGAATTAAAAATTGCTGGTGCTAGTGTTACTGTACCACATAAAGAATGGGCATATAAATTAGCCGATGAGGTAAGAGGTATAGCAAAAGAGATAAAAGCAGTAAATTGTTTAGTATTAGAAGGTGATAAAATAGTAGGTTATAACACAGATGCACCTGGATTTGTAGAAAGTATAAAAGAATTTAATTATAATTCAATTTTAATCATAGGTGCAGGTGGTACTGCAAAAGCTTTAAGCCTTATGTTTAAAAATGCAGATATTTTAAATAGAAGTGAAAATAGATTAAAAGATTTCACTAAACATACTACTTATACTTGGGATAGATTTATTCCTAAACAATATGATTTAATTATTAATACTACAAGTGCAGGGCTTAGTGATGATAACTTACCAGCACCAAAAGAGATATTAAAAGAGTTGTTTAAAAATGCAAAATATGCAGCAGATGTGATTTATCATGAAACTCCATTTCAAAAACTTGCAAAAGAATATGGACTTACTTTAAAAGATGGAAGTGATATGCTTGTATATCAAGGTGTACTTCAATTTGAAAAATTTGTAGATTTTAAAATCAATAAAAAAGAGGTTGCTTCTTTAATGAAAAGTGTACTTTAAAAGTATATTTTTTATTTTATTGTGATTTTAAATTTTGTGAGATTTAAATGAATGGTGGCCAGACCCGGAATCGAACCGGGGACACAAGGATTTTCAGTCCTTTGCTCTACCGACTGAGCTATCTGGCCTTTGTGGACTGAAATTATACTAAACTATTCTTAAACTAAACTTAAAAATAGGGGAAATTATCCTCCTATTAACCAAGCCATAATTTTTTGAGCGGGAGCGAAGATATAATTTGACAAAGGAGTGAATAATAAAACTAAAAGAATAATCATTCCATATCTTTCAATTTTATCAAAAAACTCTCCAATACTTCTATTACCAAAAAAGTTAGCTGTATATCTTAGAGCATTTGCACCATCTAATGGTGGAATAGGAATAAGATTAAATACCATTAGAATAATATTAATTACTATTGTATAGTATAATAGATAAAATACAAATATACTTAAACTACTAGTAGGTTCAAAATGGATAAAAAGTGAAGCAATAAAAGCTAGAATAAAATTATAAATTACACCAGCTAAACTTACAGCTGTTCCAGCTAAATATCCTCCATTTTTTATGACAGTATACATATTAATAGGTACTGGCTTTGCCCAACCAAATAAAATAGGGCTACTAACACCAGCCATTTTTTGAGATAAATATAAAAAAATAGGAAAAATAATAGTCCCTACCATATCTATATGTTTGATAGGATTTATTGATAATCTTCCTTCATAAGTTGCTGTTAAATCTCCAAAAAGTTTAGCAACCCATCCATGCATTATTTCATGCCCTATAACAGCAATAGCTAAAGCTAAAGCCATTGCGGAAAAATTTATAATTTCTGTCATTAATCTAACCTTTTATGACCTTCTCTTATTGGGTATTTAAGTATCCCTTCTCTAAGTTCTTTTTCTATTTCATCTATAGTTTTACCTACACGGTTCCATCTTATTTTGTAATTATCATCCCAACTCATATAAATAAACCAAGGTTTTCCTACCACTTCTTTATATGTAATAGGCCCCCAGAATCTACTATCAGCACTATGGTCACGATTATCTCCCATCATAAAATATTCCCCTTTATTTATAATAACTGGACCATAATTAAATATAGGAGCATTCATACCATCTATTTCTGTAATATCTGGGTCATGATGTATCCCTTTATGAATAGTAGAATAAGGATTTAAAATAAATTTTACTCCATTTACATATACAAGTTTTGCTTTCATTTGTTTTGCAAATTTTTCTGTTGCTTGATCGTTATTTTGAATTCTTAAATAAAGTTGTTTATTTTTTACAAATAAAACATCACCTTCTTTTGCTACACATCTTTTTACGAAATGTATTTTTTCATTCATAGGATATCTAAATATTACAATATCACCTCTTTTTGGTTTAGGACCATCTATTAAATGCCCATCACCTCTAAAATCTGGTAATACAGGTATTTCAAGCCATGGAATTCTAGGTATTGGTACTCCATAAGCAAATTTTTTAGCAAATAAAGCATCATGAATAAGTAAAGTATTTTTCATACTTCCACTTGGAATTAAAAAAGCTTGTGCTACAAAAAACATAAAAAGTAAAACTAAAACAATAGTTCCTTGCCAAGTATTAGACCATTTATAAAATTTATATAATTTATTTTTCATTATTTTCCTTGTAATTTAGCTGCTTTAATTGTGTTTTTTAGAAGCATTGCGATTGTCATAGGTCCTACTCCACCTGGAACTGGAGTGATATAACTTGCTTTTTTAGAAACATTTTCAAAATCAACATCACCTACTAATTTTCCATCTTCAGTTCTATTAATACCAATATCTATAACAATAGCACCATCTTTTACCATATCTTCTGTAATTAAGTTTATTTTACCTACACCTACTATTAAAATATCAGCTCTTTTTGTATGAGATGCCAAATCTTTAGTATAAATATGACAAATATCAACTGTAGCAAACTCATTTAAAAGTAGTGCTTGCATCGGTTTTCCTACTATATTACTAGCACCTACAACACAAGCATCTAATCCTTTCACATCAATATTATATTCTTTAAACATCTCCATTACACCTAAAGGAGTACAAGGAGCAAAACTATCAAGGCCAGCTACTAATCTTCCTACATTATATGGATGAAAACCATCTACATCTTTAGCTGGTGATACAGCTTCTAATACTTTTGTTGTATCTATATGTTTTGGTAGAGGTAATTGAATAAGAAGTCCATGTATATTTGGATCTTGATTTATTCTTTCTATTGTCTCAAGTAATTCTTCTTGAGTAATAGTTTCAGGAAATTCATGAACTGCACTATAAATTCCACTCTCTTTACAAGATTTTGCTTTCATTCCCACATATACTTGGCTTGCAGGGTCATCTCCTACTAAAATTACAGCAAGACCAGGTGTAATTCCTTGTTTTTTTAGCTCTTGGGCTTCAATTTTTACTTCTTCTTTGATTTTTTGAGATAATTTTTTTCCATCTAATATTGTCATTTATTATCCTTTTAATGTTATAATAATGAAATTTTACCACAAAAGGGTATAAATGAAAAAGATTTTATTGTTTTTACCATTATTTTTAGTTGCAGAGGATTTTATTAGTAATTTTGAATATGGAAAAATGCTATATAAAAATCCAAGAGGTATAGGATGTATTAAGTGTCATGGTGCAGATGCAAAAGGAAAAGTAATAGCTACATATGTAGATGATGATGGAAAAAAAGTTAAAGTAATAGCACCAAATATAAAAAAAGTATCTTGGAAAGTTTTTTATCAAAGATTAAAATATTCAAAAGTATTAAAAAAAGGAAAATTTAAAACATTAAATTATTCTTATATGCCAAGATATGATTATTTAGTAGATGATGAAATTAAAGCGATTTTTAATTATATAAAGGCTATAAAATGAATTATATAATGATATCAGGACATAATGAAAAGCATCTATCTAAAATAGATACATTAAATGGTGTTATTATGTTGAATCTTGAAGATGGTGTACCAAAAGATAAAAAAAAGATAGCTTTAGATAATATTATCAAAGTATTACAAAATAATAAAGATTCTAATATAGTAGTAAGAATAAATTCTTTGGATGAAAGTGGATTAAATGAAATAGTAGCCTTAAATCAATTTGATAATATAGCTTTTAGGATACCAAAAGTGAATTCTCTAAAAGAATTAGATAGAGTGTTTGATTTGACAGATAAAGAGATACATCTATCTATAGAAACAAAAAATTCGTTTTTTTATCTAAGAGAGTTTAAGCATCCTCAAATAACTACTTTTTATTTAGGAATATTAGATTTATTTGATGAATTAAAATTAAATCATAATTTAATAACATTAAATAATCCTTTGGTAGATAAAATTTTAGTAGATTTTAGTTTGAATAGTTTGTTTTTAGATAAAATAGCTGTAGGATTTGTATATCAGCAATATAAAGATTTAGATGGTTTTAGAAAATGGTGTGAGCTTCAAAAAAAAGTGGGGATAAAAGGAGTAGGGTGTATTACTCCAGCTCAGCTTGATATAGCTAATGAAATATTTAAAATAGAAAATGATGAATATGCGGAAATGATAGTAGAAAGATTTGAAAAAGAAGGTCCTTTTACAATAGATGGTCTTTATGTGGATGAGCCTATTTATAAAAATTATAAATTGAGGTTATTATAAATATAGCCTCTTATTTTTGGTGGAATTTTTAAAACTCTCATTTTTTCTTTAAATTTTTTATCCATATTTGGTGTTTGATAGGGAGCAATAAAAATTTTTTCTTCATTTGAGTCTATAGCTATTTTACCACCAATTACTAAACTAAAATTATTTTTTATAATTTCATCTCGTTGAGGTTTACTTAGAATATATCCAAGTTTTTTTAGTATTAAATCTACTTTTTTTATATCTATTTTTGGATTGTTTTTTATAAAATAAAATAGCTCTTTTTCTATAATCCAATCTTCTTGAAAAAGAAGTTTTTTATCTTCTTCAAGATATTCAAAACTTCTTTTTATTCCATCTTTAAACTCTTTGATAAATTTATCGCTAAACTCTTTTCTAAAATAGTTTCTTTTATATTTTGTATCAAAGTTGCTTTCATCTACAAAATATTTAATGTTATTTTTGTGAAGATATTCTAAAATCTCTTCTTTTGAATATTCAATAAGAGGTCTATGTATTGTAAAAATATCTTTTTTTTCTATTTTTGGCATAGAAATAAGCTCTTTAAGTCCAGCACCTTTGGAAAATTGCATTAACATCCATTCTAATCTATCGTTTAGTTGATGTGCTAAATATAAATCAGTATAACCATATTGTTTAGCTAATTCTTCAAAAAATTTATATCTACATTCTCTTGCATTTGCTTCAAAGTTTGAATTTTCTAAATAACAATCTTTTATATATATTTTTTTATTATATTTTTTAGCTAAATTTTTCGCATATTCTACTTCTTCATCACTTTGAATTCTTGTATGGTAATTAACTATTGCTATATCAAAAGTTATATTTTGCTCTAATAGTTTGAAAAATAGGGCAGTAGAATCCACTCCTGCTGAAAATGCTAAAAGATTCATTTTTTTTCCTTATATGTTAAAAAATAATTATATCAATTATAATTAGAATTTTTTATTATTTTTTAATAAAATAATTTATTATCAAAATAATAAGCCAAGCGAGTTCCATAGTGATAATAGTATGGCTTAAAAAATGATCACCTATCATCATTTTATATAATCCCATAGTCCATCCTATAGTGATTCCTGAAGCTAAAGCAATCAATTTGTATTTTTTTCTTCTAAATAAAAAATATAAACTCATTAAAGCAAATCCACCACTTGCATGACCAGCAGGCCAACATTTGATTTTTGGTGCTTTGAAGTTTTTTGGATAATGTTGCCAAACTTTAGTTTTAGGATATATTCCACCATATTCAATCCTATTTTTAGGGCAAGGCATATTT
>Ga0256843_1002910_pt1 | contig 12240 bp, 8 predicted proteins | sample AlvinellametaG_FD_191572 | JGI IMG/M metagenome (GOLD analysis project Ga0256843, IMG submission 191572) | Pompeii worm associated microbial communities from hydrothermal vent at the East Pacific Rise, Pacific Ocean - Alvinella | ecosystem: Host-associated > Annelida > Integument > Unclassified ... | reverse complement strand
CACATAAAGTCTTATACTATATCAAAGGATATATGATGAAGACAAAATCAAAAAATATTCAAAAAGAACGTATCGCCATTGTGACAGCACTACGTAGTCCTATGGCTAAAGCAGGTGGGAAGTTTGCTCGTATGCAGGCAGATGAGCTTGGGGCTACGTTGTTTCGTGAGCTTATGCTTCGTTCTCCTATAGGTGTAGATGAGGTAGATGAGGTCATCATCGGTAATGTGGCACAGCCTATACATGCAGCGAACATCGCAAGGGTTATAGCCTTACGTGCAGGGTTTCCTGAGGCTACACCAGCACTAACTGTACACCGTAACTGTGCTTCGGGTATGGAGTCCATTACAACAGCAGTGGCTCGCATACATGCAGGTGAGGGTAAGGTGTATGTTTGTGGTGGGGTGGAGTCGATGTCTAACATTCCTCTGGTCTATAGCGAGAAGATGACGGGGCTTTTTAGCAAGCTCGCAGGCTCTAAAACAGCACTGGACAAAGTACGAACCCTTTTGGGTTTTAGACCTAGCTTTCTTAAACCCATCGTAGGGCTGATGTCAGGGCTTACAGACCCTGTGAGTGGCTTACTCATGGGGAACACAGCAGAGGTACTTGCACAAGACTTCGGCATAAGTAGAGAAGAGCAAGATGCTTTTGCTTTGGCGTCTCACCAAAAGGCTGCCAAGGCTAAGGAGTCTGGACGTTTTGCTAAAGAGAGCATGGCTGTGGTGTATGATGCACATGTAGGTAAATACCTAGACTTCGATGACGGCATACGTGAAAACCAAACCATAGAAAAACTAGCACGTCTAAGACCCTTCTTCGACCGTAAAAACGGTACAGTCACCGCAGGTAACTCTTCGCAGATAACCGACGCAGCAGCAGGTGTGGTACTGATGAGTGAGAGTGAAGCCAAAAAAAGAGGGTTAGAGCCTCTTGGGTACTTACGTGACTATGCCTACGAAGGCTTAGACCCTAAACGCATGGGGCTAGGCCCTGTGTTTGCAACACATAAACTGTTTAAACAAACAGGGCTAAGTATGGACGACATTGAGATAGTCGAAATCAACGAAGCCTTTGCGGCACAAGTCATCGCTTGTGAGAGAGCCTTTGCCTCTAAAGAGTTCGCCAAAGCACACTTTAGAGAAGACAAAGCAGTAGGAGCTGTACCTCCTGACATACTTAATGTTAACGGAGGTGCTGTGGCCCTTGGTCACCCCGTGGGTATGACAGGTACAAGGCTTGTTCTCACCGTACTTCATGAACTTAGACATCGAGGCTTACAACGAGGCTTAGCAACCCTGTGTATAGGTGGTGGGCAAGGTGCTGCACTGCTACTGGAGGTAGAGTGATGAAATATTTTAATTTAAATGTAGATGAGAGAGGTATCGCTACCCTAATATTTGACACCCCAAAAAGTAATGTCAATGTACTCTGTTTTGATGCACTCTATGAACTACGAGAACACATAGCAGAACTAGAAACCAACGCCGAGGTAAAAGCACTCTTTATAGAGAGTGCAAAAAAGGACATCTTCATAGCAGGGGCAGACATCAACGAGATAAAAGCCTTTAAAGATGAAGACGAGATAGTCTCTAAACTCGCAGAGGGTCAAGAGATATTTAACCGACTTGAAAACCTACCATTCCCAACAGTTGCCATGATAGACGGAGCATGTTTGGGTGGTGGGCTAGAACTAGCGATGTCATGTACTTACAGAGTAGCTACCAACGATGCCCATACACGCATAGGCTTGGTAGAGGTGAGTCTAGGCATCATCCCTGGGCTTGGTGGTACGCAGAGACTACCTCTGCTTGTGGGCTTTACCAAAGCCATAGAACTCATCACGGCATCTAAACGTCTTAAAGGTGACAAGGCTCTAAAACTAGGACTTGTAGATGCTGCTATGCCTTCTGGTTACTTGGGCTTTAAAAAAGAGGAGTACATCAAAGAGATACTCTCTGGTACACTTGAAGAAAAAGTGTTGGCAAAAAGAAAAGGCATCAAGTGGTATGAAATGTTAGCTCCTTCTAAGATGCTTATAGCTCACTTAGCACGAAAAGCGGTCAATAAAAAAACAGCAGGACACTACCCCGCACCACTCAAAGCCATAGATGTACTGGAAGAGACGCTTCCTATGTCACTAGAAGATGGGCTTAAAGTAGAGTTGGAAGTCTTTGCTCCTTTGGCAACAAGCGAGATAAGTAAAAACCTCATAGAACTCTTCTTTACCTCTGAGAGACTCAAAAAAGAGAAGTTCTCTAAAGCTAAAGCAAAAAATGTAGAGAGCGCTGCTGTGGTGGGTGTGGGTACAATGGGTTCAGGCATCGCTTGGGCATTGGCGCATAAAGATATACCTGTAAGACTTGGGGCTAGGAAAATGCCTAGCATCGCCAAAGCCATGACAAAGCTGATGAAGAGTTTTGAAAGCATCAAAAGACGTGGACGTTTGACTGAGCGTGAGATAGGGCTTAAAATGGATAGGGTGACCTACACTACCGACATGCGTGGACTGGCTAATGTGGACATCGTAGTAGAAGCCGTGAGTGAAGACCCAAAAGTGAAACAAAAAGTCTTTGCAGATTTGGAGGCTAAGGTAAGTGAAGCGTGTATCATCGCTACGAATACTTCTTCGTTAGACATCAGCTCGCTTGCACAAAAAACACAGTATCCAGAACGTTTTGTAGGGATGCACTTCTTTAACCCTGTGCAGATGATGCCACTCGTGGAGATCATAGCAGGAGAAAAAACGTCTGATGAAACAGTGGCTACGGTGGTAAAACTAGCCAATAGACTAGGTAAAACACCTATAAAAGTAAGTGAGTGTGCAGGATTCTTGGTAAATCGTACACTCTTGCCATACTTAAACGAAGCAGCGAAAATGTTTGAAGAGGGTGAAGATGTAGTGCGTATTGACCGAATTCTTAAAGGCTTTGGTATGCCTATGGGTCCCTTTACCCTTGCAGATGAAGTGGGCATAGACATAGGTGACAAAGTCTCCACCATCTTACACAATGCCTATGGCAAACGTATGCATCCATCTTCTGTACTAGAACGTATGTTAGACAAAGGTTGGCTAGGTAAAAAGACAGGCACAGGCTTTTACATCCACAAAGGTAAAAAACAAAGCTACAACACCCAAATGACCGAACTCCAATACGGACACAAAACCTTAGATGATGAAGTCATCTTAGACAGAGCCATACTCATCATGGTAAACGAAGCAGCATGCTGTCTAGAAGAAGGTGTCGTAGACAACGCCCAGTACCTAGACATGGCAATGGTCATGGGTACAGGCTTTCCTGCCTTTAGAGGTGGGTTATTACGTTATGCAGACAGTGAAGGCTTAGAGAATATTGTTACTAGACTTCAAACGTTAGAAGAGCTGTATGGAGAGAGGTTTGTTCCTGCAGGGTTGTTGGTGGAGATGGCGGAAAATAATAAAAGGTTTTATCCGTAGGTCGGGGTGTTCTCTCCCCGACAAGAACTTATGATGAGATAAAAACTTTTTCTGTATGCAAATTTATGTCGGGGAGAGGACACCCCGACCTACAAGTCTAAATATTTATGTGTGAAAGTATCATTTTATAATTTTTTAAAGATTATTAATGTAGAATGTTGGAAAGGGTACACAGAAATGATAGGAAGTCGTAATTACTATCATCTTGTGAGACTATTTAGTCTTAGTCTGTGTTTCTTTCGCTTTCTTACATTCTTTAAACTTCAACCACATTACTATGATTTTCATTATCGAGACTATAAGTGCGAGTACTGAAATGATGTATTCCATTATGTACCCTTTCATCTGAGATAACCCTGCCTATGCTTGAAGCATAAAATTATACACAAGCCCACCCACTCAATGAAAAGAAGAACACTACCCCATAACCTAAAGGGTACGAGTGGATTATAACTCGGTTTTTTATTTGAATGTAAAAATCTTGCAAATTGACATATTTTATATTTTGAGTTTATTTTTTATTGAGATTTAAGTATGCATTCCCACCGATGACGGATGGGGATGAGTAGATATTACCAGTCCCACTTTTCAATGAGTGTTGGATCTATATCACTTTCTAATAGGACTTGTACAGGTGACAAATTTAGTTCTACATTTTCATATTTGTCCTCTTCTCCAAATAATATTTTTGCTTCAGATAATAATTTCCCCATATAATTTAAAGCTTCATTGCATAATAAAACAACTTCTGAATCCCCTATTTCTTCAACTACCCAGCTTCTTTCAACACCAATTTGTTCTCCAATAGCTGAATGCTCTTCATCCATAAATGTACCTATCATAAGTTTTTGCATTTTTTTGAGATATTCTTTTGTATCAGTAAATGGGTGAACTTCACTACCAAAAGCTAATTTTAGTTTTCTGTTACGAAAAATTCCTGACCAGGCTTTACTTTTTGAAGAAAGTGAACTTTGTTTTACCACAACATTTCTAGCATGAATAAATTTTTTTAAAAGCTTATTTGCTCTCATATCTTCTTGTTTGGTTTTATACCATTCTTCAAAATTAGTTGGTTTATTCGGTTCAGCTTGTAGCATAAATGTTATATTCCTAAATGCTTGAATAAAAGCATTTAAATTGAATTGAAATTCCCAAGGATTATGATAGTTCTCAATCATTTTTCCTAAAAAATAACTAGCTTCGTTGAATTTATCTTGAGTAGATGGTATGGGGTAGTTTTCATCTAAGTGTTTTGTCATATATGATTATCCTTTTACTAATTATTTATGGATGTATGTAATAGAATATTCCAATATTAGTATATTTAAGTGCAAAAAGTATACCAAAAACAATCTTGCATCAATATCAATACTCCACACCAACCCCACACCCAAAAAGCTATCATAAAATATAAATAAATCTAGGAGGTGTGTGATGGTACTTCTACTCTCCGTACTGTTAGTCGCTTTAGCATTGGCATTTTTTTCGGCTCCTTTGTGGGCTTGGTTTGTGGCTTTGGGTGTTTTACTTTTGGGGACTGGGGCTTCACTAGTGTGGTGGATAATCTCGGCTGTGCTTGCAGTGGTCTTTTTACACAAAGAGACACGGACAAAACTCATTACTCAAAACCTCTTTAACTTCATAAAAAAAAATGGACTACTTCCTAAGATATCTGACACCGAAAAGACAGCACTTAGAGCTGGTGATGTGTGGGTGGAGGGTGATCTGTTTTCTGGTAAGCCGGACTTTAAAAAGATATTTGCCAATCCTTATCCTACACTAAGTGATGAAGAACAAGCCTTTATAGACAATGAGGTTAATGTTGTCTGTGCTATGACTTCTGATTGGGAAGTCTTTGAGAAGCGTGACTTGCCAAAAGAGGTGTGGAAGTACCTCAAAGAGAAGAAGTTTTTAGGGATGATAATACCCAAAGAGCATGGAGGGCTTGGCTTTTCGGCTTATGGACACTCTTGTGTCATAGAGAAACTGGCTTCTCACTCACAAGTGCTTGCCATTACGGTGATGGTACCAAACTCACTTGGCCCTGCAGAGCTACTTTTGCACTATGGGCTAGACACACAGAAAAAACATTACTTACCAAGACTTGCAGATGGACGTGACATCCCATGTTTTGCTCTGACTGAACCCGAAGCTGGTTCTGATGCAGGGTCTATTCAGTCTGAGGGTGTGCTGTTTAAAGATGAAGAGGGAGAGACGAAGATACGTCTGAACTTTGAGAAGCGTTACATTACCCTCTCTTCCATCGCTACGGTGATAGGGCTTGCTTTTGTACTGAAAGATCCTGAAAATATTTTGGGTAAAGGTAAAGAGTGGGGCATAACATGTGCCTTGGTTGATGCTAAGAGTAAAGGGGTAGACCAGAGTAAGAGACATGACCCTCTTAATGTACCTTTTGTCAATGCACCTTTGCTTGGTAAAAATGTCATCATCGGCATAGATGATGTCATAGGTGGAGAGTCTGGACTGGGTAATGGTTGGCAGATGCTTATGGAGTCACTGGCTGTGGGGCGTGGTATTTCACTTCCAAGTACGAGTACAGGTGGTTCAAAACTGGCTACCTATGTGGCTTCGACTTACTCTGTGGTACGTTATCAGTTTGGTCTTAGCATCGCTAAGTTTGAGGGTATCGCCGAAGTGCTTGGGCGGTTGGGTGCGAGTACCTATATGCTTGATGCGGCTAAGACCTTTACGCTTGGAGCCATCAACGATGGTAAAAAGCCAGCGGTGGCAAATGCCATTATGAAGTACGAGAGTACAGAGATGTTTCGTAAAAATGTAATGGATGCAATGGATATACAAGGTGGAGCAGCCATAAGCAGAGGCCCTCGTAACTTATTGGCTCATGCTTACTTTGGAGCACCTGTAGCCATCACGGTGGAGGGTGCGAACATTATGACACGAACGCTCATTATGTTTGGGCAGGGGCTGATACGTTGTCACCCCTATGCGTACGCAGAGATAGAAGCACTCGAAGAGGGACATGTACAACTCTTTGATGACTTACTCTTTACCCACATAGGACATATCATCAGTAATAAAGCTAGAGCTTGTGTGCTTGGCATAACACGTGGATATGCCCATACAACGGTGAGTCAAGGGAAAGCAAGACGCTATGAACAAAAGCTCGCTTGGGCTTCTGCAAAGTTTGCTTTTTTGTCAGATGTGGCTTTAGGGCTACTAGGTGGTACACTGAAACGTAGAGAGTCTGTGTCGGGTCGCTTTGGAGATATATTGGCGCAGATGTACTTCATTACCGCGGCACTGAAACGTTTTGAGGTAGATGGACGTCTTAAGAGTGATGAAGTGTTTTTAGAAGTAGCGGTTGAAGATGCTTTTTCTAAGATAGACACGGCATTTAAAGGGATACTTGAAAACCTTGCAGGTGGTGTACTTGGTGTGCCATTTAAGATACTTTGTTTTTGTACACGTCTCAACCCTATGGGTAAAACTATGAAAGACAAAAACTTACATGCCATAGCCAAAACCCTCAGTGAAGATGATGTGGTAAGAGAACGTGTGTGTGGAAACATCTACATGGGTGAGAGACCTACACAGTTACTAGAAGCTACCCATGCGATGCAGAGCATTAAAGAGATACTCTCTAAAGAGAAAAAAGGTGAGAAACTTACGACAAAAGAGGTACGAGAGCTTAAGAGTGCTAGAGCGTTACAAAAAGAGATTATTACCGTAGATAGCTTTAAACATAGTGACTACTTTAGAAAGCCAACGACTGTACGTAAAAGTACTAAAAAGGCATAACCATGAGAATAGCCTTTGTCCTATCATCTCTAGCCATAGGGCTTATACGTAAACTTTCTGGTGCGAACATCACCATAAGTGGAGAGGAGTTGCCAGAGTCTCCTGTACTCTTTGTGGCAAACCACTTTACACGGTTTGAAACCTTTGTAGTTCCTCACATGCTTTATGAGAAGTATGATAGACCTTCACGTTCATTAGCAGATGACTCTGTCTTTGTAGGGGCATTGGGTAAGTTTATGTCTTGGGTAGGGACTATCTCTAACAAGAATAAGGCACGTGATTGCATCATCATAGAGGATTTGCTTCGGGGCACATCTGATTGGGTGATTTACCCTGAGGGGTATATGGTGAAGAATAAAAAGATTACGTTTAAAGATGGGGAGTTTTGTACCCACTCTCCAGAGTATGAAGGTCCCATACACACAGGGGCAGCGGTGATGGCACTTCAAGCACGTATGGCACAGTATAGAGCAAAGTACCATCATAAAGACGAACTTGCACGTTTTTGTTCTTCTATGGGTGTAGATTCACGGGGTATAGACACATCTTTAGAAGTTAAAATAGTACCTATTTCTATTACTTACTATCCTGTTCGACCGGGTAAGAATCGTTTTTTACTTCGGGTAGACAGTATGATGCACCAAAGAAATAAGCGTCTCTTCGAGGAGTTGGAGATAGAAGTCAATCTCCTTATGAATGCCCATATGAATATACGTTTTGGTAAGCCTATCATGTTAGACAAATATCTTGAAGCATTTAAAGAAGATGAAGACTCTCTTTATGATAAAAAGAAAATAGATGAAGTGATAGAAGAACAGAGATACAAACTCACCAACGATGCCATGCAACGTGTCTACTCTCAAATGCAGATACACTTTGACCATATGTTTATCTTGTCTTTAGTGACGATGCCTACGGTGAAGGTTTGTCCTTCTTACTTAAGAACGCTGATTTACAAAAATGCCAGAGAATTACGGCTTTTACCAGACTACAATCTACATAGAGAACTGCATAAAGAACTCTTTAAACTCATACTAGATGAGAGTTATGAGCCTTTTGCTTCTGCCATAGAGATAGCGGTAAAACAAAACATACTCTATAAAGACAGTGATGGAGAGTACCTTTTTGATAGAAGTCTGTTAGAAAAAGAGTATCCATTCCATAAGGTAAGAGTAAAGAATACACTACAAGTCATACTCAATGAGATAAAGTGGCAAAAGCCCATTGTTCAAATGGCTGAGGAGAACAGCAAATACACAGAAGCAGAACTAAGAGCAGATAACTTCAAGCATATAAGCCAGCGTTCTTGGGATTACTTTGAGAGAGAATATAAAACGTATAGAGGAACGATGCCTAGTAGAGAGGACAAAGGAGCACCTATTATCTTGTATGATGAAAAGTTTGAGGTAGGCTTGGTCTTCTCTCACGGGTACATGGCAGCCCCTAAGGAGATAGAGACTTTGGCGCACTACCTCTTTGAACGGGGCATTAACGTCTATGTGCCTAGACTACGAGGACATGCTACTAACCCTAAAGCGTTGCTTGATGTCACAGCAAAAGACTGGGAGACAGACTTTGAACGTGCTTTTACTGCCATGCGACAAGTATGTAGTAAAGTCTATATAGGTGGTTTCTCTACAGGAGGGCTCATAGCACTCATACATGCTGCACAGTACAAGGTAGATGGTGTCATAGTCATAAACTCCGCCCTTAAACTACATGACTTGCGTGTAAGTTACGTCGTACCTACCTTACACTTTTTCAATGAGATGATAGCCTACCTCAATGCAAAAGGCATCATGGAGTGGATAGACAACTCCCAAACAGAACAACCACTAGTCAACTACCACAAACACCCCTTGGCTTCTGTCTCACAGTTAGAGAAAGTCATGTCAAAGGTGACGAAGACATTAAGTAAAGTGACTGCTCCCATACTCGTCATACAAGGAGATAATGATCCTGTAGTGAAAAGTGAGAGTGCGAGGCTCATCTACGATGGTGTACGTTCAGAAGAGAAGAAGTTACTGCTACTACCTCGCGAACGACATAGTATTTTGGCAGACGAGAAGTGTGTTGAGGTTTTTGAGGCTGTGTTTGGGTTTATGGAGAAGGATGTAGACTAAAGTGTTTTTAATCTTGTTCCTCCAGTCCTCTGGTGGAACACACATATACTATTAAATTGTATATGTTCCACCTCAGGAGAGGAGGAACAAGTTAAATAATATTATTCCCATAAATTGTATCTAGTAATATGGTTAATTTCACCACTATTCATACCTAGGTGACCTTTAGAATTTTTGTTAAATATTCCTTCAATTAAAACGTATTTTCCGTTATACTTTTTCAATTCATCCTTTGGTATAGCAAGTTGCGTATAATTAGGTACTATCCATAAAGCATTTTTATTTAATTTATATTTTCTAGATTCTTTTGATAACCAAATTTTATTATTTTCAAATTCTAAATCAATTACACCGATAACTCGTATATATTTATTATGATATTTTTCAGGTGTTGATATGAGGTTAATGAGTGATACACTTATGATTGATTGCTCTGACTTGTCAAATGCAAAACATACTATTGAAATTAAAATAAAAGTTGTAAGATATTTCATTATATTTCCTTTTCTTTTTCCCGTACTCCTCTGGCAGAATTATTTATTATCTTCTTTGGGATTATTAAAACCACCAGGTAAATTATCTTCATATTCAAGTAAATAGCTATTAAGAATCAAAGCAACAATCATTATTGGATAAATTATCCAAAATGGTATATCTGAAAAATAAGCAATAAGACCACTGATGATAGTTGCAATGATTAGTCCGATGATACTATTTTTAAAATGATATATTATTTTCATAGAATAAGTATACCAAAAGCATCTTGACAAAATCTATGCTATGATTCAAAAAATAAAACTGACAGGAAACCCCAATGCAACAACCATGCCACTGCAAATCAAACAAACCATTCTCACAATGTTGTGAACCTTTTTTACGTGTGTTGGAAGTACCTAGTACAGCCTTGGAGTTGATGAGGTCACGTTACTCTGCGTATTGTCTGGGTGATGTGAACTACTTGCAAGCTACGACTCATGACCACACATGGACAGACGAAGAGTTAAAGTTCATACAAGACTGGGCAGATAACAGCTTTTGGCAACACCTAGACATAGTGGAATATTCAGAAGATATGGTGGAGTTTAAAGCCTACTACATCTTTGATGGGAAACAACATATGCATCATGAGAAATCTACCTTTTTAAAGGTCAATGATATGTGGAAGTATGTCGATGGTGAGATATATGAAGATAAGGTAGCGTTTTTGCGTAATGAGAAGTGTATCTGTGGGAGTGGAGATAAATATAAGCGATGTTGTTTTAAAAAGTTAGGGTGATAGCTGCTTTTTCATGCACGATGCATATTCGTTTTCAAAAAAGTGCATCGCTTTTAACTGGCTTCTGTAGCTTACACTAAAACAGAGGTCGTGGTACTTCTTCCATTTTTTACAGTCATCTTTTTTTTCTTTTTCACATTTTTTGAATGTTTGTGCCCATATCTTGTCACTCATCTCACCCTCTGACTTGAGGTTATAGATGTAGGATATAGTAAATATAATAGCTACGATGATGACAGCTTCTTTATTCCACTTCATCTGTCTCACTTTGTATAAACTTCAATACACCTTTAGCCACTTGATTATCATCTAGTATTGTCCGGTGTCCGAGTCCATGAGTAGGGCGTAGTTCTGCCCAAATCCATTTTTGGCAGAGGAGTTGTGAGTGTAAGATGGGTATCTCTCTATCTTCTGTATCGTGGTAGATGAGGGTAGGAACATGGAAGTCTGAGGTGACGATGTCATCCCAGTCTTTTCCGTACTTTTCAAAGTTTACTTTGTTATGGTTCCATGTGTAGGCTCGCATCTCTTTGACGATGTGCAGGGGTATGCCCAAGTGTCGTGCAAAGTTGTCTGCTACGGCTGCTATGTCATGTATGGGTGCGATGAGGGCTAGTTTTTTAGTCTCTAAACCTAGCTTAGAAGCCACAGTTACAGCAGCCCCACCAAAAGAGTGAGCGATGATGCACTCTACTTCTCCTACATGTGCCATAGCTGCACGTACAGAGTCTGCCCAGCTGGCAAGGTCTGAAAAGCTCCCATGCGAGTCACCATGACGCAAGGCATCATAGCTGATGACTTGGTAGTTGTTTTTCAGAAGAAGGTCTGTAAAGTGTGTCATGCTTCGTGATGTAGTAGACCACCCATGCACAAGCAAAACTTTGGGATGGCTCTTCTCTCCCCAACGATAGCCTTGTAGCGTAATGCCCTCATAGAGTGGTATATCAAAAAGTTCAGGCGTAGGAAGTGGCAATGCGTTACGATTTTTACGTTTAGAGTTGACAGGATAGTGAAAAAGCCTGTGTGCAGAGTAGACAGCAAGACTTGGAGATATACGACTCACCAACCAAAAGTAAAAACGTATGAGTTTGACTTGTAGTGGGTGGTGCATGGTGAATCCTTTATCTATATTATTATATCAAATATTTATGCTGTTACCAAAATATGCTACAATAGATAAAACAAATATCTTACTATAAGGAACACCTATGCCAGCATACCATGTCGAACGCTCTATTGTCATTGAAAAATCTATAAAAGAAGTGAGAGATTCTCTAAAAAATTTTAAAGAGTGGCCGAGGTGGTCACCGTGGCTTATTATGGAGCCAGACGCGACAGTTACTTACTCGGATAGACAAGGGCAGGTAGGTGCTAGTTATGGATGGTCTGGTGTACTCATAGGTGCGGGTGGGATGGAGCTGATGGATGTACGTGACCATGAGTTAAAGATGCAACTGACACTCATCAAGCCTTTTAAATCTCAGGCAGATGTGGGATTTAGACTTTCTGATGAAGGAGAAGTCACAAAAGTCACATGGTATATGGATGGGACTTTACCCTTTTTTATGTTTTGGATGAGTTCTCGTATAAAAGCCTATATCGGT
>Ga0256843_1002909_pt1 | contig 12243 bp, 2 predicted proteins | sample AlvinellametaG_FD_191572 | JGI IMG/M metagenome (GOLD analysis project Ga0256843, IMG submission 191572) | Pompeii worm associated microbial communities from hydrothermal vent at the East Pacific Rise, Pacific Ocean - Alvinella | ecosystem: Host-associated > Annelida > Integument > Unclassified ... | reverse complement strand
GGAGATAACAGTATTTTAAATGTAGGAGGGGCAACGTCAGTTGAAACATCTGATACCACTTCTTTAGATTTAATCTCAGGCGGTATATCAGTTTCCGGTGTGTTAGGTATAGGAGGAGCTGTCAGTATAGCTAATGTCGGAGCCGATACCAAAGCATATATAGGTAAAAATGTAAATATAAATACAGGGTCATTAAATATTAACAGTAATCTGATTTTGAACAGAAACAGTATTAAAAGTTATGCCGGAGCTGCCGGTTCAGTTGGTCTGGGTGCGGCTGTTTCAGAGTTTAATGTAAATTATACAAATGAAGCTTATACAGACAGCGGTTCTGTTTTGACAATTAGCAAAGGTGATTTTAATATTGCGGCTTCCAGTGATTTGTCATCTAATAGTGTAACTGCTTACGGAGCGGCAATAGGAGCGGCTGCAGCCGGTATAGTAAAAGCTGAATTTATTCAAAAAGGCAGTACAACCGCTATTGTTAAAAGCTCTAAAGTCGATACAACCGGAAATATAAATATAAGCGCGTCAGATAATGAGTACAACTCCAGTTCTCTTGCCCAGGCGGCTGCAGGCGGTATATTAAGCGGGACAGGTTCATTTAGCGATATAGAATTAACTCCTACTCTTATTGCCGGATTTGGTGACGGAGTTATTTCAACAAGCAGTGGAGATACTTCAATTTTATCATCATCTATTGCAACTCTTTCAAGTGAAGCCGACGGTGTTGATGTGTCTTTAGGAGGATTAACTGTAGGACTTTCTAAGGCTGTTGCAACATGGACTCCTACTTTAACAAGTACGGTAGGCTCTGATAATAATATAAAAGCGAATAATTTTTATATGAAAGCTTTTGAAAATACGGATGACAACGGTAATTATTTTACCGACAATACAATTGACGCGAAAGCTTTTTCAGCTGTAGGGGAAAGTTTAGTCGGAGGTACCGGGTCATTGTCTGAAGCAACAAGAAACGCCAATATATTAAGTGTTACCGGTGATAATACGCAAATTTCTACAAATGGAGATATATATATAAATTCAAAAGCTTTTGGTAAAACACAGGCTACAAGCAACGGATTTATGTACAGCGCTTTAGCTGCTGGTGCAACAGAAGCCGTTTCTACAAGCAATGCAAATGTAGGTTCGGTAATTGGAGATGATAATGTATTAAATGCCGGAAGGGATATCAGTATTAATGCATATGCCGGAAATGAAGCATTAAGTAATACTCTCGGAGGTACGGGAGGACTGTTGACTACTACAGGTACGATAGCCACTACTAATATTAATGCTAATATTTATACGAATATTGAAGCCGGAGCAAGTCTTCTTGCAGGTGAAAATATAGGATTAAATGCTTTGAGTTATGTAAATGCTCATGCAGTCGCCAGTATTGTTACAGGATCGGCTGTTACTTATAATCAAACTGAAACAAATGTCAACGTTAATCAAAATGTTGAGGTAAATGTAAAAGAAAATGCAGAATTAAAAGCAAAAACAATCAACATATTAGCAGAAGTTACAAGTTTTGAAGCGAATTCCCATGCTACGTCAGAAACAGTAGCGGCTGATTCTAATTCGGAAGCGTATGCGAATGTTGATGCAACATCTAATACCAATATAAATATTAACAGCGGAGCCACATTAAATGCAGCTTACAAAATAAGTGTAATCAGCAAACAGGATAAAGACAATATCTTTTTATCCAAAACCGATTCCAATGCTACAATTGATGCAGGAGTTACCGGTAGTTTAAGAGCTTATACCGATAATGAAATGCATGTAAATTCCAATGCTAATTTCGAAAGCGGAAGCAAATTAATCACTACCGATCTTTATGTTCAGACTTATGCTCCAGAAAAAGATGCAGATACTTATGTAAATGTTGCTGATACAACCAGTCATACGGTTGTAACATGGGTATTAACACAAACCAAAAAACTTGTAGATGTAGTGTCTAATATTCCTATTATCGGATGGATTGTAAAAAAAGTATGGAAAGTTGTCGATGAATGGGTTCCTCAATTTACAAACAGTACGCAAGTTTCAAAAATGAGCGGTGATTATTACGGCAGTTCTGTTATAAGTATGAATTCGGAAATTTATCAGGAATCTTCAGTTTCACAAGCTCTTAATATTGCTGCCGACGGCACTATTACCGCTCAGGGTGGAGATATTTCAGCACAAACTGACGGAGACAATATAGTTGTTAATGATTTAATTAATCACGATAAAGGACTGATAGAACTTAATTCCAACGGTCAAATAACAGGTACAAGCGATATTTACATTCAAAATGTATATCCTGATGTAACCATTAACAACTATTCGAATAAAAATTTAGAATTAAATAATATTAATGTTGAAAGCGATAATGCAAACGAGCCTAATTTACAAATGTCTTATGTGCCGAGTGAAGATGTTGTTCCGTTTATTCCGGTATATCATTCAATGAGTGTGGACCATAGCGTAAACATTAACAATTACGGTTCAGGAGATGTTGTGTTTAACGGCGTTGTGTCTAATTACGGAGGAGAAACTTCAGTATATAATTCATACGGGAATATTTATTCTAACAGCGGAGCGTTATTACTGTCAAAAAATATTAATATAAACGCAGTAAAAGGTTCAATCGGAAGCAGTGAAAATCCTGTAGAAATTGAACTTCAAAAAAGCGACAGCGATAATCCTTCTATAACTACAAACAGTTTTTATGACACTTATCTTGGATTGAAACTGAGTGAACTTACAGATGTTCCGTTAAATGAAGATTATGTCATAGACGGATTGGATTTAAGCAATATTAAAACCGAAGGAGATCTTTTCTTAACACTTAATCCGGGAGCTACATATTATAAATATTACACATATTCTACCGACCCTGATACAGGAGAACAAATTTCAACTGAGAATATATTACAAACCGCGGCGGAATCAAAATATTATATTGATAATATTACAGCTAACGGCAATATAAATATTAATGCTGAAAAAGGCGTTTCTTTAGTTTTAGACGGTACAATGCAAAGCGGTGTTACAGATCAGACAGTAAATATTTATTCCGATATTGACCCTTACAGTGAGGATGCACGTTATATTGCTTCTTCTGATGACAGTACAGTATATCTTAAAGATATCGTTCAGCCTGGAGGAGCTGTCAATATTAACTTAAACGATGCAACATTTGAAGGCAGCGGAAAAGTCAGTTATGTCAACGGTAATACTCATATTACAGTAAATAACTTTACAAGTAAAAATGTAAATTTACAAGAAATCAATACGAACAGCAATCCGGATAACGGACTATATATCAACGGAGTTAAACAGCAAAGCTACAGTAATATAGAACTTAACGGTATGGGGTATGACAGCGGAAGTGTTGTTGTAAACAGCAATAACGGAGGAGAAGTTCAGTTAAACGGAAATATTGACAATCAAAGTGGAACTACTGAAATAAACGGTAATAACGGTGTTTATAATTTAGGAACTAATTTAATAGATTCTAAAAATATAATTTTAACTATGTTGAACGATACTCCTATAGGAACGCAGGAAAATCCTATTTATACAAACGGTGTTGTAAAAGCTACAACCGGTAACAATATTTATCTGTTTGCTCCGACTCTTTTATCAATAGACTCATTGACAGGTAAAGATTTGTATCTGGTCAGCAACGGGGATATTCAAGGTGATGACGCATCAAGTATGAATATAGCGGGAGACAATGTAATGCTTCAAGCAGCCGGAAGCATTCAGTCAGTATTAAATGAAGCTATAAAAATTTCAGCGGATGTGGTTGCGGCAGTAAGCAGTAACGGCAATATAAATTTACATAACAGCAAAGACACAGTCGTGGGAGCGGTAGGAACATTAAGTGGACTTCAGGCGTCAGGAGATATTACATTCTCAACAGACGGAACGTTTACACAGGCAAAAGGTTCTAATATAGTTTCTGATAACGGAAACGTGGCATTGAATTCCGCAGGAAATATGAATATCGATTATGTTCAGTCACCAAAAGAGATATCTCTTGAATCACAAAATGGCGCAATAACTCAAGACGGAGATGAAGATGTTGATATCGTAGGCGACAGCTTATTAGCAAAAGCCGCAAACGGTATCGGAGATGACGGGGTAAATGAGAAATATCTGGATACAGATGTTAATTATATAGACGCATATAACAGTGCGGCTAACAATATCGATATCAGAAACGACAAATCAATTACAGCTTCGGATATAGACGGAGACGGTTATGCTCTTTACAATAAAAACGGAGATATTAACATTTTAACCGACGGCGCGTTCACTCAGCAAAGCGGCAGTGAAATTTTGGGAGCAAATACTTATATCGATGCTAAAGACGATGTTCTTGTATCTTATATAGAAACTAAAAATGCATATATAACTTCCGAAGATGGAAATATTTTCCCTAATGAAAAACTGCCTTATAATATTGTAGCTTCAAACGATGTGCTTTTAACTGCATTAAACGGTATTATTGGTGCTCCTGATACACCTTTAAATGTGTTATCAGGAGGAGAAGTCAATGTTGCCGCATTAGAATCAAAAAATTTATTGTCAGCTTATTTGATTAGTAATTTATTGCCGTCCGATTCGTTTATAAATTTGGATTTAATTGTATTTAACAACAGAGTTATAAGCGGTACTCTTATAGATATGTATAACAGTACTCTGTTCTCTGTTTATCATAAATTGCAAAACACAACTAATCCTAATGCTGACGTAAAACAGAAAAAAGAAAATATTATTAATACAGAAGGAAAAATTTAATTATATTAATTTTTCTTTCACTCTTTTTTTTACTTCAAAAAGTTACTGCAAATAAAAAATAAACTAATTCAATTTTGAGCTGAAATGTCATGGCATCAATTTGTTTATTTTATTAAAATAGAATTAAAACTTTATAAAAAAAAGGTTAACTATGAACGTCGGAAAAAAAATCTTTTTATTAAGTATAGTTGCATGTATAGCATTGGCTAATCAGACAATAGATTCTTCAACTACATCTCAAATAACAAGTGCAGGAGATGAAAATATAACAGTGACTAATACAGGAAGTATTACTACTAGTGTAAGTAGTATTGATGTTTCTGACACACTGTTAAGTGGATATGTAATATCCAATGACGGAAATATTACAAGCGATCGTATTGGTATATATCTGGAAAAAGACAATAATGGAACTGTAATCAATGATACAGACGGAAAAATTAATTCATCGCAAATTTCAATAGGAGTGTATGAAAATAATTATGGTGAAATTATTAATAAAGGCTCATTGGTTGATATGGTAGATTCAGGTATTGTTGTTGGAGGATACAATGAAGGTACAATACTTAATGATGTAGGTGCCGTTATAACATCAAAAAAAACTGCAATAACAACAGGAAGTAATAATCAGTTTATAACTAATAAAGGAACTTTAAATAGTATATCCGGTAACGGAATAGTGAATTTTGATACTTACGGAGTTATAGATAATTATACGGGTGGTGAAATTGATGCAAATTTAAGTGCTGTTTATGTTATAGGCAGTGTTTTTGGAGGAATTCAAAATGATGGTGTAATAAACAGTGATGAGGGAAGCGGTATAGAAATTACACAAGATAATAATGGGACTATTATTAATTATAAAGACATAAACTCAAAAAAATCTTCAATATTAGTATATGATAATGAAAATAATATAACAAATAACGGAACGCTTACAAGCAGTGATGGTAGCGGAATATCAGCAATGATTAATAATGGTGTTATAGTAAATGATACGGATGGACAAATTAATTCTAGCGAAAGTTCTATTAAAGTATCAAATAACGGAGGGGGTATTACTAATAACGGAACTATTTCAAGTACAAATGCTTATGGTATAGAAGTGACTAGTAATAGTGGAAACATTATTAACAACGGTTCAATAAATGCAGCTGCATTAGGCGCAATATATGTGAATAATAATAGCGGTAGTGTTATAAATAGCAATGAAATAATTAATAATGACGGAATAATAGTTCAAACAAATAACGGCACTGTTTCAAATGATGGAACAATGTCTACTTCTAATAGTGCAATATTGGTATCAGATAATTACGGTTATTTGTTAAACGACTGGGGAGCAACCATATCAAGTGGTAAATTTTCTTTAGAAGTTAATGGTACAAATTACAGTCTTGTTGAAAATCGTGGACAAATAACAGGTGGCTACGGGGGGATATTTGTTCAAAATAATAATAATCTAATATCTAATATTGCTTATATTTATTCCGGATTGGGTATACAAGTTGTTACTAATAACGGAGTTATACAAAACACTAATAAAATGGTTGATCGTTCAAGTTACGGTATATTAGTGACAGATAATGAAAACAGTGTTGTTAATAACGGATATATGTATGCGCCTACTGCAATAAATATAAGTACCAATAACGGATCAGTATTAAATGATAATGACGGGAATATTACTGCAGTCAATGTATCAATGTTAATATCAGATAATGAAAACAGTATTTTAAATAAAGGTTATATGTCAGGAGGTGACAGTGCGATAAAAGTGACTAATAATAATGGTTTAATAGAAAACAACGGTACTATTACCAATAGTAGTAACGCTATTAATGTAATAAATAATAACAGTAATATAATTAATAATGCTTCAATAAGCGGAAATATTGGAATTTACATAAATACGAACAATGGAACAGTTTTAAATAATAGTGGGGGAAATATAAACACGACTTCGACTTCAATACACATTGAAAGTGATAATTTAGGTGTAATTGAGAATTATGGATCAATAAGTAATGAAAATGATAACGGTATTGAAATTTATGGAAATAATGAAGGAAATATTACTAACGACGGTAATATAAATGCTAATCATTATGGTGTTTATTTACAGCATGACAATAATGGTAATATTATAAATACAAGCAGTATGACGGCAGCAATTGATATATTTTTAAGCGGAAATAATAACGGGCTTATTTTGAATGATAGTAATGGCAATATTAATACTACGTCTACAGCTGTACACTTAGAGGGTAATAATGTCGGAAGTTTGATTAATAACGGGTTAATTACTAGTACCGGCGGTAACGGGATGGAAGCATATGGCGATAATATCGGATTGATTTCAAATAATGGAACAATTGATGTTCAATATTATGGGATATATGTACAAAATGATAATAATAATACTATTACAAATAATAGTGTTATTAACAGCAACGACACTTCAGGCAGCAGCAGAGGTATTGTAATAAATGGAAGCAATAACGGTTTAATTCAAAATGATGGTAACGTAACTACAAATGATATTGGAATATATGTAAATAATAATGTGGGAACAATAACTAATTTAAAAAATATAAATTCAAATACAGGTATGTCAGTAAACACAAATAACGGAACAGTTCTAAACGACACAGATGGGAATATTACTTCAAATAACGATGCGATATATGTATCAGATAACGAAAACACTGTTTTAAACAACGGATATCTTTCAGGAAGTAACGGTATAAATGTAACAGACAACAACGGGACAGTTGAAAACAACGCAACCATAGCCCAAAGTACTAACGGAATAAATGTTGAAAACAACAATAATACAGTAGTAAACAACGGAACTATTGATTCTTCAAACAATATTGGAATTAATGTAACTAATAATAACAACAGTGTTGTCAACAACAGCGAAATCAGCTCAGTAGTCGGTATAAATGCGGAAAACAACTATAAAGTTATTAAAAACTACGGCAATATTACTTCCGATACCGGTATAAGCGTAACAACAAATAACGGTTCTATTTCTAATAATAGAGATGCGACAATAAGTACTGTTAAAAGTGCAATAGAAGTGGCTGATAATGAAGGTTATATTTCAAACTATTATGGCGGGACAATGTCCAGCTCTGATAGTTCTGTAATTAATGTAACTGATAATAATGGTGAAATTGATAATGTTGGTAATTTATTAGGTTCAACAAATAATTCTGTAATTAACGTAGTAAATAATAATGGAAAAATTAATAATTATTATTATATTTACAATGGAGACATAGGAATAAACGTAACAAATAACGACGGTAATATTACGAACTATTATAATCTTTCTTCGGATGTGGGTATACAAGTTGAAATGAATAAAGGAATGATAACAAACGGATCAGATGATTCAACAAATGCGCAAATAATAACGTCAAAAACTTCTATACAAGTAGCTGATAATGAAGGTTATATAACAAACTATGGAGTTATCGAAAGTTCTAATGATTATGATATTAATGTTACAGACAATAACGGTACTATCGCAAATAAAGGAACGTTAGAAGTAAGTGTCGGCGGTATTTATGTGACAAATAATAATAATACTGTTTTAAATAACGGTACAATTAATACTACAACAGGAATAAACGTACAAAACAATTTTGCTGATGTTATAAATCAAAATATAATATCTTCCGATTCTCATACGGGAATATTGGTAACAACTAATAATGCATCAATTATAAATGACATAAGCGGAAATATTGATTCAACAATTAGCGGAATAGAAGTTTCTGACAATGAAGGAAATATAACAAATAATGGAACTTTATCCAGTTCAAGTGAATATGGTATTAATGTAAATGATAACAATGCTGAAATTACGAATAACGGCAATATAAACAGCGGTACGGGAATTTTTGTAAACAATAATAATAAAAATATAACAAATGATGGTTTTATTTCGTCTAATACCGGTATTATGGCAACTACTAATAATGGATTTGTTATTAATGAAACGGATGGAAATATAACTTCTATGAATAGTGGAATTTATATAATAAATAATGAGAATACAATCACAAACAACGGATATATTTCAAGTACGGACAGCGGTATAAAAGTAAAAGACAACAATGCAACGGTTGAAAATAACGCCCTTATAACCGGAAGCGGAAAAGGTATAAACGTAGAAAACAACTATGCAAATGTAACAAACAACAATCTTATAACATCCAACACGGGTATATCAGTAACAACAAACACCGGAACCGTATTAAACGATACAGAAGGGAATATTACAGCACAAACAGGTATATATATAGGAGGGAGTGAAGCCGGAACAGTAATAAACAACGGAACAATAACAGCTGAATATACATTCCAGGCTCCTACTGCCACATCAGGGACATTTACCAATAACGGAACAGTTAAAGGTGATATAGACGCAAAAGGCGTGGATGTAATAAACAACGGAGATTTAAAACTAAGTATTTCCAATACCGTATATTCAAAAACATACACCCAAAATGCACAAGGAATACTTGATCTGGACATAGAAGTAAACAATACAACCCTTTCAGCACAGACGCCGTATATCCAGACAAGCGGAGACATAACATTTAAAGAAGGCTCAACCATAAAAGTTAATTTTGTAAATACAACTGATGACACTATAGGAAAATGGTTTGATTCTTTAAGCGATTCTTCCCAACTTAGATACAAAGAGTTTAACAACTCAGAAGGTCTTATAGCTGAAACAACAGACGGGAATATCAGTACAGACATATATTCTTTGAACTTTGTAGATAACAGTGCACTTTTAGCTTTTTCGGCAGAAAACAACGGGACAGCAATGAACCTTATCGTAAGAAAAGCTGATGAAGGGCTTGAAACACTTGTAAACAATACCGGAGATACATATGTGATTGGTACGGCAAAAGCATTAGATACAATATTCAATCAGCCTAAAATAAACGCAGATATAGACGGATTTTTAACAACACTTGATTCAAGAAGCAGTGATGAAGACAAAGTAAATGACTTGGCTGAAGCTACACCGGTTAATACATTGACGACTTCTGTTGCAGCATTAAGAATGAGCAATATGATAAATTCAATAATAGGTGCTAGACAAAGAGGATTAAACTCAGGTAATAAAGTGTTTAAAGACAGAAATTTATGGATAAAACCTTATTATACATATACAACACAAAGCAATAAAGACGGTTACAAAGGTTTTAGCGCACATACACACGGATTTGTATTGGGAATTGACGGGGAGTATTCGGATTCTAAAAGATTAGGGTTGGCGTTTGCTTATTCTAAAAGCGATGTGAATACTAATGATCTGCCTCAGTCAAGTGATTTAGACGGATATACATTTATTATGTACGGTTCAAAACCGGTAGTTAATTATCAAAGTATGCTTTCTTATCAGATAGGTATCGGAGTACAGAAAGTAAATACAAGCAGATATATTAGTGCAATAGGGCAGACTGCATCAGGATCATATAACGCAAAACTGTTTTATTTACAGACTGTAATGAATAAAAATATGCAGATTAAAGACCAGCTTACATTTATTCCAAAAATAAAATTTGCATATAAATATTACCATACCCCAAGTTACAGTGAAACTGGAGCCGGAGGACTGAATTTAAATGTATCAGGATATAATACTGAAGAAATGATATTAGGCACAGGCGGATTACTGTCATATAAATTAAATCTTTCAACCGATTTTGAAGCATATGCGAATATTGATTATAATTTTAAAAATGACAGACAGACAGTATCGGCAAGTTTCCAGGGTGCAAACGATGTTGTGTTTGATACTGACGGAATAAAAAACAGTGCGGCAACATTTAACGGAGGAATGAGTGTTGACAAAAAACTTCAACACAACACATCCTTTAGTTTCGGATTTAATATAGACAGAAAAACAAGCGGATTTACAAGCAGAAGCGTATTTGCAAAATATAATATGAAATTTTAATTAAAATGAGAAAATTAATATATTTTTTAATATATTTTTTCATTTTTTTATTTCTTATAGGGTGCGGATATAATATTCCTTCCCCTTCCCAAAGACTTGCGAAAGCAGATAAACTTGCAGGCAATAAATTTAAAAAACATATTTTCAATACAAAAGAATTTAAGATTTTTTCTTATGAAGGTAACCTGAAAGGATGTAAGAAAGTATATGTTTATATAGAAGGAGACGGTCTTTCATGGATTACGTCTGATTTAATTTCTTCAAATCCCACTCCTTTAAATCCGGAAGGTTTAAAACTGGCTTTAAACGACCGTCATAAATGTGTTGTATACCTGGCAAGGCCTTGTCAATACGTAAATGATAAACAATGTAATTACAAATACTGGACTGATTGCAGGTTTTCCAAAAAAGTAATATCAAGTTATCAGGATGTTTTAAATCAGCTAAAAAACAAATATGATATAAAATCTTTTGTATTAATCGGATATTCAGGAGGAGGAGCGGTTGCCGCCCTTATAAGCTCTTTTAGAAACGATGTTTCAATGCTTGTTACCGTTGCGGGCAATCTTGATACAAAAAAATGGTGTGAAATACATCATTTAACTCCGTTAACGTGCTCTTTAAACCCGGCTGATTTTACTGATAAACTGGAGAATATAAAACAGCTTCATTTAATAGGCGGAAGCGATAACAATATTAATAAAGCAGTGTTTTTTTCATATTACGATAAATTTAAAAATAAAAAAAACATAAAATATTTAATTATAAAAAATTATAAACACAGCAGCGACTGGAGCAAAATACTCTTACACGTTAAATATTGAATTATTATATAATTCACAAAAACTAGGAAGTGAATTGAAGGGTTTTATATTAAGCACTGTAAGAGTCAGGGATGAAGATTTAATTGTCAGAATTTTGACAAAAAACGAAGTGTTGAGTCTTTACAGATTTTACGGGGCCAGACATTCATATATAAATGTCGGGTATTTAATTGATTTTCATGTGGAAGAAACCTCCAAAACCACTATACAACGATTAAGACACGTTACTCAGATACCTTTTAAATTTCTTTTTGATATGAATAAAACGATTTTTTTCAAAAGATATATACAGCTGTTAAACAGGCATTTCACAGATGTGAGCAAAGTAGACGAATTTTATTATAATTCACTATATGAACTGTGTGAGAATTTACATCAAAGAGATGTAAAAAGAGCAGTTATAGAACATTATATAAATCTGTTAGATAAAGAAGGAAGGCTTCATAACGATTTTATCTGTTTTTTATGTGAAAATAAAATCAATGAAAAAGTAGCCCTTGCAAGAAGCTATCTGCCGGCTCATGAGAAATGTATCATGAGTAACGGGTTTGAAAGGGAAAAAATAGAGCTTCTTTTTGATGAAAAAAAGACGCTTCTTTTCAGTGATGAAGAGATTGAAAAACTGTG
>Ga0256843_1002908_pt1 | contig 12246 bp, 13 predicted proteins | sample AlvinellametaG_FD_191572 | JGI IMG/M metagenome (GOLD analysis project Ga0256843, IMG submission 191572) | Pompeii worm associated microbial communities from hydrothermal vent at the East Pacific Rise, Pacific Ocean - Alvinella | ecosystem: Host-associated > Annelida > Integument > Unclassified ... | reverse complement strand
CTTTTTACTTTTTACTTTTTATTTTTCACCCCATCCACCGCCATAGAAAATAGGCACTCAAGCTCAAAACCGTAATGCCGAGGATATTGAGCCAAAAACCGATGCTTGCCATCTCTTTAATGCGAATGGCACGCGAGCTCATCACGATGGCGTTAGGCGGCGTGGCGATAGGCAACATAAACGCATAACTGGCCGCCACGGTAGCCACCATCAAAAGCAACATCCCGTCGTGTCGGGGAAGTTGCTGCGCAAAGGCGTAAAAGATAGGAATGGCAATGGAGGTAAGCGCGGTGTTGCTGGTTACTTCGGTGGCAAACGTTACAAACAGCGCAACGACGACAAACATCCCAAGCAGCGGCATATGAGAAATAAAATCGAGTTTATGCGCAATCTCGGCGGCCAAGCCCGTTTTACTAAACGCCGCGGCAATGCTAAAGCCCGCACCGAACAAAAAAATAATCTCGTAAGGCAAATTGCGCGTATCTTCCCAGGTTAAAAACCCCACACCGGGCAAAAACATCGCCAACCCGAAGCCAAGCAACACCAACTTTTCGTTAAGCGCCGTACCGGTAAGCTGTTTTAAAAAGGTATTGGCTACCAGTATCACCGCCAACGCCACAACCATAACAAAAAGACGTGTTTGCTCCGCATTGAGCGATACACTCTCCTCACGACGCGCTTCAAGCGTCTCATCTTCCAATCCGATCGACAGCAAATAAGGCATCACCGCCAACATCACCCCGACAACCGGCAGCATCATCACCATCCAGCCGCCAAAGGTCATCATAGGCAATTGATGCTCTTCTAAAAACCCCAGCAAAATAAGATTTGGCGGCGTACCTATGGGTGTTAAGATCCCGCCGATACTCGCACCGTATGCCGTCGCCAACAAAAAACGCACTTTAAGCTTGCGATTTTGGGTCAAAAAGAGTGCTACGGGCATCAAAAGCAGCGTAATGGTGGTATTGGAAAGAAAAGAGCTTAGCAAAGCGGAAGTAACGGCCAACGCGTAAATAATGCCGCGCGGCGTATGCGGGAAAAAGCTAAGCAGTTTCGCCGAAAAGTAGCGATGCAGCTGCGTCTTTTCGATGGCTATCGCCATAAAAAACCCGCCTAAAAAAAGAAAAATGATCGATTTGGAGTAATTGGCGGTTACGGCATGGGTATCAAGAATGCCAAACAGAGGAAAGAGTATCACCGGCAAGATGGAGACTACTCCAAGCGGCAACGCTTCGTTGGTCCAAAGGGCTACCAAAAACGCCACCAATCCAAGCAATATCGCGTGCTGCTGCGCAAAAACGCTCAACGCCGCCGTACCTACCGCACCTCCGATAACGGCCGCAACAACCAATCCTCTCATCGCAAACTCCTTGCCAATTCGTCGATATAGACTACCCGCACCCCTTTTAAAAGATCCTTAGCCTCTCGGAGCGTTTGCAACGTCACCGGATGCGGATGCCCGATAGCAATCGCATAACCGCGGCGCTTTGCTTTGCGCACCGCTTTACGCAACTGCGCACGTATGTAAGCGGGAGATTTACGATTATCCAAAAAGATATCGCGCGCCAAATAGATATCGCCGTATTGCGCCGCAATGCGGCGCACCGTCGAGTGCGCGGTGGTTTTGCTGTCAATAAAAGAAAAATCATACCGTTTAAACGCTTCGTAAAGCCGCGCCATTGCCGCCGCATCGGCGGTAAAGCGCGACCCGGTATGGTTGTTGATAAAATGCGCGTCGGGAAACAAAAAACGTAGCGTAGAAACGGCTTTGTCGATGCGTTTTTCATCAAACGTACGCATCAGCGTACCGGTTTGGCGGTTGAGTTTGGCACTTCCGGATTCCATCGGCAAATGGATCATATAATGTGCGGCCAATGACGTTAAACGCTCCGTATGAGGTGAGAGCGAATAGGGAGGAAAAATCGACGGAGTTACCGGATATCCGATCGCTTGGATACGACGAATTTGCGTGGCGGTATGCACATCGTCGATAATAATGGCTAGCATCGGCTTAGCCGCCGTTTCCGTCGGCCGATCTACCGCCGGTTTTGTTTTTTTAACTTCTTTGTGCCCTTTACGCGTCTGTTTTATCGTACGAGATTCGGCGGTATGCGATGCTTTAAAAGAGGGTTGAGACGCAATCGTTTCGCTTTTTTTACGATGCGTCGGTGCTGTCGGGGAGTGACGCTTTTTTTTAGAAGGCTCGACCGTCTTGGGCAAATCCATTTGCATAGCACTGCGAAACATATCGGGATTTTCAAACGGATTTTTCGACGCGCCCGTATCACACCCTTTACCTAAACAATACCCTATGAGTACCAAAAGTACGGCCAAGGCAAAAATCCCCGCACCTATCCACACCGTCGTCCCCTTAGCACTCCGTTTTTTCTTACGTGAACGCAACGACGTTTTCGCGGACGACCGTTTACGGCGTTGCGCCGCCGTTTTCTTGATGCCGCTTGATGCCGATTGTCTTTTACGCGACGTCTCAGAACGCGTGCTTCGACGCTGTTTGGAAGAAGATGCCTTTTTCGTATCCGCCATAACGCTTTCGTACCTTTAGCAATGCTTTGGCGCATTATACTCTATTTAGACGACAAAAAAGAAATCGGTTTGATCATAACATCATAAAGGGCTACGCGATGACAACGATGCGTGCACAATGCTAAAAACGTAAGATGTTGTTTGCGTCGGGTGTAGATGTGTAAGGTTGTATGAAAGAACGTAACACTCAGTTTTTGGTTAGTTGTGCGCAGGTTTCTCACAGAGAGTGCGTAGCACAAAGGATGTTTGGGGAAAGGAGCTTACAAAAAGTAAGTAACTGCACCCATCATCCAAAGATGCGTGCAAATCACCGAAAACGTAAGATTTTGTTTGAGTCGGGTGTAGATGTGTAAGGTTGTATGAAGGAGGCTACACCAAGTAGCTGACTGAGCACATCTTACAAAGATGCGCCCAAATCGGACAAAAGCTTAGTTTTCGTCTTGGTTGACGATTTTGTTCGCCTTAATCCACGGCATCATCTCACGCAGTCTGCGTCCCGTCACCTCTACGGGATGGTTTTTGAGGTTTTGACGCTCCGCGGTCATACGGGGATAGCCCGCTTGCCCCTCAAGGATGAAATCTTTGGCGAATTTACCGTTTTGGATCTCTTTGAGAATCTCTTTCATCGCTTTGCGGCTCTCTTCGTTGATCACGCGCGGCCCGCTGACCATATCGCCGTACTCGGCGGTGTTGGAGATAGAATAGCGCATATCGGCGATACCGCCTTCAAAGATAAGATCGACAATGAGCTTCATTTCGTGCAGACACTCAAAATAGGCCATCTCTTCGGGATAACCCGCTTCGACAAGCGTTTCAAAACCGGCTTGGATAAGTGCGCTTACGCCGCCGCAAAGCACCGCTTGCTCACCGAAAAGATCGGTTTCGGTTTCATCTTTAAACGTAGTTTCGATAATCCCGGTACGTCCGCCGCCGATGGCTGAAGCGTATGAGAGCGCGAGTTCTTTGGTGTTGCCGCTGGGATCTTGCGCGACGGCAATCAAATCGGGAATCCCGCCGCCTTTGACAAATTCGCTGCGTACGGTATGACCGGGCGCTTTGGGTGCGACCATCATGACGTTGATATCGGCACGGGGAACGATACGGCCGTAGTGAATGTTAAATCCGTGACCGAACGCAATGGTTGCGCCCTCTTTGAGGTTGGGCTCGATTTCGCTCTCATAGACCGCTTTTTGTGTCTCATCGGGAAGCAAAATCATCACCACGTCGGCCTCTTTGACCGCTTCGGCGACGGGAAGTACGGTAAAGCCTTTAGCCTGCGCTTTTTTCCAAGAACCGCTGCCTTCTCGCAAACCGACAACCACGTCTACGCCGCTGTCACGCAGGTTTTCCGCATGCGCGTGTCCTTGGCTTCCAAAACCGATCATCGCCACTTTTTTGCTCTGAATGATGCTAAGATCACAATCTTTATCGTAATAGACGTTAAGTGCCATAAGTATGTCCTTCAAGTGTGGAATTTGCGCGATTATATCCAAATCTTGCTTACGGGCGTTACCGTTACGTGAGCTAGTTGTGCTATAATGGGTCTATGGAACATCTCAACGACATCGTGATGTGGTGGCACTGGGTCATAGCGGGGCTGGTGCTGCTTGTGATCGAACTTATAAGTATGACGTTGCTGTTTGCCGGGTTGGCGCTGGCGGCGTTTATCGTAGCGGCGGCGATGCTATTTATCGATCTTCCTTTCGGTATGCAGCTGGCACTATGGTCGCTGCTTGCCGTAGCGGTTTTTATCAAGTGGCGCCGCATCGAAGCGAAAAAAAAGGCCTCTAACGTCGGTCAGGCTAAAAGCGGGCTGCATATACGCGGTACGCTCTTAGAGCCCGTCTCACCCGGCGGCAAAGGACGCGTACGTTTCGATGCGCCCGTATTGGGAAGCAGCGAATGGATCGCTACGGCGGATGAGGCGCTAAAGCCGGGGACGCGTGTACGCATCGTCGATATCGCCGGACAACTTATCAAAGTGGCAAAGGAGCGTTAAATGGAACTTCAAGGCATTGCCGTCTTTTTGGCGTTTGCGGTCTTTGTGGCTCTAGCCAAAGCCGTACGCATCGTTCCGCAGGGCGAAGAGTGGATTGTCGAAAGGCTGGGCAAATTTTCACGCACGCTCAAACCGGGACTTAATCTTATCGTACCTTTTATCGAACGTATCCGCGCCAAAATCAGCACGCGCGATATTATTCTCGATATCCCTCAGCAAGAAGTCATCACCCGCGACAACGCCGTTATCGTCACCAACGCGGTAACATTTATTCGCGTCACCAAACCCGAACACGCCCTTTACGGCGTCGAAGATTTCAAGCTGGCCATTCAAAACCTCGTCATGACCACTCTACGCTCGATTCTCGGCGAAATGACGCTTGATGAAGCGCTTAGCAACCGCGAAGTGATCAAAAACAAACTGCGTGAACAAATTCTTGACGATGTCGCCGACTGGGGCGTAACGGTCAAAAGCGTCGAAATTCAAGATATCAACCCCAGCGCTTCGATGCAGCAAGCCATGGAGCAGCAAGCCGCCGCGGAACGGGAGCGTCGTGCGGTAGAAACGATGGCCGAAGGAAACAAAAACGCCGCCATCTTGGAAGCCGAAGGAAAACTCGAAGCGGCCAAACGCGAAGCCGAAGCGCAAGTAGCGCTCGCCAACGCTTCGGCCGAAGCGATACGGCTTATTAGCGAAAATATCAAAGACAAAGAGCTTCCCGCAATGTTTTTGCTGGGAGATCGCTATATCAACACGCTTGAAAAGATGGGACAAAGCGACAACGCCAAATTTGTCGTCTATCCCGCCGATTTGCAACAGGCCATCAAAGGGATATTGGGCAAATGACGAACTTGCGCCAAACATCCGTTTTGCTGGCCGATATCGGCAACAGCCGTATCCACCTCTACGACGGAAGCGAGGTACTTCATCTGACATACGACGAAGCGCTTGCGCGTTTCGGCGATCGCCGCGTGTACTACATCAGCGTCAAAGCGGGTATTGAAGCAACGCTTGCCGCTTATCCGTCGTGGGAAAACGTCTCACATCTTATGGAGCTTCCCGGAAGCTACGAAACGATGGGCGTAGATCGCAAAGCGCTTTGCCTTAGCCGCGACAACGCGGTCTTTGTAGATGCGGGAAGTGCCGTGACCGTAGACGTGATGCGCCGCGGGGTGTATGAAGGAGGATTTATCTTGCCCGGACTTGCGGCCTACCGCGACGCTTACGCGCGCATCTCGCCGGCACTCGATACGCCGCTTGATACCGACGTCTCGCTCGTACGCCTTCCGCGTACAACCGAAGCGCAGATAAGCTATGGTATAATCGCCTCCATTAAAACGCTTGTCGAAAGCACCCTCGGCTCACTGCCGCTGTATGTCACCGGCGGTGACGGGGAGGTTGTCGCAAGCTTTTTCAAACGCGCCGTTTTCGATGAAACCCTGCTTTTTAAAGGGATGCGCTACGCTCTCGAAGCGGCGGGAAAAATACCGTACGATACACATACACGATGACAGGAATAGCTATGTATGATACCGCTTTCATTGGATGCTCTCTTTACGCACTACCCGCTACTCGCTACCCGCTCGGCTCCCTAAAGGAGCCGCTATGCTAACCATCGCCCTTCCCAAAGGACGTATCGCCGAAGAGACTTTGGCGATTTTCGGCGACATTTTCGGCGGTGAATTTGCCTTTGAGGGACGTGAGCTCATTATGCAAAAAGAGGGCTTTCGCTTTTTAAACGTCCGCAACCAAGACGTTCCCACATACGTCGAATACGGTGCGGCCGACTTAGGCGTGGTAGGGCTTGACGTCATTACCGAAAAACAGCTTGATATTCTCGATTTGCTCGATATGCGGCTTGGCAAATGCCGCGTAGCTATCGGCATCAAAGAAGGAGACGAACTGGACTGGAGCCGCCCCGACATCAAAGTGGCGACCAAGATGGTCAACATTACCAAAACCTACTTTGCTCAAAAAGCGGTCGGCGTAGAGGTCATCAAACTCTACGGTTCTATTGAACTCGCCCCTCTGGTAGGACTGGCCGACGCCATCGTCGACATTGTCGAAACGGGCAATACAATGCGCGAAAACGGGCTAAAAGTAGCCGAAACCATTATGCACTCATCAGCACACCTTATCGCCAACAAAAACAGCTTTTATACCAAAAAACGCGACATTCTCGCTCTTTACGAACAACTCAAAAAGGCGGTCGGCTCCCGTGGCTAACGACGTTGCTTCGCTCGATTTGTACGCCCGTATCGAAGCGATGCTGCACAACGAAGAAGCCGTCGACAACCTCTACGGGCTTTACTATCGTATCTTAAACACAACCTCTTTTACTTCACTGCTTGATATCGGTTGCGGCGGCGGCGCGTTTTTGCAAGGCCTTTTGCAACGCTTCGGCGACATCGACGTTTTAGGCGTCGATCTTAGCGGCGAGATGGTGCGACGCACGCAAGCGCGCGGTATTCGCGCAAAGGCTATGGACGTGTGCGATCTTACCGAAACATTCGATGTCGCTACGGCGGTGTTTGATATGTTTAATTACCTTCCGTCCGATGCGCTCACATCTTTTTTTGCCTGCGTAGAAGCACGCCTCAACCCCGGCGGTACGTTTATTTTCGACATCAATACGCGCTTTGGGTTTGAACACGTCGCTACGGGTGCGTATATCGTCGATGAAGCGGAGCGTTTTTTAGCCGTCGACAGCGATTTTGAACACGATAAGTACATGGCGGATTTTACGCTTTTTACGCAACAAAACGGCTGCTACACGCGCGAATCCCAACGCATCACGCAATATTACCACCCGCTTAAACGCATCAAAAAAACAACATCGATGCAACTAATAAACGCCATAGATATTGAACTGTACGGTTTGGGAGAAGCGGATAAAACGCTACTGATATTTCAAAAGAAGTAAAAAAGCGCAAAGCGGGTGCTTCCCGCTGCGTTTATGAACTTACTTAATAAGCTCGAAGGGGTTTTCAACGACGTTTTTACGATCGACGATATAAGGAATAAGCGCTGTTTGACGCGCACGTTTGATGGCAACCGTTACCATATCTTGGTGTTTTTTACAGTTACCCGTCAAACGGCGGGGCATAATTTTAAAGCGCTCGCTGAGGCTGATTTTGATCAGATCCAAATCTTTGTAGTCGATAAAGTCGACTTTTTGCTCGCAGTATCTGCAGTAGCGTTTTTTGAATTTTCTTTTTTCTGCCATGGTGGTTTCTCCTAAAAGGGTAATTCGTCTTCGTTAATATCGATTTCCGGGATATCGGGCTCTTTAACGGGCTGAGGTGTCGGCTGCGACGCGGCGGGTTGCGGTGCTTCATAGCCGCTTGCCTGCGGTGCGGCGTTGTAGCCTCCTTGAGGCTGAGATGCCGGCGCACCGTAACCTTGCGACGCATAACCGCCTTCCGCCGGCGCGGCTTGCGCGTCCTCTCTTCCGCCCAGCATCTGAAGGTTTTCTACCGTAACGCTGTGCTTGGAACGCTTGGTGCCGTCTTGCGCCGTCCACTGCTCCAACGTAAGCCGTCCGTCCACCAATACGCTGCGGCCTTTGCGAAGGTACTGATGCGCGATTTCCGCGGTACGCCCGAAAAGCGTCAGATCGATAAAAAGCGTCTCTTCACGCTGTTCGCCGTTGGCGGCTTTAAAGCGACGGTTGACGGCTATACCCGTATTGCCCACCGCCGTACCGCTCGGCGTATAACGAATCTCGACGTCTCGGGTCAGATTCCCTTGCAAAATCACTTTATTGTACATCGGCCGCTCCTATGCGTTTGCCTCTTTCCTTACGCTTGCGCGCTCTCTTCGTTAGCCGCGCCGCCTTTGGCAGCCGCTACTTGCTTTTCAAACTGCGCGATCTCTTTGTGGTTGTAGTAGCGTACCGTCAAAAACTTCAAAATATCTTCGTTAATACGAAGGTTACGTTCAATCTCGGCAATCGCACTACCGGGTGCTTTATAATACATCACCACATAATAGCCGCGTTCGTTTTTTTGAACGGGATAAGCAAGCTTGCGCATACCCATACGGTTAATCGCCTGAAGCTCGGCGTCGACTTTACCCAGAACTTCTTGCATACGCGCGATTTGCGCTTCCGTTTCTTCTTCGGTAAGTGTAGGCTTGATGACAAACAACGTTTCGTAGCAATTCATCGGTTACTTTCCTTTTGGTTTAATAGCCCGCCCCTTCAATCGGGTGACTGTCCAAGGACGAGCAGGAATTTTGGAAGCGATATTTTATCATAGGTTCGTTTAAAATTTTTTGAATGGAGCTACAGTAACGCTTGGATCTTAATAAGCAATCCGTAAAGTAACCCTTCACGCTGTGTCGGCGGCGCTTTTTTGAGCATCAGTTCATAGGCCAATACCGTTTCGTAAAGTTTCAAAAGCGTGCCTGATCCTACTTTAAGCGCCAGCATCTGCTTGCGCTCTTGAACGTGCCGCGGCGGCACATAGCCGAAAATGGCGCGGAAATCGGGCTGGCCGTGCAATTTAATATACGCGTTGATAAGAAAAATATCGTTGATAAAGTATTGCAGCGCACGCAAGATGGAAAAGGCGTCTTCGCCGAAGTCTAACAATTGTTCAATAATGGGTGCTACCGGTTTTTTTTCAAACAGCTCTCCCCACAACGTCTCGATGCCAAGCGGTGCGGTCGAATAGACCAGCCGATCGATATCGCTTACCCCCACTTCGCCCAAAACGGCCAATTTTTCCAACTCATTGGCCGCCAACGCGAGATTGTTATGAAGCACCGCCAGCAAATGCTGCAACGCATACCGATCGATACGCATATTAAGATGTTGTGCCTTTTGCTCCAATATCGCCGTCGCTTCACGCACGTTGGGTTCGAAAAAACGTACCCACACCCCGCCCGTTTTGTCGCTGAAGGCGCTTTGCAAACTCTTCGCCTGCGTCGGTACGCCGGTGTAGCGGTACAAAAAGTAATTATCGCCGTTTGACTGCGTAAGCGCAACCAGTGTGTCAAGCTCCTTTTTAGGAATCTTTTTATCGGTTTTGACGATGAGCAAATTGACCCCGCCGAAAAGTGAGCTTTGCGCCAGATATCCTTTGGCGCGCTCGAAATCGTATTCGTCAAAATAGAGCGTAAGCGCATCTTCGCGGGCGTTAAGTTCGCTTTTATAACGCTCGATATAATGTTCGCACATATAGTCGTTTTCGCCGTAGAGCAAAACCGCTTTGGGCAGTCCCTGCGCAAGGCGGGCTTCAAAATCGCGCGGGTACATCTATCGGTACCTTTCTTTGGAAGATACCGAAACGGGTAGCGGGTAGCGGGTAGCGGGTAGAAATCGGTCTATGGAGTTTTGTCGTAGCGCTTTCATCCTTTGCATTATAGCAAACTCTCTATGAAACGGATCGTTTTTCCGTCATCTCGCCCGTAATGACGGCTTGGGCGATGTCAACCTCGCCGATGCGCACACGTATTTTATCAAACAGCATCGCGTTGTCGGCTTTGAGCTTGAGCGAGATACCCTGCGGCGCACGCGCATCGGTAATGTGTGCCGTCGCCGCGCCGCTTTCACCTTCGATCTCAACGATCTCCGCATCAAACACTTCGCCGCGGTGTTTATCCGCCCAACGCGCAAACTTGCGGTCGCGAAAGTCCCATTCGCACTTGGTACTTTCGCGCTCCAGCGCGCTAACGCGCACACATAGCGGCTCGATATTGCGAAGCAAGTAGCCAAGCTCCTCTTTGTCATCGCGCAGTTGCGCCTTGATAAGCCGATGCAAGATCAAATCGCTGTAGCGACGAATAGGTGAGGTAAAGTGGCTGTAGGCTTCAAAGCCGAGTCCGAAGTGCCCGACGTTAAAAGGGCTATAGGTGGCTTGTTTGAGCGATTTGATCAGCAACGCATCCACTTCGCTTTCCAACCCAAGCTTCTTAGCTTCGCGCTGGATGGCGCGTATCAGCTCAGGCGCGCTCTCGTACGCTTCGACATAGATGCCGATTTGAGCCAAAGAAACCAACAGCTCTTCAAGTTTGCCAAGCTCCGGCGGCTCGTGGATACGAAAGATACTATCTCCCTCGCCCGTAAAACGCTTGGCGGCGGCTTTGTTGGCCAAGAGCATACACTCTTCAATTAGCGAATGCGCGGGGGTACCCGTTTCTATCTGCGTATCGACCAGCTCGTGTTCGGCGTCGATGGTGAGCTTGATCTCGTCGCTGCGAAAATCGAACCCTTTTTGCAACCGACGGCGGCGCAGCTCTTGCGTCACGCGGTAAAGCGGTGAGAGGTAGCGCCACAACTCGGCAACGACCCCTTCCGCCCCCGCACCCTCATTTGCTATCATCGCATCGATACGGTCGTAGTTGAAGCGATGATGCGAATGGATAATCGCTTCGTAAAATTTTTCCTCCAACGGTTCAAGACTCTTGGCATCAAGACGTATCTCGCACACAAACGCCAAACGATCTACACGGGGCTTGAGCGAACAGATGTTTTCGCTCAACTCGCGCGGCAACATCGGAAAGGCTTTGTGGGGCAAATAGGTCGTAAAGCCGCGTACTTTCGCCTCTTTATCGATCTCGCTGTAGTAAGGCACATAGGCACTTACGTCGGCGATGGCGACATACAGCGTATGGGTCGCCGTATCGAAATAGATCGCATCGTCAAAATCTTTGGCCGTAACAGGATCGATGGTACAAAAAGGCAGATGCCGCAAATCGGTACGCCCGGGATGTTTCGAAGCGTCCACGTCACGCTCGATTCTAAGCGCTTCTTGCACGCACGCTTTAGGAAAGGCGTCGCGGCGATGGTAAAGTGCTAACGAAATTTTTTCATCCACCCGCGCATCGCCCAGATGACCGAAGGTCTCAACGACTTCTTGGGTATCAATGTCGATTTTAAAGACCGTACCGACTTTAAACGCCGAAAGCGGCACGCCCTTCATATGCGCGCTTACGGGTTCGCCGGTGCGAATGTCAATAAGCGCCGTCTCGCCGTTTTCTTCTTTACGCGTATAAGCGATCGTATAGAGCCGTGCGCGTTTGATAACGGCCACAACTTTGCCCGAAGGACGTCCGCGTGCGGCCATAAACCGTTTGGCTACCACCACATCACCGTTGCGCGCGCCGCCGAAATTATCGGGCATAATCAGCAAATCACGCTGCTGCTTTAGCTCCGCTTCGACATAGCCGCGCCCCTCTTTGTCGATGCTAAATCGCCCTACGCGGTAAAGCGAGTTGAGCTTGAAAAGTCCTTTATCGGTACGCTCCAGCGCCCCGAGTTCTTGTAACGCTTCAAACGCCGCTTTATCTTCAGGCTCGATATCGCTCGGCAAACAGCCGCGCATCAACTGTACGGCAAAGGCGCTCACGATGTAACCTTTATCATAAAAAACATAATAGTGTTTGTCCCTTGATTCTTTTTTATAGCGGAAGGATTATAACATAAACACTACCCGTCGGTTATTGAGGCATTGAGTCATTGGAAGCATAAAGCAATGAGCTTCGCTCAGCGTAGAGCCGAGAGCATAGAGCTTAGAGCTTAAAGCTTAGAGCTTTTGCAAGGTAAGCGTTGCAACGCAACGCACACCGCCATTCTTACTTTTTACTTTTTACTTTTTACTTCTTACTTTTTTAAAACGTTTGCTTCAACTCTTCCAATCGCGCGATACGCGCTTCGGTACTCGGATGCGTGCTAAAAAGCTCACGCAAGCTGACATCTT
>Ga0256843_1002907_pt1 | contig 12247 bp, 8 predicted proteins | sample AlvinellametaG_FD_191572 | JGI IMG/M metagenome (GOLD analysis project Ga0256843, IMG submission 191572) | Pompeii worm associated microbial communities from hydrothermal vent at the East Pacific Rise, Pacific Ocean - Alvinella | ecosystem: Host-associated > Annelida > Integument > Unclassified ... | reverse complement strand
AGGCTTTGAGAATTTTAGCTCTTTTTGAGGTTGAAAACTCCTCCTGCCGGGATAAATTTATTCCCGAAATCCGCGCCCGTAGCTCAACTGGATAGAGCGTGGGACTACGGATCCCAAGGTTGCAGGTTCGACTCCTGCCGGGCGCGCCACTTTTGAGTTTACCCATGGTGCACGAGCTCCACTTCCTCAGAGAAGCCCTCCGGGAGGCCGAAAAAGCCTTCTCCCACGGTGAAGTTCCGGTTGGAGCGCTTGTTGTAAAAGAGGGTCGGATAATTTCCAGAGCTTTCAACCGAAAAGAGTTCCTCCAGGACCCTACCGCCCACGCAGAGGTGATTGCAATAAGAGAAGCCTCAAGAAGGCTGAACTCCTGGAGGTTAACCGGTTGCACCCTCTACACCACAGTTGAGCCCTGCATCATGTGTGCCGGTGCTATAATCCAGTCAAGGGTTGAAAGAGTTGTTTACTCGGTTGCCGACCCTAAATTCGGGGGAGTGGAGAGTCTGTTCAGAATACTCTCCGACGGGAGGGTTAACCACAGGCCTGAGGTGGTGAAGATTGAGCTCCCTGAGGCCGCCAGGTTGTTGAGGGAGTTCTTTGAGCTTTTACGCTCTTAACGGAGAGGTGGCCGAGCCCGGTTTAAGGCGCCCGACTCGAAATCGGGTGTGGGGGCAAAAACCCCCACCGCGGGTTCAAATCCCGCCCTCTCCGCCACTTTCCCTATCCAAACCCTTATTTCTCAAGGAGTGCCCATGCAGGAAGAAAGGAGAAAAGTTCTTGAAGACGCCCTCAAGAGGATTAAAAAGGAGTACGGAGAGGGCTCGGTGATGTTTCTGGGCGAAAAGCCCGTTGAGAAGGTTCCGGCAATCCCTACCGGCTCAATTGCCATTGACAGGATTACCGGAATTGGAGGAGTTCCGAGGGGCAGAATTACCGAGATTTACGGTCCGGAGTCTTCCGGTAAGACAACTCTTGCTCTCCACGTTATCGCAAATGCCCAGAAGGACGGAGGAGTTGCCGCTTTCATAGACGCCGAGCACGCCCTTGACCCTACCTATGCAAAGAAGCTGGGGATAAACCTTGAGGAGCTCCTGGTCTCCCAGCCTGACAGTGGCGAACAGGCCCTTGAGATTGCCGAGACCCTTGTCAGGAGCGGGGCGGTTGACGTTATAGTTGTTGACTCTGTTGCCGCTCTTGTTCCTGAGGCTGAAATAAAGGGAGATATGGGAGACTCTCACGTTGGTCTTCAGGCGAGGCTCATGTCTCAGGCTTTAAGGAAGCTGACTGCCGCGGTGAGCAGGAGCAACTGTGCCCTGATTTTCATCAATCAGGTCAGGGAAAAAATCGGAATGATGGGCTACGGAGGACCTCAGGAGACCACCACCGGAGGCAGGGCTCTCAAGTTTTACTCCTCAATGAGAATAGAAATCAGAAACGTGGGGCAGATAAAGGGGAAAAATGATGAGAGAATTGGCCACAAGGCAAAGGTTAAAATAGTAAAGAACAAACTGGCGCCGCCCTTCAGGGAAGCAATTGTTGAGGTTTACTACGGCGAGGGAATATCAAGAGAGGCAGACCTTCTGAACCTCGGAGAGGAGCTTGGCATAGTAAAAAAGAGCGGTTCCTGGTACTCTTTCGGAGAGCAGAGGCTCGGCCAGGGGAAGGAGAACGCAAGGCAGTTTCTTAAAGAGAACCCTGAAGTGGCCAGGGAGCTTGAAGATAGAATTCTGGAGGTAATGGGTGGCCAAGATTGACCTTGACCAGCTTCTTATAAAGGCCCACAGGCTCGGGGCCTCTGACCTTCACCTGAGGGTCAAGGCTCCTCCCATTCTCAGAATAAACGGAAAGCTGGTTAAACTCGACCTCCCTTCTCTTGAGGTAAAGGATATAGACGAGTTTGTGAAGAAAATTCTTCCCCTTGAGAAAAAGAGGGAGCTCCCCTACATAAAAAACATTGACCTTGCCTACTCCCTTCCCGGGGTTTGCAGGTTCAGGGTAAACATCTTCAAACAGAGAGGAACCTTTGCCATTGTTATGAGGACAATTCCTGTTGAGGTTCCAAAAATTGACGATCTGAACCTGCCCGATGTCATAAAGAAGATAGCCCTCTACCCGAGGGGGCTGGTTCTGGTTACAGGAACGACCGGTTCAGGTAAGTCAACAACTCTTGCCGCAATGCTTAACGAGTTAAACGAAAAGGATGCCAGGGTTGTAATAACCATTGAGGACCCTGTTGAGTACCTTCACAGAGATAAGAAGTGCCTCTTTTACCAGAGAGAGATAGGAAACGATGCGGACGACTTCTTTACAGCCCTGCGAGCGGCCCTGAGAGAAGACCCCGACGTCATTCTCGTCGGAGAGATGAGAGACCCTGAAACTGTCAGGACGGCCCTTGATGCCGCAGAAACGGGGCACATGGTTTTCTCAACTCTCCATACCCTTGATGCCAAGGAGACCATAAACAGGATTATCTCTTTCTTTCCCCTTAACGAACAGCAGGCCATAAGGTTTCAGCTTGCTTCAGTTTTAAAGGCCACAATTTCCCAGAGGTTAATTCCCCGTGCCGACGGAAGGGGCAGGGTTCCTGCCGTTGAGGTTATGATAGTTACCGAGGCGATAAAGGAGAGAATTCTCAATCCGGAGCTGACGGAGGAAATTCCCCACTTCATTGAGAAGGGTCACGAGGTTTACGGCTCTCAGACCTTTGACCAGTCTCTTTACGAGCTGTGGAAGAAGGGACTCATTACCAGAGAGGAGGCCCTCAAGTACGCCACCAAGCCCGATGATTTGAGGTTGAAGATGGAGGGTATCTTCTCCGGTGGAGCCGGAGCCGATGGAATTTAGGGAGCTCCTTTCCTACGCCCTCTCCCTCCTCTCAAAGAGAGACTACTCAGAAAGAGCTCTGGCTGTTAAACTCGGAGAGAAATTCCCCCAGGCCTCGCCGGAGGAGATTTCCCTTGTTGTGAAGGAGCTTTCGGAGCAGGGTTTCCTTGACGAATACAGGGCCGTTTACGCCTACTTTGATTCAAAGGTGAAGAAAGGCTGGGGGAGAAGGAAGATAGTTTACAGCCTGAAACAGAAAGGCTTTAAGCCTGAAGTTATTAAAGAGGTGGAGCTCTCCTTCCCCTTTGACTACTCTTACGCCGTCAGGGAGGTAAAGAAGAAGTATCCCGGCGACCGCATAAAGGCCGGGAGATTTCTCCTTCAGAGGGGATTTACCTTTCTTGAAGTTGAGGAAATTCTGGAAAGGGCGGGGTTTAAAAGGGGAGGCGGCCGGGCCGCCTCAGGGGATTAGAACTCAAGGTTCAGCATCTTCAACATCTTGAGGGTCACCGCGCCGGGAGTTATCGGAAGGTCGTGGTCTTTCTGGTATGCAACAACGGCCTTCTGTGTTTTCGGACCCCAAATTCCGTCAATGGGCCCGTCGTAATATCCCTCCTTCTTGAGGGCAACCTGGAGCTTCTTAATCATCTCAGGAGTCATGTTGGTCTTACACAGAACCTTGACCCATAGATACTGGGGTTTCCTTACCTGAACTCTCTTTTCAACCCACGCGTATTTGGGCGGGATTTCTATCCTCTCCTCCCTTGCAGGCTCCACCAGTTCCTTTACCTTGATGGTTTTGTAAACCGGCGGTATCTTGATTACCTTTGTGGTTGCCGGTTTTACCAGAACCTTCTTCTCAACGTATCTGTACTCCGGCGGAATTACAATCTTCTTCGTAACCGGAGGCTCAACCATAACCCTTTTTCTTATATACTTATACTTGGCAGGGATTTGAACCAGACAGAGGATATCTCCCGTTTTCGGGTCCCACTTCTTCTTTATGGCCTTGCTCAGGAATGCCTCTCCCCTTTTCCATACCGTTCTTGGAGGCTCAACCATCACCTTTTCGGTGACCCACTTATAGACTGCCGGTTTGACCACGACAACCTTCTCTGTTGCCGGCCTTACCAGAACCTTCTCTCTGACTGTTTTGTAAACCGGAGGAACGGTTACTATTTCTTCAGTTTCAGGCTTTACCATAACCCTTTTCTCAACGGTTCTGTAAACCGGAGGTTTAACGATTACCTTCTCTCCCCCTTCGTCTACCAGGACCTTCACCTTTTCAATCCTGTACTTGGGAGGAAGGTATCCTATTGCGAAACACTCTCCCGGTTTTGCATTTGGGGGAACAAGGGGTATTCCTTCTGCCGGGTTTATGGCACAGCTGGTGGAGCTCCCCTCGGGCATTTTCGTAATCCCTGTCTGGGTTCCCTCTATCGTCTCCTCCATTCCGGCCATCTGGGTGGGGCCCTTTTCCACTCTATTTTCTTCCTTCCTGACCCTGACGGAGGTTTCTCCGGACTTTTCTTCCTTATCAGGAAGTTTCTGAGACAGTTTTCTTATTTCTTCAACAGTTTTTCTGTACTTCTCCTCGTTCTCATCATAAACAGACACCCTCCCTTCGGATAAGTTCTTCATGTGTCTGGCGTTCTGAACCGCATTTTTGACGGAACTTTTCGTTGCCTGGGACAGATTTCCACTCAGAGCGGCGTTTTCCTTGACGCATGAAGCGGCAAGAAAAAGAGGGACAATCAGCAACAGTTTCTTTAATTTCATTTTAACCCTCCCTTCTCAAAATCAGGTTTTGTTTTAATTTGAATATAACTTATTTTTTAGCAAAATTAATTAATGAATTTTAATTTCTCATTCCGGGCTTTCTGTAAATTTCAGGTTGATGGGAACGGACACTTCATTAAATTTCACGGGAGTTCTAATAGAATTTGGACTGAAAAATCTGGAACGGGAGAAAAGATGGAGTGGAGCGGAAATAAGATAAGGGAAACATTTTTGAAGTTTTTTGAGGAAAAGGGCCACGTCAGGGTAAAGAGCTCCCCCCTGGTTCCCAAGAACGACCCCACTCTGCTTTTTACCAACGCAGGTATGGTTCAGTTTAAGGATTACTTTCTCGGCAGGGAGGAACCCCCCTTTAAAAGGGCTACCAGCTGTCAGAAGTGTATGAGGGCCGGCGGAAAACACAACGACCTTGAGAATGTGGGTAAAACCGGTCGCCACCATACCTTCTTTGAAATGCTGGGCAACTTCTCTTTCGGCGATTACTTCAAGGAGGAGGCGATAAAGTTTGCCTGGGAGCTTGTTACCGGCGTGTTTAAACTGCCGGTAGAGAGGCTCTACGTTTCGGTTTACGAAAAGGACGAGGAGGCTTTCAAAATCTGGAGGGATGTTATAGGTCTTCCTGAAAGCAGAATTTTCAGACTGGGAGAGAAGGATAACTTCTGGGCCATGGGGGACACAGGGCCGTGCGGACCGTGTAGCGAGATTTACTACGACAGGGGAGAGGAGTTTGCCTGTGGTCCTGAGTGCGGGATAGGAAAGTGTGACTGCGACCGCTACCTTGAAATCTGGAACCTGGTCTTCATGCAGTACGAGAGGGATGAGGAGGGTAATTTAAAACCCCTTGAGAAGCCCTCAATAGATACGGGGATGGGCCTTGAGAGGATAGCTTCGGTTCTTCAGGGAGTTCCCTCAAACTATGAAACCGACCTTCTCTTTCCCCTTGTCAGATGGGCTTCAGAGATTGCCGGAATTCCTTACGGTAAGGATGGGAAAACCTCAACCTCAATGAGAGTTATTGCAGACCACCTCAGGGCCATGACTTTTCTTATCGCCGACGGCGTTCTTCCCTCAAACGAGGGGAGGGGCTATGTTCTCAGAAGGATTATCAGGAGGGCCTCAAGGCACGGCAGACTTCTGGGAATTAAAGGTCCCTTTCTCTTTGAGGGAGTGGATAGGGTAATAGAGATTATGGGGCAGGCCTATCCTGAAATCTCACGGGAGAGGGATTTAATAAAGAGAGTTGTGAGAAAGGAGGAGGAGAGGTTTTCAAAGACTCTTGAGAAAGGGCTGGCAATTCTCCAGGAGTTGATTGAGGAGCTGAAGGCCAGGGGAGAGAGGGTAATTCCGGGAGAGGAAGTCTTCAGGCTCTACGATACTTTCGGCTTCCCCCTTGACCTTATCTTAGAGGTTGCCAGCGACGAGAATATGGAAGTTGATGTGGAAACCTTTGAAAGGCTCCTTGAGGAGCAGAAAGAGAGGGCCAGAAAGGCCTGGAAGGGAGGAACGCAGAAGGTTGTCTCTCCTGAAATACAGGAGCTTTCAAGGAAACACCCCACCCTCTTTACCGGCTACGAGCACCTTGAGGAGTATGCAAAGGTGGTCGGAATAGTTAGGGACGACAGGCTTGTTGAGGAGCTCCGGGAGGGCGAGGAAGCCTATGTAATCCTTGACAGAACGCCGTTTTACCCTGAAAAGGGCGGTCAGGTCGGTGATACCGGCGTTCTGGAGGGGAATAACTGTTACTGTAAGGTTCTTGATACTCAGAACATTACCGAGAACCTGATTGGCCACAGGGTAAAGGTTGAAAGCGGCTGTGTCAGGGTCGGGGATTTTGTTGAGGCCAGGGTTGATGAGGAGAGGCGAAAGGCCGTGATGAGAGCTCACACGGCCACACACCTTCTCCACAAGGCCCTGAGGGAGGTTCTTGGTAACCACGTGAAACAGGCCGGCTCTCTTGTTCTTCCCGACAGGCTCAGGTTTGACTTCACTCACTTTGAGGCTCCCACCAGGCAGGAGCTCCGTGCAGTTGAGGAGCTGGTTTACAGGTGGATTGTTGAGAACTACCCGGTAAAGGTTGAGGAGCTCCCCTACGACGAGGCCATAGAGAGGGGGGCGATTGCTCTCTTTGGCGAGAAGTACGGAAGCGTTGTAAGGGTTGTTGACGTGGGAGGAGTAAGCGTTGAGCTCTGCGGAGGAACCCACGTCAGGAGAAGCGGGGATATAGGCTTTTTCAAACTGATTTCAGAGTCCTCTGTCTCTGCCGGAACCAGGAGGGTTGAGGCCGTTGTCGGAAAGGAGGCCCAGAGGTGGGTCTGGAATAAGGAGGAGCTCCTTGAGGAGCTCAGGAGAGAACTTCAGACCCCTGAGGAGCAACTTACTTCAAAGGTTTCCTCCCTCATTAAGGAGCTGAAGGAGAAGGAGAGAGAGCTTGAGAGGTTAAAGAAGAAACTGGCTTCCTCTCAGGTTGATTCAATAGTTGAAAGGGCCCCTGTGGTTAAGGGAGTTAAGGTTATAACGGCAAAACTTGAGGGTTTTGGCGGAAAGGAGCTGGCAGAGATTGCTGATGTTATAAGGAATAAGGCCGGCACAAGTGCCGTCATGCTTGTGGGAGTTAAAGACGGTAAGGCAGGCCTTCTCGTGGCCCTCACGAAAGACCTGACAGGGAAGCTCAACGCAGGTCAGCTTATAAGGGAGATAGCTCCGCTTCTCGGTGGTAGAGGAGGCGGAAGGCCCGACATGGCCCAGGGTGGAGTAAAGGAGCTCTCAAAACTTTCAGAAGCCTTTAACCTCTTTAAGAAGAAGGTAGAGGAGGCCCTTTAGGGCCTCTTTTTTTTATGCCCTTTATATAAAAAATTCCGAACATATACCTTCACTTTTTATCAAAATCTGCTAAAATCATGAAACCTGCATTGTAAACGTTTTGTAAATTTTTTCGGAGGTATTCCATGGGAAAAAAATGGAGGAGGAGCAGGCTTACGCTGACCACAGGCTTTATACTATCTGCTCTTATGGCCTCCCAGGCCGCCGCTCAGCACCCTATGGTCAAACTGATTGACGTTGAGGGTAAGAGCGAGCTTGAGCAACTGGACACAAACACCACCCTGACAGTTCAGGATGCAAACGGTAACAGCGTTACTCTCGTCAGGGGAACTCCCATCAGCTTTGAGAAGACCTGTGCCCAGTGTCACGAGGAGATAATAACAGACATAAGGGCCTCCCATCACGGTGCCGTTGGTCTTCATGACATGGGCTGGATGGACAATCCTGAAACCAGAGGTGACGATACCGGAACGAAGGACTTTGTTACAAACGTCGTTCTGAAAATGCGTTACTTCAGGTCAAAGTCCCACTATGGGGGCTGGTGACCTCCCTCTTACCGCCAGTTGGCGGCAAAGAAACCTCTTAACGACCCTGCCGTTCCCGATGGTTCTGTGGATGGTGTAAATCCTGCTGATGAAGGAGCATACAAGGGCTTTAACTTTGACATGGGAACAATGAACCACAACATAACCTGTAACTCGTGTCACGCCGGAGGAGGGGCCGCTCAGTTTGGAAGGGAGGAGAAACCTCTTGACGAGGTTCTTGAGGAGAAACTCGGTAAGGAGCTCTACGAAGGGCTTGAAGATAAGGACTGGTTCGTTCACGATGAGGAGCTCCTTTCAAAAACAGGCATTGACGGAGACCTTCTTGGCTACTCCGACTACGAGGTAGGAGCCGGGTATATAGGCAAGCCCGGAGTTTTCAACTACAAGAGGGCCGGCGTAAACGATACAGACTGTTTCATGTGTCACGCCGATGCCTCCTCAGATAAGAGAATTGTCTCAAAGGTTAACGGAACTGAAATCTACCCGATTATGCCTGCAAATCCCCGTGTGATGGTCTTTAAAGGAATGACTGCCGACGGGGAAACAGTTGTTATCTCCCTGGGATTTCCTCCTGAAATCGGCGAGAAGATAGGAGGCAAAGAGGTTACCCAGATAGACTCTGCCTACTACAACTCCGTTCCACTCTCCGTTCTGGCAAAGGTCTACATGATGGATGAGGACCAGGTCCAGACCTTCCTTGAAGACTTAAAGAGTGGAAAGGACAGGAGGTTCTTCCTCTACCCCAACAACGCAAACGGTGCAACCAGAGAGGTTGCAAGGGTTGTTTACTTTGAGCACAAGGATAAGACAAAGGACAAGGACGGCGGAGAGGTTTACGTTAACGGAGGTGCAGTAACATTTAAAGATGACGACGGCGACGTTGTTTACAGAACCTTTGCCGGTTTCTTCTTCAAGTACATATCAACGGCCTCCCTCATGGGAGTTGATACCAACCACAATGGAGTTCCCCTTGCCTACGTAAGGTTTGTTAAGGACGAAAACGGCCTGTGGAGACCTGAAGTCTACTACGACAGGAGCGAATTTAACGATAAGGGAGAGGTTGACCTTCCAATTCTTGAAAACAGGGTGGGAGACAAAAATACCCCCTCAACAGAAGTTCCTCCCGGCGATTACACCTACTCTGTTCCTGAAAAGCTGGGCGACGCCACCAGACCTTACCCTGAGATGACCGAGGCCCATAAGAACAGAGAGTGGGGATATGTCTGTTCATACTGTCACATGGCAATCCCCTACCAGAGCGGAAAGCTGGCCGACGGAAGCGCCGTTTACACCTGGGTAACCAGGAAGGGAACTCTCGGCCTTGGAGCCGAAGTTGTTAAGAGGGGAGACGTCTTCTCCTACGACCTTCACAGGGGAGATGATGCCAACCTTCCTGCCGATTACTTCATCAAGACCTACGGTCAGTTCAGCAGTTACGTTGACCCCAATACCGGCGACTTCACAGACCAGGGTAAGGAGAATTTCCAGAAAGCCCTGGGCAAAATGAACACCTCAAAGTCTGTCGTTGCCTTTGATGATATCCCCATCGGTTACGATGTTCACTTTGACAGCAAGAAGGGAGACATGACCTGTCTCTCCTGTCACGGAGAGGGCTCCCTCTCCCCTGAGGAGAAGGAATATCATCCGATACACCACGATTTCCTTAAAGGAAATGACTGGGGAGGCCACTGGGACCAGTCCCTTGACTACAACCCCTCACTCAAGACCTGCGTTGACTGTCACTTTGGAGGTTCAAGACAGCTTGCCGCCGAGGTTCACGCAGACGCCTTTGGCCCCAGTGGAAACGCGGCTGTTCATATGGAAAAGGTTTCCTGTGAGGTCTGCCACGTTCCCTTCAAGACCCACTGGACCTTCAGAACCTTCTACGATGTTGTCGGTTACTCCTACAACTTTGACAACAGAATGCTGGCCTATGACCTTCAGAACGGAAGTGTTGTCAAGTTGCCTGAAAAGATGTTCACTCCGGGCTTCGGACCCTTCATGCCGATTGCAGGTTACGGAGCTCCCCAGCCCTTCTGCATAGTCAGAACCGACGAAGGCAAAGACACCCTCGTTCCAATTTATCAGGCCGACTTTGACCCGAGACAGGCGGCCCTGAGATATCAGCAGAATATGTTTGGAATTTGGAAGGTTCCTGAAGGAACTTTCCCGTGGGTGTGGGCTCCTGTAATCATCAACAACGGCTTCAGGCCCGATACTCCCGGCGGCCAGAAGTTTATGTACAGGATAGCCGACCCCCTTACACTCGTTACCTGGTACGATAAGTCAACGGGTAAGGTCCTCTACACCCGTGAGATTGCCGCGGCCCTTGACGGTGCAGTTAAGTCCGATGCGGCCTCAAAAGGCATTCTTCCGGCCGGGCAGAGCCAGAAGAACGTTCCCTCTTACTTCGTTCACGACGGTAAGGTCTGCGTAAGGACAATTCTCGGCGATTACATCTGCGACGATAACAACGACTTCCTCCCTGAGGTTGATACAGACGCGGAATACGAGGCCATGAAGAAGGCCCTTACCGAGGTTCTGAAGGCTGAAGGGGTTAAAAATCCCGAGCCGGTCTTCTACATCTGGACTGCGCCCTTCAGCATTGACCACGGAGTCCTTCCAAAAGAGTACGCCCTGGGTGCAGGCAAGACCGTTAACGGCGAGGAGCTCAACTGTTCCTCCTGTCACGATGCCAGAGAGGGAAGGCTTCCTCAGGCCAACATGGCCGACATTAACTCAAGCAGTCTGAAAGAGCTCATAGTCACCGACAGTAGCGGCCACATCAAGTTCTTCGGTCTTGGAAGGGAAATCGTTACCGTCCCCGTCAGGATACCTGCCCAGGCCTACAAGGAGGCGGTCAGGGTCTTCTTTAACTCTCCTGAAAACCCCGACGGCTCTCCCAAATATGGAAAGATGGGAGACAGAGACGTAATGGTTACCACTGCCGGAGATATTCTGGTTAATGCCCTTACAAACGGTGTTGATGTTGACAGGCACCTGGTTCCAATTCCGGTTGAGAGCTCCGGAATTGACGGAATTGCCTTTGCCCTCCCAGAGAAAGAGTCTTCCTGGAAGATGAGGTTTGACGGAGTGGAGGCAGAGGTTGAAACCGAGGCCCTTCACGGAGACGAGGTTCCAAGGAGAGCCATTGTTATAAGGATGATGAACGAACTGCCCGAGCTCCTTGGCTTTGAACACCACGCAAAAGAAATCCTTGAGGCCGGTGGAGACACTCTCATACCAATTTTCACCCCTATAATCCCCTCTGAATACATTGAGAAAATCAAGTTCAGCCTTGCAGGACTCGGAGTTGCCGACCCCAGGTCTCTCTACATTAACTACGCAAAAATCCACAAGGTAAGGCACTCTGAAGGTGATAAGGTTTACTACGAGCTTGATAAGGAAAACTTCAGGCCGACATCAATTTCTGTTGCCGATGCGATAAACAAGGGGTGGGCATCTTACGACTCCTACGCCGAGGAGCTGACTGTTAACGTTGCCGCCCTCAGGGAGGGAACTCCCGGAGAGGGTGAGCTGGCCTTTGCCCTTCTGAAGTCTCCCGAGGGTTCTGTTACCGTTCCGACCGAGGTTACCTGGGACGGAGTGCCGGGAACCACCGAGGAAGTCAAGGTAAAGATTGGCGGAACCGTTTACCAGATTGAGGTCAAGGTTGAGGATGAGGATACGGTTGTGGGTGACGTTCTGCCCTCAAACGAGCTCCTGCGCCTTGCCCAGGAGTTAAAGCTCTCTAAGGCGGTTCTGGGCCTCAGGCTTACAGGAACTTCTGAGGAGTTTACCATCACCTTTAAAGACGGTGCGAAGCTGGTTGACCCTGCAAAGGCCGTTGCAGTTGTCCTCAGAGGAGAGAGCGAGGTTGCCGAGGTTAAGCCTCAGGTTTCCGGAGACGAACTGATTGTCAAGGTGAACCTCGCCACAAGGTCTGAAACTTCGCCAGAGGGGCCGACTGTTGTTCTCGGAGAAAAGAGTGTCACTCCAACAGCAGAGGTTTCCACTGCCGGAGGTGGCGGAGGAGGAGGTTGCTCCATGGGAGCTCCCCAGAGTGCAACAGGTGGGCTTGCAAATCTCGGAGCTCTCCTGAGCGGTCTTCTCGGACTTCTTGGCCTGAGAAGAAAGAAGCGTCAGTAGGGCCCCGGGCCCTTTTCACTTGAGGGGGGCCTTGAGCCCCCCTTTATAATTTCTGGACAAAACCCAGTGGAGGAATTATGAAACGGAAGTTTGCACCTCTTTTTCTCGCAACTCTC
>Ga0256843_1002906_pt1 | contig 12247 bp, 9 predicted proteins | sample AlvinellametaG_FD_191572 | JGI IMG/M metagenome (GOLD analysis project Ga0256843, IMG submission 191572) | Pompeii worm associated microbial communities from hydrothermal vent at the East Pacific Rise, Pacific Ocean - Alvinella | ecosystem: Host-associated > Annelida > Integument > Unclassified ... | reverse complement strand
ATCCGTATGACCCCGAACACCTTCGAGGGGGTCGTTGCCAACTATGAGGTCAATGAGAACATCACACTACTCGGTGCATACTTGACAAAGTGGCAAGGGCCTGATGCCACCTATACCTTCGAAGACCTGCTTGAGAATGGTGACGGTGTGGCAATGGCGGCACTTACCTATGCCAAAGATGAGATGGAGGCGGGTATCTGGTTCTACAATGCGGACAATACAGCCAATATCCTCTATATGGATGCATCTGATACGTTCAAGCTCAATGACAACACGGCACTGACCGCATCGGTCCAGTTCGCGAACCAATCGGAACTTGACAACTCAGGTGTAGAAGGGATGCTTTATGGGGCGATGGCGGAGTTACACTATGCTGACCTCTCCATAGGCTTGGCATACGACAAGGTCAATGTTGACAACGACAGTGCCTACTTCGGCGGTTTCGGTGGCGGTGTCGGATATGTCAATATGTTCGAAATGACTGCCGGTGTGCTTGCATCGTTCGAAGATATCGATGCATGGAAACTCTCTTTAGGATATGACTTTTCATCACTTGGTCTGAACGGACTGAGCACGACATTCGATTATGGTGATTTCAAAGGGGAGAATGACCGTGAAGCCAAAGAGTACAACTTCACACTTGCCTATGCGCCATCGGATAGTTGGAATGTCGAAGCGGTCTATGACAAGATCGATGATGTCTACCATAACCTCTTGGAGGATGATCAGACCCACGCCAGACTTGACTACTCGCTTGACCGTCTTCTTGTAAGGGCGAACTTTAACTTTTAAGCCCTCTTACAGACCCATGACGCCCTTTTAGGCATCATGGGCACCTCTTGGTATATCCAACGCTTCTAAAGCGCTTTTTCCCTATATGTCCATCTTTCTGATACGATCTTCACGTACCGTCCAAATGAAGACGATCGGAATGAACACCAAGGTCATGAAGGTACCTACGATCAATCCTCCGATCGCAACGGCACCCAGCGGTGCAAGTCTTTCAAGACCGATAGCAGCTCCCTGTGCAACAGGCAGCATCCCTACCGAAACGGCAAATGCCGTCATGAGTACCGGACGGGTACGGATCTTGATCGCTTCAAGCATCGCTTCGGTCTTGTTCATCCCCGCTTGGATCTGCTCCATCGCGAAGTGGATCAGCAAGATCGCATTGTTCACGATGATCCCCGAAAGAAGCATGAATCCCATCATCGCAGGCATGGAGATATGGTAGTTGATACTCAACATCGTCCATGAAGCCCCGATAATGGTCAATGGAATAGAGAAGAGGATCATCAAAGAGATCTTGACATTGGCAAAGAGTACGATCAAGGCAAGGAAGATCAGAACGACCGCTGTAATGATCGCACCGATCATACGCTCCGCAGAAGCTTTGAACTGTTTGATCTCACCTGTCTGCTCCAGTGTCACGCCCTGTGGCATGGTAACGGACTCCAACTCTTTTTCGAAACTTGCCATAATGTGGGAGACGGCACTTTTTTCTCTATCTCCATATACCTCAAGGGTATATTGCAACCCTTCACGGGTAATAAGGCTCGGCTCCTTGTCTGAACTGAGCGTTGCGATCTTATTAAGCGGGATCTTCCCTTTTGGTGTATCGATCAGCATCTGCATTACCTTATCGATCTGGTCGATCTGCTTACTCGGTAGCCATACACGTACAGTATAGTCCATACTGTTGACCTTAGGGAATGAGGCGACCGGCGCACCACGAAGTGCCATTTGAATCTGCGTTACGATATCTGAACGTAGTAGCCCGTAACGCATCGCTTCTGTCTCATCGACATCAAGGTTGTAGACCACTTTATCCTTATCCCATGTGATCGATGTCGATACCACCCCTTTGGTATGATCAAGCGCATTCTGCACCTCATATCCAACCTCTTGCAGACGATCGATATCGTCACTACTCAACTTCGCATCGACTGTCGCACGGATACTTGAGAGCGGGGTCGATCCGTACGGGGTTACCTCCAGATACTTCACGTCAGGGATCGCTGCGATCTTCTTTCTTAGGTCACGTGCGATATCCCAAATGGTCGCTTTACGTTTATAACGGTCCACATAGGTCGCCACGATATAGAGATGGTCCGTACCGCTTCCCGAACCGATACTCAACACACCTGCTTCAGAACCGATACTACCCGATGCACGCAAAAGCTTGTTCTCATTGAGAATGATCTCATTGACCTGCTTCATGATCGCTTCACTCTTCTCGATAGGCAGGTTCGCCTCGGTCGTAATACGGATATTCACCGCTCCCGTATCCATCGGCGGCATCAACTCCTGCCCAACTGTCGGCATTACAAGCTTCACTGATGTGACAAAGAGTGCAATAAGTGCAAATACGGAGAAAAAGCCCAAGATCTTGGAGTTGACAATACCACGTACGATAGAAGCGAAGAATCCTTGGATCAAGTCGTTCGCACGACCGATGACGGCATGGAACCACCCTTCTACCTTAAGAAGAAGCGGGTTCTCAATAGCGAGGATGTGCAACGAAAGCAGAGGCACGGCAACAATAGAGATAACATACGAAGCCACCAGTGCCAGAAGAAGCGTTCCTACAAGCGGGGCAAAGACCGTTTGCGGATACCCTCCGACAAAGAGCATAGGCGCAAGGGCGATCATGGTCGTGACCGTTCCTGAGAGGTCGGCGAACATGATCTCTTTTGTCCCTTCCATGACCGCGCGTTTGATCGGTTTATGAAGCTCCCTGTAGTGCCGTTCGATATTCTCCATGACCACCACCGTATCGTCCAGTAGCAATCCTAGCGCCAGAATGATCGCTGTGAGGGTCACGACATTGAACTCAATACCGACAAGCCACATCAATGCAATCGTTGAGGCGTAAACGAGTGGAATGGTCACCAAGACTACAAGGATCTGACGGAAACTCGCCAAGAAGAGGAATACGACGATCGTTGACATCACGATCGCATCACGCAACGATTCGAACATATTGGTCGTACTCTGTTCGATCGTATCTTTCTGGGTATCGGTGATCTCAAAAGAGATATTAGGGTAGTCTGCACGGAACTTCTCCAGCTCCGACTCCACCTTCTCGATGGTCTTGATTACATCCGCAGAGATCGCACGCTGGATCGAAAGCGCAATGGCAGGTTTACCGTTACCGAAATAGGCTGCGGTATTGTCATAGTGACCAAAGTAGATATCTGCCACATCAGAGAGCTTGACATCGGGACTTAAAGGCAGAGCTTTGAGCTTTGCGACCTTGTCACGCTTTCCTTGTGATTTAAGCAAATAACGGTGTTCTTGATTGGTAATGAACCCTACGGCATATTCACTGTCACTCTTTTGCAGTGTAGCGATCACCTGCCCCAAAGAGAGATGGTAGGCATCGAGCTTCTCTTTATCGACAATGATCTGAAGCTCTTTTTCATACCCACCGAAGATATCGACATTGGCGATCCCTTTGGTCTTAAGCAACTGATGTTTAATGCTTCCGGAAGCAATATCACGGATATCTTCCAGACTCAACCCGCTCCCCTCTTTTGCCGACATTCCCACGACCAATATCGGTGCGGTCGCTTCGGTGATCTTGATGATCTGAGGCTCTTTGATATCTTTAGGCAACTTCGCACGGATCTTGGAGAGGGCGTTTGTCACATCGTTGACAGCGGTATCGATATTCTTGCTATATTCGAACTCTGCACGAATGACCGTGACCTCATCGATCGTGGTCGAGTAGGCACGACGGATCTCATCGAGTGCATAAAGCTCCTCTTCTACCGGTACGGCGATATTACTCGCCATGGTCTTGGCAGAAGCACCCGGTTCTACGATGACCAGTGCGACCTCAGGGTAGTTGGAGTTAGGAAAGAGATTACGGTGTATCTTATTGTACCCCATTGCTCCCATCAACAAGAAAAGCGCAAGGAACGAAATGATGATATGGGGTTTTTTGAGTATCTTCTCAACCCAGGTCTGATCGTTGGGATTACTCATCCTTCACTCCTACTGTCTTTACATGTTCGTATGCCGGAAGAGAAGCCAACTTCACCTCGCTTCCTGTCGCGACTTTTCCCTTAGGACAGCTTCTTAACAAAATACGGTTTGCCTCATGCATGAGAACATCGACCTTCTGTGCATGGAAACGCCCCTCTTTGAAAAGCATGACAAAATCACCCTCTTTCTTATGAACAATGGTCGTATCGGGAAGGATACACCCACTCGCACTCTCTGCAAGCACCTTGATAGGGATACTGCTTCCTACAGGAAGATCAACAGCACGGTCAAGCGCCACTTCGGCTGTGATCAATCCGTTGCTTGCCGTAGCATAGATCGCCCTTACCTGTCCGATCTTCTGATCGCCGCTGACGACCAATTGTTCTGTCTGAATGATCTTCTTCTGGCTTGGGGCATAAGAGAAGAGCAGTTTCTGCTTCTCATTGCTCATACTCAAGATCGGCTTTCCTGCCGCGGCAAGATCACCCTCATGTAAAAAGATCGTATCGATCTCACCGTCAAACGGTGCAACGATACTTAGATAGCTGAGCTGATGCTCCAGCTGTGAGATCTTCTGTCGGGTGTTCTCCACTACGGATCGTTTTAGATCCATTCCCACACGGGAGGTTTCCAACTGCTCTTTGGAGATCCCGCCCACACTATAAAGCTTCTTATTACGCTCATAGACACGTCGTGCCAATGCCGCATCGTTCACCTGTGCATTGAGTGCCGAACGTAGCGCATCGATGGAGGAGCGAAGCTCTTTTTCATCAATATGCACAAGCAGATCGCCCTTCTTTACCTTTTGTGACTCTTCTACCTTGATCGACTCCACATAGCCTGCCAGTTTGGTCGAGAGCTTGATACTCTTGTCCGAGAGTATCTGCGCCAAGAACGGTACCTCTTTGTGCATCATACCCGATCTAGGCTCGACCACCGGTACCGTCACTGCGTTCTCCGCCGGTGTCGGTTGGCTGGCTACCTGCTCTTGTCTCTCTTTCAGAAGGGCTTTCCCCTTGATCATCACTACCGCGATCGCGACGATAGAAATGGCCGTTACTATCTGTTTTCTTGTCATTTTTTTACCCTTTTTGTAATCTTTTTCTCTTGTTGTGAATGGCACATAGGCTCTCTACTCTGCATGGTGTGAAGAGATACCCTGCTCTAGCAGGTAGTCCATATAGAATTTTGCTTTTTGATAGTTGTATTTACTCTCGATCTTCTTCGCACGTGCCAATTGCGTTTGTGCAACGGCATAGAGAAGGTCGTTGATGGTACTGACCCCGTTCTTATAACGGACACGTTCGATCTTTTCACTCTTCTGTGCCAATTGAAGCTGCTTGGTATCTCCGCGGTAGTTCGCATAGGCTTGTACCATCTTCTCACGTGCTTCGATCAGGAGTTTTTTGAGTTCACGAAGTGTCTGCTCTTTATCGGTCTGTGCTTGCATCTTAGCGATCTTGGCCTGTTCGATCGCAGCCGAACGCTTCCCGAAGTCAAACACTTTCCACTGTGCGTTCACACCCACTTGCCAGTTCTTTTCACTGTCCCACTCTCCAGATTTCGGGTTTGTCGGATCATTCTCTCCGTAGTTGTATCCGTAGTAACTGTTCAAGACCACTTGCGGATAGAGCGAGGCACGGCTCTTCTCCACCCCTTTATCGGCACGTTTGACATTGTACTGCGCGATCTTCATACGGTTAAGCTCCGAAGCACGCGCCATCAGTGTCGAAATGGTGTAGCGTGGACGTTTCAGTGTCACTTTGACCCGTTGAAGTCTCCCGACATCATCGATCCCTACCAGACTTGCCAAAGAGGCTTTGGTCATCTCGATATTACTCTTGATCACTTCGTAGTAGGAGATGTTCGCATAGAGGTCCTTCTCCGCTTTCAATAGGTCTATCTGTGCTTTCTTCCCCAGATCGACCGCTGTCGCTACCACTGAACGCAGACGCTTAAGCGCTTCAACATGCTTCGCCTGTGCCTGTTTCATCTCTTCAAGGGCAAGGATGGAGAGATAGAGAGAGGCGACATTGTACGCCAACTGCTCTTTTGTCAGCATCAACTTGCTTTGTGCCACAGACTCCGATAGTGCACTCATCTCCACTTCTCTAGTCTGCGCGAACCCTGTAAAGAGCGGTACGCTATAGACGACACCGGTACTGTAGAGATCCTTGGTCGTTGCGACGCCTTCTGGGTCCGTTGCCATGACCGCAGGGGTCAAGGGAGCAAGGGTACGCGGCAGGTTGTAGTGAGTGAAGCTACCGACAAGATCGATACTTCCGAAGCGATCGGCCTGTGCTTGTGCCTTTTTCTGTTTCATCAGCGCCATTTGCGCTTGACTCTGTTTGATCACACTGCTATGTTTCATCGCTTGATCGATCAGGCCGTCAAGTGTCATTGAAAATAGCGGTACGCTCATGAAAACAAATAAGATAATACGTTTCATAATGGTCCTATTTCCGGATTTTAAAGGAGAAAATAGCATAATTTTGTGAACTCTATATGAATTGGGAGCGACCAAGAGTCCAATAACAATTCGTTTGCACATCAAAATCAGCTAAAAAAGAGATAAAAAAGGAGGAGAAGAGCCTCTAAAAAAGGCTCTTTATGTAGCGTGTCAGATCAGGTCAACACCCTTCTCTCCGGCTTCGAGATGTCCGATGACATATCCGTCCGTTCCAGCAAGTACGGCATCGACATCTTCAGGTTCAACGACCCATACCATACCTACACCCATATTGAAGGCTCTGAACATCTCATCCTCTTCGACATACTGTGAGATGAACTCAAAAATAGGCAAAATACGGATCTCTTCTTTCTTGACGACTGCTCTGATCCCTTCAGGAAGTACACGCGGAAGGTTCTCTACGATCCCGCCACCCGTAATGTGTGCAAGTGCTTTGATACGGGACTTGTTCGCTTTGTACTCTTTGACATAGATACGTGTAGGCTCAAGCAGTGTCTCAAGCAACGGCTTCCCGTCAAACTCCGTCTCAAGGCTCATACCGAGTTTATCGAAAAGCAATTTACGCACCAACGAATACCCGTTCGAATGGATACCCGAACTTGGCATAGCGATAAGCACCTGCCCCGCTTTGACGTTGGCAACGGTATCCATCTCACTTCTCTCGGCGATACCTACAGCGAACCCTGCAAGGTCAAAATCGTTCTCCGAGTACATCCCCGGCATCTCGGCGGTCTCTCCACCTACAAGTGCACACTCACTGCGTCTACACCCCTCTGCGATACCCGCTACGACATCCTTGGCATTCTCAGGAAGCAGTTTTCCCGTTGCATAGTAGTCGAGGAAGAACATCGGTACACCGTTGTTACAGATAAGGTCGTTCACGCACATCGCCACAAGGTCGATACCGACAGTATCGAGCTTACCGCTCTCAATGGCGATTTTTAGTTTCGTTCCCACACCATCGGTCGCAGAAAGGATGACCGGCTCTTTATAGCCTGTAGGCAATGCGTAGGCACCGGCGAACGATCCGATCCCTCCGATCACATTGCTATCAAAGGTCGATTTGACATCCGCTTTGATCGCTTCAACAAACGCATTTCCCGCATCGATATCGACACCGGCATCTTTATAGGAGATATTTGACATTTACTTTTCCTTTGTCTCTTCACACTCGCATGGAGGGAATATTTTTCTTAAGAGTATCAATCCGGGACAGAACCCTGTCATACCGGCGATAAAGAGCATGATCATCATCGCAAGCATGACAAGAAACGCCACTTTGAACATTTTGAGTCCTGCAAGCCCGAGCACAAGCCCGAGAATGAACGCCTGAATGATACGCTGTATTCTCTCAGCACATAGCATAGAAGATCCTTCGATAATTTTAGAGAGTATTATATCGAATTTTAGCTTTTTAGCTTCCTGCCAAGCTTCGCTTCGACCGATCCCACTTTTCTGTTCAGCCGCCCTACAGGCCCCTCACGCCAATCGATCTTGATGGTGCTATAGACACGTCCGCAATCCTTTTGCAGCTCCTCATAGGCACGGTTGATCACCTCTAAGGCTTCAACCACCGTCTCCGCCTCAATGATCGTACCCATCGGGGTCAACTGATACTCCAGACCGCTTCTGTCGACAATATCCAACACCCGTGCGACAAAAGCGCTCTTACTTTGTGTTTTTTCTGTCGGGAACATCGCAAACTCGACCAGTGCGCTCATAGTTCACTCCTTTTTTAGGACGATCATAACAAATAAACCCCAATAACTATGTTAATTTGTATGGTATAATCAATGAAAACACCTCACAGGATATGTCATGTTAAAGAGAGTGAAACACCCCGTATGGCTCATGTCGGTACTTCTTATGGTAGGATGCAGTCGCATGATAGACAGCGTTGCCGTTCCCCTGAACAATGCCACCGTCGACATCAACCAGAGCTCGACACTTCCGCTGGATAACGCCACACTCAAGATCAAAGACTCAGGAGTAGCGCTTGAAACCAACTTCTAAACGCCATGAAGCGGTCATTATCGGTGCAGGAGCAGCCGGGCTCTGTGCAGCCATCACCGCGGCTAGAGAAGGACTTCGACCCCTCCTTTTGGAGCAGAACAAGGAAGCGGGGAAGAAGATACGCGTATCGGGTAACGGAAAGTGTAATATAGGCAATGCCCATATCCAAGCCAACCGTTTTCATTCACAAAACCCAAATTTCATCCATGAAACGCTCCAAGGGTTCGACAGATCACGCATCGAAGCGTTCTTTCTCTCCATCGGACTTCCGCTGGACGAGAAAGAGGACGGCAAACTCTTTCCCCTCTCCTATGAGGCATCGAGCGTGGTCGCGCTCTTGGTCGACGAAGCCCTGCGTTGCGGTGTCAAGATACGCTACGACTGCCGTATTTCACGTCTGGAGCATTGCGACGGTACATTTTTGCTTCATACCGATGAAGAGACGATCACAGCATCGAAACTGCTCATCGCATCGGGTTCCGTTGCCGCCCCCAAACTAGGCGGTAACGACTCGGGCTATATCTTCGCACAGAGAATGGGACACACGCTCATCCCAAGACACCCTGCCCTTGTTCAACTGGTCACGGAAGAGACTTGGGTCAAACAGTGTGCGGGGGTTAAGATGAACGGCGTGGTAAAACTCTATGTCAACGGCACATATACGGGTGAAAAGCGTGGGGATATCCTCTTTACCAACTACGGTATCAGCGGACTTGCCATTCTTGATCTAAGCCGTGAGGTAAGCTTACACCTGGCTGCGTTCGACTACTGTGAACTTCAGCTTGACCTGATGCCACACTTCAGCAAAGAGAGACTGACAAACCTGCTTATGGCGAATATCAGAACCGACAGTGACAGAGAACTTGGATTATGGCTTAGAGGTATACTGCCTAAAAAACTTGCTACGACCATCATCATGCACGCATCATGCAAAAGTAAGAAAGAGCGTGAACTAAATAGAAAAGAGATCAACAAGATCGTTCATACCATCAAACATCTTCGTCTCAGTATTACCCAGACACGGGGATTTGAATATGCCGAGGTCGCTACAGGCGGTATCGATACGACCGAGGTCGATCCCCATACCATGGCATCAAAACTTCTACCTGATCTCTATTTTGCAGGAGAGATACTCGATGTGGATGGAGATAGAGGAGGATTCAATTTTCACTTTGCATGGGTAAGCGGGATACGTGCGGGTCAAGCACTTGCAAAGTGATCAGCCCCTGAACTTTTTGATCAAGGCCCATAGACCGCGCAAAAGTGCGATCACACCATAAACGATCAGTGTGAGAAAAAGGGGGTGATAGACCCCTAGCGAACTATGAGGCAGTGCCTCGATATGTGCCAGAGGGTGGTCCATCCATGCACTAAAGTGCATCGATAGCGCCAAAAAGAGGAACAGACCCGCAAAAAGCAGTAGTTCTCTCTTCACGATTACATGAGACCTCTCATCATCAAGTACCAGTACATTGGTTTAAGCATGTAAAGGTCGAATGCCCACCAGATCCATCTTGGTTTAGAAGGGTCAAGGATCGGGAATGAAGGTGCAACACCGTCAAAGTCGAACTCAGCAAGCATGATCTCACCATATTGCGTTTTCAATGGACATACGGTATATCCGTCGAACTTCGCTTCAGGTTTTTTCCCTTCGATCACAGCGATAAGGTTCTCTACCAAGATCGGCCCGTGGTGTCTTGCAGATCCACCTGTCTTCCCTTTAGGGATACCGAGGATATCACCGATACCGAATACGTTCGGGTAACGTCTGTGCTGTAGTGTATACTGATCACACTCCAACCAACCTTTTGCAGACCCTTTCTGCCATCCGAGCTTAGAGTTAGCGACCGCATCTACCGGCTTCATTGGCGGTACGATGTGAATGAAGTCGTACTCCATCTCTACCATTTCGGTATGATCGATCATATCGTACTCTTCAAGATCAGGATCGTACTCACCTTTTGTCTGATACTTATACTCGAACGTCGCTACTTTCTTCTCTGCATCGATCTTTCTAAGCACGTGGTTCCACTGATCGGTGATGTTCCCGTACATCGGTGTTACTTCTTCTACCAATGTTTTGTTGTACTCAGGAAGACCGAAGAGTGTTTTACCTTTTTTACAGAAGCTGAACTGTGCGTTCTTGCTTACATCCGCTCCACCTACAGGACCGTTCCCTCTGAGGTAGTCGTCACTTAGGTAAAGGATCTTCTGTGGCGCACCACCACATTTGATCGGTGTATCAGGTTGTGTACAGATCACTTTGATCGGCTTTTCAGGAGATGCCGCTTCAGCCGCTTTTCTCATATCTTTGAACCATTGAGCAGTCGCTACACCACCCTCTACCGTTCCGGCAACCGGGTCGTTCAGGTAAACAGAAGAGATACCGTTCTTACCAACGAGATCAGCGCTCATTCCCTCGATTCTTTCGTAGTCGTATGCGATACCTGTTGCAACAACAAGGTAGTCATATGCGATGTCGCCGTTCTTCGCAGTGGTCACTTTATTGTTATCAGGGTCGAATACAGTCACTTCGTCCTTGATCCATGTCACACCGTCAGGCATAAGGTCAGCATTCGGCTTTTTCACATCGTCTGCTGTGTAGAGCCCTGCTGCCATAAAGACCTGACCTGGCTGATAGAGGTGTGTTTCGTTCGGTGCGATCACTTTGATATCGGCTTTTGGTGCCGCTTTTACCAATCTTGCCGCAGCCATGATACCACCGGCACCACCACCGACGATCACGATCTTGACCTGTTTGTCACTGCTAGGACCCGCTTCTGCAGAAGTCGGTGCACCCATCATCATGGCAGCTCCACCTGTAAGTCCCATGACCTTGAGAGCATCTCTTCTGCTCATACCGCCTTCATTGACAAGCGCTTCATAAGCGACTTTGCTAGATTCTATTTTTTTATCCAAAACATCTCCTTACTGTAATTGTTATCACATGATGATACAATAAAGATGATAAAAAAAGTATGTGTAATGAAAATGATTGAGTTAAATCATCAAATAAGCTGATAGGCGATAGGAAAACCCTCTTTTTCCATCAATAAAATTGAATAAAGTTTTCAATCATATATCTTATCTATCATCAATTGAAGTGATACATTTCCTCGAAAATGGTTCTCATTGACCGTATAGACAATGCTCACTTCACTTCCGGGCTCGTACGTGGCATCCGTTTTAAATTGCACACCTTGATGGGTATAGCCGTTCTTCTCAAAAAGAAAACGCAGATGGTTTCCCTCTTTTCCCATACTCGAAGCCTGTACGATCGTGACATTCTCGGTAATGAACTTCGGTACGGGATTTCCTTCGCCATAAGGTTCGAACCGCTTTATCAGTGCGGTCAGGTCAAAATCTATCTGCGAAAATGCCAATGCACCGACAATATCGGGATCATCCTCCATCGGCAAGATCTCCGCCTCATGAAAGCGGGCATATAAAGCCTCTTTGAAACATCCCAGTCGCTCCTCTTGCAAAGAGAGTCCTATCGCAGCGAAATGTCCGCCGAACTTATCTAAATGTTCACGGGTCTGATCGACCAATGCAAAAAGATCACACGAACCAAAACTGCGACCGCTTCCTTTTAGGACCCCCGCTTCGTTATCACTCAGCACGATCGCCGGTCTTTGACACATACGTGCCACCCTTGCCGCTACGATCCCTACAACCCCTTCATGCCATGCCTTGCCGCACACTACGGCAACGGGATCATCCTCATCCACCTGTGCCAATGCCGCTTTTGTCAATCTGTTCTCCGTCTCTTTA